>Ga0265798_10008209_pt1 | contig 13359 bp, 9 predicted proteins | sample P3T30metagenome_FD_192430 | JGI IMG/M metagenome (GOLD analysis project Ga0265798, IMG submission 192430) | Plant litter microbial communities from East Loma Ridge, Irvine, California - P3 T30 | ecosystem: Environmental > Terrestrial > Plant litter > Unclassified | place: USA: California...
CGACGCCACGGCAGTGACGCTCGGGGCAACAGCTGTGCCCTTCCAGCTCGACTTCTTCGACCACACCGGCACCGCCAGCGTCGCGCTCTCCTACACGGCGGCGGATGGCGTGCAGCGCGCCGTGCCCGCGGACTGGTTCTCCCGCCAGGTCGAGTCCCTTCCCGCTGGTTGGTCTTCCTCCACCGCGCTCGAGGGCGACGCCGGTGACTGGGCAAGCGCCCGCGTCGCCGACAACAGTGTCGTCCTCACTGACACCACCGGCACCGCGCACACCTACACCAGGACCGGTGGCACCGGCTCCTCGACCGGATACAAGGCGCCAGCGGGGGAGTACGGGCAGGTCGCCCTGGACCAGGCTGGACAGGTGACCTTCACCGACGACGACGGCACCGTGACCGTGTTCAACGCGGCAGGCCGTGTCGCGACGGTGACCAGTGCCGGCGACGCGATCAAGCGCGCGACCCCGTTCTCCACCTACCGAGGCGGCACCGGCATGGTTGACCGCCTCACCGACCCGCTGTCGAAGAAGTCAGACGGCTCGTACAGTCGTCAGATCCGCTTCGCCTACGCCGGCGACAAGGCCACCGACGTCGGGCTCAGCGCGGCTGACACCGACTCCAGCGGAGCAGCCTGTCCGGTGCTCTCTGGGTTCGGTGCGGTGCCGGCGAACATGCTCTGCCGGGTCGTCTACCCGGGCCACGTCGCCGGGACGCAGGACACCACGCAGCTGTTCTACGACGCTAACGGCAACCTTGCCCGCATCCTCGACCCGGGCAACGAGCAGACCGACCTCGGTTATGAAGCTGGCAAGTTGACCCTGCTGCGCGACGCGGATGCGAACGACTGGCTCGCTGCGGACAGCACCCGCGCCGTCGACGCGAACACCGCTTCAACCATCGTCTATCAGGACGGTAAAGCTGTCTCGGTGACGCTGCCCGCCCCCGACGGATCTTCCAGTGCTGCACGACCGGTGAAGTCATTCACTTATGGGACCAAGACCACTGCTGTGGACGTCCCGGCACTCGGCCTGCCGGGCGGCACTCATGCTGAGACCGTCACCTACGACGACGCATGGCGACAGGTGACCACGAGCTCTCCGTCTGGGTTGACTGCGTCGCAGGTGTGGGGTGAGCGCGACAAGCTGCTTTCCTCCACCGACCCACAGGGTCGCATGTCGACGACGATCTACAACGCGCAGGACCGCCCGACGGACACGTACGGGCCTGCACCGGCCTCGTGCTTCCAGGCAAACCTGACCCCAACAACAGCTTGCGCGACAACGACCGAACACACCTCGACCGGTTACGACCAGGACGCCTCCGGAAACCCACTTCGCGGGCTGAACGCCACCTGGTACGACAACGACCGCCTCGCTGGTGCACCCAAGTCCTACGGCCTGGGCGTGGGCAACAGCGACGGGTCGGTCAACCAGACCTGGGCGAAGGGCAGCCCCGCTGCTGCCGGCGCTGGGTTCACGACGGACAACTTCTCCGTCCGTCTCACCGGCCTCGTCACCGCGCCACAGGACGGGGACTATACGTTCCTGACCAAGTCCGACGACGGAGCACAGCTCTGGGTCAACGACCTCCCCGTAATCGATGACTGGGGGCCCCATTCCGCCACCGAGACCACGGCGAATCAAACTGTGCACCTCGCGAAGGGGCAGACCGCGAAGGTCCGAGTGCAATACCGCGAGGTGACCGTCGACGCGACTCTCATCCTCGAGTGGAAGATCAACGGCGGCGCCACAGCAATCATCCCCGGCACCGCGCTCACTCCGGACTACGGCCTCGAGACGTCCTCGAAGACTGACGACCAGGTACCGACCGGGATCACCGGGGTCAGCGCATCGCAGATCAGCGCTTCGACCACAGCGACCGTGTTCGACAAGCCGTGGCTTGGTATGCAGACCGCTACCATTGCGGACCCGTCCGGACTGAATTTGAAAGAGAGCGAGACATACGAGCCGCAAAACACCGGGTACCTCCGACAACTCACCCGCACTCTCCCCGCCCAAGCAGCAGCCGCGTCGACGAACACGTACTTCGGTGACATGCAGACGATCAAGGACGCCTACGGCACCACCGACGGGCAGATCTGCGGCGTGGACGTTGCCACCCCGCAGTACGGACAGCTGAAGAGCACCACCGGAGCGAAGCCCAGTGTCGGTGACGCAGTCACCACGTCGTTCATTTATGACGTGCTCGGCCGCACGACCGGCACGAAGCAGTCCGGCGACGACGACTGGTCCTGCGTGTTCTACGACGCTCGTGGTCAGTCGGTGAAGAGCACTACGTCGGCGTTCAACGGCCAGCCCGCTTCGACAGAATTCACGTCATTCTCGGCAGACGGCCTCACCACGATCGTCACCGACGACGGCCCGGCAGGATCCGCTAACGGGTCGAAGATTACGACGACGTCGAACCTGCTCGGTCAGGTGGTGAAGTACGTCGACGTGTGGGGAACCACCACGACGACCTCTTACGACCAGGCTGGACGCGTAGCGTCGTCGCTCGCGGTAACCGCGGACGGCGTGCAGCACACGACAGGTCAGAGCTACGACGTCGACTCAAAAGTGACGCAGTTCACCGCTGATGGCACGGTGGTAGCAGTGCCGACGTACCAGCAGGACGAGGTTACCTCGGTGGCGTACCCAGCAGGGGCTGGCAACGGCGGCAACGGGACCTCGGCATCGGTGATCAAGGACGGTACCGGAGCGCTAACAGGACTGGCGTGGTCGTTCCCGAACAACCAGCCGCAGGTCACCGACCAGGTGGTTCGTTCCCAGTCCGGCAATATTCTGCAGGGCACCACTTCAAACGGCCAAACGACGATCGTCACGGCGTACTCCTACGACACAGCCGGAAGGCTCGTGGCCGCATCGGTCCCACGGCACCGGTTGACCTACGGTTTTGGAACGGCAACGTGCTCCCAAACGGGCGCGGTCGCGGCGGCTGGGAAGAACGGCAACCGGACGTTGTCGTCTGACCAGTTGTTGGACGCCTCCGGCGCTCCGGTGGGTGCGGCGACGCAAGTAGCGTCTTGCTATGACGCCACTGATCGGCTGCTCGGGACCACGGTCACGAACCCGGTAGCTGGTGCGACGCCGGCGAACCAGTCTCTGACGGGCGAGCAGTTGGCGTACGACGCGCATGGGAACACCACCCAGCTCGCTGACGAGACACTGACATATGACGGGCAGGACCGGCACGTCCAGACTTCCTTGAACGACGGGTCGACGGTCTCGTACAAGCGAGACGCGTCGGATCGGATTGTGCAGCGCACGGAACAAGCGGCCGATGGAACAAAGACGGTAACGCGGTACGGGTTCACCGGCGACGGGGACACCCCAGACTTCGTCTACGACGGCAACACGAGGCTCGTCGAGTGGGACCTTTCCCTGGCGGGAGGAGTGACTGTGGAGTACCGCGGGACGTCGTCCGTGTGGTCGTACCCGAACATCCACGGCGACATCATCACCACAACGGACGGTGCCGGGCAGATCACGACACCGACCTTACCGGTCTACGACCCGTTCGGTCAGACAATGGACCAGACGACGGGCCTGTTCGGCACGGTGCCGGCAAACCAGGCCGGGCCGGACACGCAGCAAGGGAACGCGGACTACGGCTGGCTTGGACAACACCAGAAACTTACCGAGCACTTGGGCTCAATTGCCACGATCGAGATGGGCGCCCGCCAATACGTCCCCACCCTCGGACGATTCCTGCAAGTCGACTCTGTCGAAGGAGGCACTGACAACGCCTATGCGTACGTAAACGACCCAGTTAACGATCTCGACCTCACCGGCCAATGGGGCTGGCGAACTTGGGCGAAGATCGGTATCGGAGTGGGGGCCGTCGCCGGTGCCCTTGCCTGCGGAGCGCTCATCGTCTGTGGGGTGGCGGTCGGTGTCGCTGCGGGCCTTGCCGGCTATGCCGCAGCGAACGGTTGGAGTCGACGATTCCGCTGGTCGGGCTTCGCACGGGCTGGAATCGTCGGCGGCATCACAGGTTTCATTGGAGGAGGAGCCGCACGAGGGATCGGCACAAGACTCTCGTGGATCAAATTCACCAAACGGCCGACCGCTAACGGCACAAGCCTCTATCGAGGAGGTAAGCGATTCTTCAGCTGGCACGGGCATCAGGTCCATTCGAATCGTGGAATCACTCGCTATTTACCTCACTATCACCGTCGCGGCTGGGGCAATATCGGTCAGCACCGGCCCTGGCAGCGTTCACCCAGCCGGAAGTGGTGGAAGCGTTTCTGATGATTCTCTTTCCGATTGTTGCTTTCGATCTTGATTGCTACCCACACCGAGTGACGCGGATAGATCTTCTAACCGAAGCGTTCGAGCTCGAACTGGCTCTAGAGATTACGGATGCTTTCGATTCTGATTTCAAACCGGTTGCAGTGCGTGATGCAGGTGACGGGTATGTTCGTTTTGAGGAGAAACCCGCATGCACGGATACTCCCTCTTGGACGACGATAGCTCGACGGGCACTAGTGTTTCACGCGTTGAGCAATGAATCGTTGCATTTGAAACAGGAGGAAATCAACTTAGCGAATTCTCAACAACTACTTGTCTGGATTGAAAGACTATGGCAAACCGCGTGACAACTACAGGAGATACTTAACGGGAGTGTGTGAACAACCGGCCGCGCGAGGGCTAGCTCGGGGCGCCGCAACGGTCGCCAGACTCAGACACCAGCGAAGGCCTCCTGTTGAACCCACCTCTGCGCCGATAATATAGATTATGTCAGTAGCGACGCTGGTAACTTCCTATGCCAGTCCCCTCTTCGACCAGGGCGGGGTCGCGAAGACGGGATCGTCCCCGTCATCCTCGGCGGCCGCCGGGGCATCATCAGCGCCGACGGCGTCCGGTGGATGCGTCGCGAGGACATCAACCTCCGCACCGTGTGGATCGGCATGACTATCTGGTCCGCCGGCGTCGCGTTCGGCATCGCCGCCGCGCTCATCTGGCACTCGCTGTTCCAGCTCATCCTCTGGGTCCTCATCGCCCTCGCAACCGTGTGGACGATCCGCATGCTCCGCACCCTGGAGCGGCAGATCGCGGACGGAACCATTCACGATCGGGCCGACGAGGTGCGCCGACGGAACGAGCTCCGCGAGCGGGACGAGCAGTGGAGCCGGAGGATCGCCTGTTCGAGACGCAGACCCGTACCTGGGGTTTGCAGACCGAGTGGTGCAACACCGCGATCGACGCCCTCGCGCGCTTCCAGTACTCCGTGGAGCAGTACCGGGAGGAAGGCGAAGCCATCCGCCAGATCACCGGCCTCGAACACGAGACGCAGCACATCGACCGCGTCGAGCGTCACCGGTACATCGGCCTGATCATCTACGAAACTGACCTCGACATCACTGCCCGTCGGGGCACCAGCCCCGAGAGCCAGGAAGGCACAGTACGAGCGACGAAGGCACCTTCGGCATCCTCGACATGACCGCGCTGCACGACCGCGCGGCCGAGGTCGCAGAGCGCGTCATCGCGCTCAACCCCGGCCTGGGTTCGCCCTCGCCGACATCATCGCTGATGAACGGGATCTCGTCACAGCGCTCGAGAACCCCGTCGCCGCCCACTCCCTCATCACCGGCACCGTCGACGGCGCCGTCCGGGCCCTCGCCCACACCACGGACGTCCTGATGGTTATCCGCGAGCTCGACCCCATGGACCCGCCCGGCGGGGACGTCACGCCTGACGACATGGAGACCGCGTACGCCCGGATCGAGACAGCACTACTCGACCGCCAGCAGCCCCACGACACCGCCGCCGGCCGCGGCGACACCGTCGCATTCGACGTGTACGCCGCCGACCCGGTGGCCGCCGCGCGTCAGATCATCGCCCTGATCGCCGCAGCCAACGACATCGCCACGTCCGCACACCACTGAGCATCGGGAGACGTCATGAAGAAGCCATCCACCGCGGTCCTCGGGCAGGCCCTCGAACTCAAGCCCGTCCTCGAACGCGCGGCCGCGCTGACGAACCGGCCCGACCTTGCGAGCGAGATCGCTACCGCATGGGTTGCGGGCCTCACGGACGGTGGCTCGAAGAAGGAGATCGGAACGTTCGCGCTGCAGTGCGAAGACGTCGTCGGCATCCTGCTCGCCGCACATGACGCCGATTCAGGGCAGTTTGGCGCTGACCTAGCCACCGATGCTGCCGCACTCTCCGGTACCGTCACGCAGACCGCGCCGAAGCCTGCCCGCACTGCAGCCGCACGCTGGCGCCAGGAGCAGAACACCATCGCCTAACCAATGACTCTCGACAGGTCACTCTCTCCGACCTGATCGAGCACGCCGGCACCGACTCTCTCCCGGTGTCGGCGACGAAGCCCCCGGCCACTCTCTCGGCCGGGGGCTTTCCCATGCCGCTGCCCTGTGTCACTCCTTGGGCTTCCGTCCTGGCGCGTCCGGGGGCTGGCGGGAGACGATCTGGTCGACGAGCTGGCGAGCCCGCTTCCCGGGCTTGCCCTCGCTCACGATGTAGACCACGACGACGACGGCCGCGAGCAGGGCCGCGGCCGCCACGAGGACGATCGCGGTCCACATGACCGGGGCTGGCCCGTAGGTGATGACGGCGAGGGCGCCGCTGCTTGACAGAGTCTTCAACAGGCTCACTGGGTCAACCAAAGCATGGTGTCTCCTTGACTAGCGGAGGACCCAGAACCCGACCGCTGGAAGGTCGACGGTGTTGCGGTGGTTGAACGGGATGAGGTTGCTGAGAGCCCTGCCGATGTCGACTGTGCAGCGACGGATCTTCTGGGAATCCATCGGCTACAGAGGCGGTGAGGGATCTGAGCCACGCTTCGCCGGCCCCGCCGGCCTTGCGCTACTGACTTGGGGACCCGCCCCGCATCAGCGTCTAACTCCGAGAGTGTCCGACCCGGTACTTATCCGGGAGGGCCTGGGCCATGTCGGCGTCCAGGTCGCTCGGCACGGAACCACCATGACGGCTGTTCCGCTGCACCATGTCGGCGCTTACTAACAGCGTACTTCACGCCACCGACGTTCCGCGTGCCCATAAACGACCGTTTCCGCCGCACCGAGTTGCACCGTTGAAACCGTGCATCCCCGTTTGGGGGGTCCCGGTTCGGGGGTGTTGCTCGGTAGGTTCCGACTAACCCTCATCTGAGCTGACGTCATGGTCGACGGCGGTGCGGGCGTTCTACGCCTTACGAGCGGCTGTCCTGGGGACCGCCGGGCTCTCTCACCGCACCATCTCTGTGTCGTCACTTGTTCTAGGGGAACCCGTGCTTCTTGCTCCACGCCGCCCTGCGGCTCATTCATCCGTCGGCTGGAAGGTCGCACTCGTCGCGGCGGTGAGCGTCGCGCTCGTCGGCGGTGTCGCGCAGACCGCGCACGCCGTAATCCCGACTGGCCCCACCACAACCGGTCTAACCGGGTCCCGCCCGTCAGCCACGACACTGCCGTTCACGGTGTCTGACCAGGTCGGCGTCGCCGTCGACGTCGCGACGGGGAACCTGGAAGTCAGCACCGCCGGGCTGACCCTGCCGGGCGTGAGCGGCAAGACCGCGATCGCGCAGACCTACAACTCCCTTGGCTGGCAGGCCGCGAACTCGAGCACGCAGCAGGCTGCCCACTGGTCCACCGGTATCGCCGGTGCCGGAACGTTCGCTTCCGGCGCGTCCGGTTCTGTGGTCTACACGGCAGCTGACGGCGCGACGTGGAACTTCGCCGCCGCGACGTCGACGACGTTCACCCCGCCGGCCGGGTTCCTCCGAAAGCTGACGACGTCGGGGACGACGAACCCGATCTACACGATGACTGACCCGGCGACGGGGCAGGTCATCACCTCCGACGTCAACGGGCTCCCGGTGTCGGTCAGGGACCGCAACGGGAACACCGTCACGATCGCCAACACCTCCAATGTGCCGACCTCGATCGTCAGCACCGCCGGCACCACGGGCGCCAAGACCGGGACGGGCGCGTACGACTCGACCTCCAGGACGTACACGCTCACCCAGACCGTTTCTCCCGGCATCCGCGTGGTGAAGTGGGTGAAAGACGCCAACGGCAACCTGACGTCCTTCACCGATGCCACCAGCAAGACCACGTCGTTCACGTACTCAGGGTCGGATCTGACGGGGATCACGAGCCCGACGGGTGCGACGACGACAATCAGCTACTCCGGGACCCCCCACAAGGTGTCTCAGGTGGTGCAGTCCAACAGCGTCGCTGGTGCTGCGGGTGATGCCACGACCAGGCTCAGCTACGCGTCGACGACGTCGACGCTGGTCGCGGGCCCGAACACGGACACCGCGACTGCGGTCGCCGCGGTTCCGCACACCACGTACACGGTCAACCCGACGCAGCGCCTCGTGACTGCCGTCACTGATGCTGCCGGCCGGGCACGGTCGAAGACGTACAACGCGAATTCGCAGGCGACGTCGTCAACGATCGGGTCGGGTTCCACGCCGACCTCGACCTCGACGTACGGGGCGAACAGTGGCCAGTCGCTAACGCAGGTCGCCTCGACCGGTGGCGCCTCGCGGTCCCAGGGCTACAACGCCTCCCCGGCCGCCACGGCCTACCTGCCTGCGTCGAGCTCTGATGATGCCGGCAACGCCACCCAGTTCGGGTACGACTCCGTCGGGAACCCAACCACGACTGCTACCGGATCCGGTGCCGCCGCGGCGACCTCGACACTGGGCTACACAGCCGGTCAGGTCACCAGCGCCACCGCTCCGGGCAACGGGACGAACAAGACCTCTTACAGCTACACGAACAAGCAGCTCACCGGTATGACCCCCGTCACCTTCACCCCGACGGCTGGGTCCGCGGCCCTTGGCGCTCGCACATACACGTACGAGCTCCTGGGTCGGATCGCATCCGCAACGGATGGCGCTGGCCGGACCACGTCGTACACGTACGACCGTGACAGCCGGGTCCTGACCACCAGCTTCTCCGATGGCACCCCGACCGTCACGAACACCTACGACGCCGCCGGACACCTGCTCACCCAAGCCTCCGGATCCGGGACGATCACGAACACCTACGACCAGCTCGGCCACCTCCTGACCACGGGGAACACAGCGAACGGTTCGGTCAGCTACGGCTACGACAAGGCCGGCAACCAGACCTCCTACACCGGCCCCGACGGTACCGTCACCTCGGCGTATGACGACTCCGGTGTGCTGACCTCGACAACGACCCCGTCGACCTCGAGCGCTGGCACGCAGCAGTTCCACTTCATCACCGACAGCAACGGCCGCCGCACCGACACCTACACGGACGCCAACGCCGACAACAGCACCTGGGCCAGCCACATCCACACCGACTACGACGCCAGCGGCCGCCTCACCGGCACCCAGGGCTACGTCGGACCGTCCTCAGCCGACAACAGCAAGATCTACGACCTCTTCTACTGCTACAACGCCACCAGCGCCGCACCCACCTGCGGCACCACCAAGACCAACGACCGCTCCAAGGTGCAGTGGGCCGTGGACATCATGACCGGGCAAACCACCACGTACATGTACGACGGCAATGGCCGCATCACGAAGGCCGCCACCGCCGGCGGTGGCACATCCACCGCGGGCACGTGGGACTACACGTACGACATTCGCGGAAACCGGACCAGCTCGAAGTTCACCGACAGCAACGGTACCGTCACCACCAACCAGTCCGTGAGCTTCAACGCTGCGAACCAGATCAGCACCGCCGGCTACAGCTACGACGGCGCGGGGAACCTGACCGCGGCACCGGAGTACACGTTCACCTACAACGGTGCGGAGCAGATGACCTCCGCCGTGCACAACGGGTCCCAGACCACCACGTACACGTACGCGGGCGCTGACCAGAAGTCGCTGCTGTCGCTCTCCACCACAGGTGGAGACACCCGCACGTACATGTACGGGCGAGCGGATCAGACCGGCAACCCGACCCTGGTCACCTCAACCCGCAACGGGCAACGCGCGAACATCGTCAATGACGCCAAGACCGGGCAGCCCATCGCCCTGGCCACCCCGTCGTACGTCACCGGCCTCTACGCCTACGACGGCACCCGGAACCCCTTCGCGCTCCTGGTCGACAACCCCGCCGCGTTCTCCAAGACCGTCGACCCGTACGGGACCGAGACCGTCAGCTACGACGGCGGCGGCGACGGACTCCCCGCTAACCCGTTCGCGTTCAAGGCCGGCATCGATGACATCGCCACCGGGCTCGTGAAGTTCGGGCTCCGCTGGTACAACCCCTACACCGGAGCATGGACACAGCAAGACACCCTCGATGCGCCGCTCAGCGCAGCCGACGCAAACCGGTATGCGTTCGCCGGTGGCGATCCGATCAACAACTCTGATCCGAGCGGGCGAAGCTTCCTCTCGGCCCTTGCAGAGGTCATTCAAGCAGTGGCAGCCGGAAAAAGCGCAGGGGAAGCAGTGGATGGGCTTAGCAGTTCTGAGGCGTTGGCCCTGGCAAATGGCACGGTTGCTGAAGTCGGTTGTGTTGGCGTTGCGCTCCTTGCCGGTTTTGCAACTGCTGGTATCGGAGCCGTCACTGTTGGTCTATTCTGTTCAGTGGTGAACGAGACTGTTTCCCGATATTACGATAACCTATAAGTCTGAAGGAGACTCAAGTGGGTCCCGTTGGAATTCTCTACCGATGGCTTCTTCCGATATTTTTAGCTTTAGTCTCGGTAGGCCTGCTGAGTCTTGGGGTTTACCGAATCAATAGATTTGGTGCGGATGACACTCTCGTCAAGCTAGTAGTGGTCTCCAGTGTTTCTGTTGTGTTGTCTGTCGCCCTATTTGTCGCAGCGCAAGTGATTCATCGGAGGGCGCTGCGCCACATCATGGATGAGGCCGATCGATACGACCGAGACTAGCGGGCGAGTGGAGAGGGTCGTGATTCCGATCGTCACCCTCTCCATTCGCTAGTCGGTCCGCGCGGTCGAAGGAAAGGATTTCTGCCGGGGGCCTTTTCTGCCTGTATTACAGAGTGAACTATCCAATGATGATCGCTTTGAGCACATGCGGCATCGGGGCCGACACGCCTGGTAGCAGCAGCCTCGCTCGGTGTCGTCCTTCTTGGAGCACTCTGTGTCGTAGTCGCGGCCCGCAAGCCGATCGGGCAACTGACTCATCGAAGCCTGCATTGAGCACGTGGCTGGCGACGATCGTGGCAGCAAAAGGTTGGCAGCTTATAGATCGGACTGAGATCCCGCGCATGTGCCCGATAACGACCGTTTCTGATCAGGTGCGGCGGCGAGGTCGACACGCCGCGTCCAGACCTGTTCAAAACCCGTTACCGAAACTCCTTGTTGTTCGCAACTAGGGTGGAGCGTTATCGGACTATTTGGTAGAATGAAGCCCGAGCAGGGGAGTTATCGGTATCTTCATCGGACCGGTAGGAACAGGCGCCGGCGCGCTGCTCGGGGCGCAACCGGGTTCGGGGTCGGTTATACTACGGTTTCATGCCTAAAGGTATAATTCCTCGCCAAACCGCTGAGTAAGCCATGGGCGATTGCCGGGGTGATTATATCAAGCATTGCCCTCGCTTTTGCCATAGCCGACCTTGCTCTCGGTCACTTCTTTGGTAGTTGGATAATCAACTTCCTGATTTTCATCCCGCTTCTCATTTGGTCCGTTGGGTCTATCCGGTATCATCGCCACAATCGAGACATATAGGGCCCATTGGGTTGATCAGCGTTGTGATGCTTTTCGTTCGATGGTGTGAGGAAAAAGTGCCCCACCGTGTACCGGTGGGGCACTTCTTGTTTGGGGTGGACACTAAACGGTGTCCACCCCTCCTTCGTTTGTGTCAGGCCTCCCAACCTTCGGGAGGGTGCCTCGGGCACGATGTCCCCGCACAGAGCGCCGAGCAAACCCGCGACTGTCGATTCGGGCAAGCCACGTAGGTCGCTCCACGAGGCCGCGATGCCCGCCGAAGGCGGCTAGCACGCGTTGGCTATCGCTGGCTCTATCAACCTTTGTCCCGATGGAGGATCCCCTACCGGGCGCCTCAGCAGCTCGGCGTGCTCCGCGATTTCAGTGCGCCGTCCGAGCACGCCGATACCAGTCAGTTGAGTGCGCGGGCGTCGGCAGCTGTGCGAGGCGTCGGTGCATCTCCTCCCGCATCCACTGCTGTCGGCGCTCGCGCCACGACCCCCTGAGAATTACTCCGGTCGCGAGCACGGCCAGGCCGATGCCGTAGACGGTCCAGGAGAGCCAACCGCGCTGGTTGACCGCGACCATCAGAAACCAAACCGTCTCGATGGCGAGCCCGACGTAGATAGCTACCCAGGCCCACCTGCGGAGAGTTTTCCTCGGTGGTGCGAGCGCTTCCAGCGCTAGCGGGAGTGCGAGCTGGTCGAATACCGACTGCAACGTGGTCTGCTCCAGGCTGCCCGGTCGCGCTGACTGAGCTGCGTTCCCATACCGTTCGAGGCGGCGCCAGCGCCCGGTGTCTTGGTAGGCGACCCATGCCGCGCCAAAGATCGAGACCAAAAGCGCGAGAGCAGCAACGATATTGCCCACTGCGTCACTCATCTTCGCGCACATCGCCGGAAGCCAGGGCCGCGTCCCCAGCGGTCTCGCGGAGCGCTTGAGTGAGCTCAGCCTCCGTGGGAAGGGCGGCCTGCACGCCTGGTGGGAGCAGGTCGTAGCTGGCGACACCGATCGGGGTTTTGTGTGCGCCGAGCGAGCAACGGACGACGGCGTCGTTCTTGTCCGCGACCAGGAGGGGGCCGACGGTGTCGGCGTGCTGTGAGCGGCGGAGCTTGTCGTCGACGAGTGCGACATAGAAGCCGAGCTGGCCGAGGTACTCGGGTTTGAACTTCCCGGTCTTGAGCTCGATGACCACGTACCGGAGCTGCTCGACGTGGAAGAAGAGCAGGTCGACGTAGAAGTCGTCACCGTCGACGTCGAAGTGCACCTGCCGGCCGACGAACGCGAAGCCCTCGCCGAGCTCGCGGAGGGTGTCGATGATCCGGTCGATGAGTGCCTGCTCGAGGTGGCGTTCCTTCGCGTCGCCGTCGAGGGCGAGAAAGTCCAGGACGTACGGGTCCTTCGTCAGCTGCTGCGCCAGGTCCGAATCTCCCGGCGGAAGCACCTCGGCAAAGTTCGTCGGCGCTGCCTGCAGCCGCGTATGTGCAGCGGACCGGATCTGGTGCTCGAGCACGTTCCTCGACCAACCATGCGCGGCCGCCTGGCGGGCGTACCAGTCACGGAGGTCGTGGTCATCCAGACGGTCGAGGAGGACGGTGATGTGCCCCCAGGGCAGTTGTCCAACAGGCTGTTGGACTATCGCTTGCACCGGCCACTCGCCCGCGAATCGGCGCATGTAGAACAGGTTTGCGCGCGAGAACCCCTTCATTTCTGGGAA
>Ga0265798_10008211_pt1 | contig 13357 bp, 14 predicted proteins | sample P3T30metagenome_FD_192430 | JGI IMG/M metagenome (GOLD analysis project Ga0265798, IMG submission 192430) | Plant litter microbial communities from East Loma Ridge, Irvine, California - P3 T30 | ecosystem: Environmental > Terrestrial > Plant litter > Unclassified | place: USA: California...
ATGGTGCTGCGAGCGACGACAACTGCAACTTCGACGGTTACACCAACAGCATCTACAGCATCACCGTCGGCGCCATCGACCAGAACAACGGCCACCCATACTACTCCGAGGCCTGCTCCGCACAGCTGGTGGTAACATACAGCAGTGGCGGCGGCGATGCCATCCACACGACAGATGTCGGCGCAAACAAGTGCACCAGCCAGCACGGAGGTACATCAGCTGCCGGACCCATCGGTGTAGGAGTATTCGCTCTTGCGCTCCAGGCCCGTCCTGAGTTGACATGGCGCGACATGCAATGGCTCGCCGTCATGACCGCTGTTCCCTTCGACACGCCCAGCGACTGGACCAAGACCTCGATCGACCGCATGTTCAGCCATCAATTCGGATACGGAAAGCTCGATGCCTACGCCATTGTAGAGAAGGCAAAGGAGTGGGAGCTTGTCAAGCCCCAGGCATGGTTCTACTCGCCTTGGATGCACGTAAAGAAGGCGATCCCCGAAGGCAACCAGGGCCTTGCCAGTGTCTTCGAAGTCAAGGAAGACATGCTCAAAAAGGCCAACTTTGCCCGTGTGGAGCATATTACGCTCACCATGAACGTAGAGCACGAGCGCCGTGGCGATCTCAGTGTCGAACTCCGGTCTCCAAGCGGCATGGTTTCGCACCTGTCTACCGCACGCCGCGATGACGAAGCGCCATACGGCTACATCGACTGGACCTTCATGTCCGTCGCCCACTGGGGAGAGAACGCCATTGGCAATTGGACCGTCATAGTCAAAGACGTCAAATCCGGCAACATGAAAACAGGCACCTTTACCGACTGGAAGCTCCGACTCTGGGGCGAATGCATCGACGCCTCAAAAGCCAAGCTCCGCCCCATCCCCGACGAGCACGACGACGACGATCACGACAAGATTGATGATCATCCGGCGCATACCACTAGCATTACCATACCCAGTGGTACCTCACCTACCATGACATCCATCCCCGATGACCACCCTGACCGTCCCGTGAACCAGAAGCCCTCTCAGACACCAGCTAACAGTGGTGTGCAGACGACGACTTCGGCGACTGCGAGTGCCAGTGCCACGGCGTCTGCTGATCCATCTGAAAACTTCCTACCCAACCCCTTCCCCACCTTTGGCGTGTCGAAGCGCACCCAAATCTGGATATATGGCGCTCTCGCCCTGATTATTGTTTTCATGGCTGGTCTCGGTACCTATTTCTTCATTGCTAGGCGCAAGCGCATGAAGGACTCGCGCGACGCGTACGAGTTCGAGGTCCTGGACGACAACGAAGCTGGAGATGAAGCGGGCTTGCTTTCTGGTGCTGCAGGCAGGAAGAAGCGCGCGAAGAGGGGTGGAGAGTTGTATGATGCTTTTGCTGGCGAGTCTGATGAGGACCTGCTGAGCGATGACGAGGGCAGCGAGGGCCCGTATCGGGACCAGGATAGGTTTAACGAGAAGTATGCTCAGGATCAGGATGAGGAGAGCGATGAGGACAGTGGTAGTGGAGCGAGCTCGGCGGGCAAGAGGCAGTAGGAACGTCTCCAGCTTTAGCATAAGCTTTTTTGTACAGTGGTTTTATGCGAATCAGATCATTGGGCGGCGTCTCTTCTTTGCTTAGACACGTATTTTCCTGCCGTCTCAGTGACGCCAACACGAAGTATGCGCACTAAAACAAGTGGTGTCATCAGACCAAGATAGATAATGAGAAATTGGGGGTATCATATTTGCGCGCATAACTTTTTCCCAAACTGAAGAAACTCTAAGCAACCTTTCTTCCCACATTGCCTACTCCTCTTCCTACAACGCTAACAACAATTTCTTCCCTCTCACCGCCCGCCTCCCTGAAGCCCCATGCGCTGCCGCCGAAGACCTTGGAGTCCCGCGCGAGTTGTATAATCTCCTCGCTGCCCAGTATATCCTTGCCCAGTGCCACTCTGCCCACATCCTCGCTACCCATAGCCATGAGCATGAGTACCGTAGGCGCCGCAACGTTCTCTACACACCCTCCCTGCGATATCTTCTCGAGCAGCTGGTATGCGCATTGCTTGCCGATTTCGTCTGCGGGCACACCACCATCAGGTGGTGAGCACACATCTGCAGAGTATATGCACCCGGTGCTAGTTTCCGCAACGAGACTGATTCCGAAACCCACGGCGCCCTTCACTTTTCCGCTGGAGTGGCCTTTAGCGTTTGTGGGTATTAGGGGCGCGGCGCTGGCGTCGGAGAAGATGTACGTGTCCGGGACGAATTTGTTGAGGATGCCTCGCGCGGTAAAGGTCATGCGCTCGTTGTTGCTCTTCGGGACTTCGACGCAGTAGGCTACACCTCGTATCTTCTTGACTCGTCCGGGGTTCAGCAGGTGCAGTGTCTTGGGCAGGCGGACTTGGTGGTTGAAAACGAGTTGTACCTCGCCGCCTGCGCCTTTGCCCCCGGCGGGCGCGGAAGAGCGCTTGAGGATGCGCAGTTCGATGTTCCGTTCGATGGCAAAGTTTTTGTACAGTGGGAGAATTGCGGTGCGGACGGTGTCGGCGGAGACGTCGCCGGCGATTGTGGAGGCTGTTACGCAGCCTTCGCCATGGAAGACGACGTTCATGTTTCCTTTGCTGAAGGGCGCGAGAACGCAGAGTGGGATCAACCACCAGCTCACACCCCTCTTTCTGCACTCGGCTGGTATCTCATGTCTGATTACGCCGCCGCTGGCTCCGAGACCCTCGGCACTTCCGGTGATGAGACCGGGTCTGTAGACTAATGTCGTACCCGTCATGCTGAACTGAACCTGCGAGCCGTTCGTTACCGAATCGAGCAGCCGGATGAAGTTTGTCTCATGGCGTGTTAAGCCGGGTGTGGTCGAGGAAGAGCGAATTTGCGAGATGCGAACGGGTCGGCCGGTGAGGGTTGCCAGGAGGAGGCGCGAGATCATATGCCGATGACCGGTGAAGTTCAAGGGCTGCTGCAGCGCTTCGTCTAGAGCCATCGTGGGGATATGCCGAGGTTTTCGATGTTGTTTAGGAGGGTTTGCGACCGAAGTTGGCAAGTTCTGGTAACTTTTTTTGGCGGAGCTCGGGCGTTATCGATAAGACCGACTAGCGCGAACGCGGTGTTCGCGTTGGGTGGAACGCCGGAAGGCGCGTTGCTGCATGATCTCGAGTCCGTCTCGGGAAGACTATACATTCACGTGCGCCGACATCGCATTACCTCGTGGACGCATTGTATCTTTTTCTTTCGTTCGGTTTCCTTCATTCATGCGCGGCAATGGTATACCTGACGAAGCAGGCGCCGAAATTGTTAAGAAACATTGGTGGAAAGCGGCATGCTGGCGAGGACGATCACGAAGAACCCGCGTCCAAGAGGCAGGCGAATGACAACACTTCGTCTACAGATCAGCAGGCAGAAATCGATATCAATGCCGAGCCCGTGTCCTCCGACAATGAATCGCATCCTCCCCCTCCTCAACCGGTCCAACCCGCGAAACCCACTATACCTACGTCGAAGAATACCGAGGATACAACTCTGAGAAGACCTCAGAAGAAGGCTGCGAGAAAGAATATTGGGATCATACGTGCGCCTAAGAGTGGGACGTATCAGAGTGGTCAAGCGCATAAAGCCACGACGACATTCGACGATTCGAAGGAAAACACACCTGCGTCGTCTGCAGGGTCAGCCAACGATGGCCCGATTAGTTGGGGTATGGAACACACTTCCCAGAAGACCAGCAAGAGCAGCAAGGGCTATGGTTCGAACATCAGGAACATACACGCAGCACCGCCCGCGAAGAAGTTTGGGAAGGCAGCGTCAAAGACTACGAGGCAGACCTATGGAGTGAAGAACAAATCGCGGATTGGCCTGTCACCAGCTGGTGACGAGAGCGATGCCAGTTCCATTGGTCTAGACGACGAAGAACTCTTTGCGCTGCCAAAAGACTGCGACAGACCACAAAACAATATCGACGGACTGCGTAGACCGAAAAAGAAGGTGAAGGACACAAAGACCGAAGGCGGCGATGCTACACCCAAGATACTCGAAGGCGAAGAGCTGGACAAGGAATTAGGAATCACCCCAATGAGTCCCAAGTCACTCAAAAAAGCAGAAAAGGCAGCCAGAACCGCCCAACTCCTTGGTCAACTCAACAGCTGGAAGGAAAATCAGGAACCACTATCCTCACAGCCTGATTCCAGCGCACCACAAGAAGCCCTCGACGACATTAGCAGCTATATCGGGAAGCTCCCCGAGGTAGAGGAAGAAGGCTCACGATGCACACTATGTTCGGAGCCAGTCGAGCAGGACGAATACTGGGACTTCTGGAAGGGCAAGGATAAGACGGTCAAGAACAAGTCTGCATTTTGCCATGCGCACAAGAAGAAGTCGGCACAGAAGGAATACACACAGAAAGGGTACCCAGATATCGACTGGAAAGCACTTCCCAGGCGGATACGGAGGAGCAAGGCGACGTTGTTACAAATACTCAACAATGACCGGTCCAGTATACACAGAGATCGCTACGAACCGCTGGCATTGACTGGAAAGGCAGCCGCCGTACCTTCAAGACGAACAGATCTGGCAGAAGATGTACAAGAGGAACTGGAGTCATACGCGCTTGACGAGAAGGCCGCTTACCCGGGTTACTATGGTCCTCACGGCCGCCGCATCATCACAGAGAGCGTCATGGATACTCTCAAGGTTGAGATGAAGAACTGCAAGGACCGTGTGGTCCAAGCATCCGGTATCGCGGCCTTTGTGCAAGCTGTCATGGTGCCTGAGGCGGCGATTCTGCTCATCATGGACGACTGTTCAGTGGGCAGGGAAGAGGCGGATGAGATCAGAGAGAAGACGTATGATATGGGTCTTCTGCTGAACGAGGAGATTGAAGATGTGCTTGAAAGACAGGATGACAGCGACGACGAGAACGAGTATCAGTATAAGTGATGGAGCGAGCGATTGCGGGTGTTTACTAGGTTTGTCACGAGCGTTGTTTCTTTGGCTTCGGGCCTATTCTTTTTATGCCCTGTGTCCTCATCGGCTTCGGTCACCTTCTCTGGCGCTTTGTCGGTCCATCGGCTTTGGTCACATATCGTCGCGTATTCTGATACCCAAATACTATTTCTACGCCACTTTCATCGTGTGTGGTTCTTTCGACTGTTTCTCGATAGTAAATATTTGCTCGCTACATGTTGACTTTGTTATCTCAGCAGTCTACTTAAATTACCGGTACAGTATACGAACCCAGATGCCCCGCTCATAGACTAGACTATCATCCTATCGTATTCCTCACGCTTTTCTGAGGTCACGCAACCGGACTCCTCTTGGCACAACGTCTATATAAACAGCGCTCTCCTGTCTATGGACCTCATTCCCATATACTGCTTTTGCATTCTTCCAAAAAACCACCCGTCCAGCCTATGTGGGCTGGTCTCAAAAGCTATCCCAATCAGGTTCATGTCCACGTCCTTTTCCCGCTGTTCAAAACACATCCGAAAAATGCTCATGTGCATACATCTCCAAGAAGGCCGTTGAATGTGGCCATGATCTGTGGATTTCGGATTCTTCGATCGATCCAAAAACGACCTCAACCTTGCCATGTCCGCCGTCGTAGCCCCGGCTCACGATATTTAAGTCCCTATCGCTTCTTCTCTCCATTGTTCTTGCAAGAACACGAAAACCTTTCTGTTTTACCAAAACAATTGAGAAATATGATCATGCCCTTTCCCAAAATTCACATGGAGGACATCCAATGTCTGTTCCTCGGTCTTTCCTTTCGCCAGGAACTTTTCGAAAACCAACTGCGACGCACCTGTATGTGCTAAAACGTCATCAAGAGAATTTCATGCTGCGTTCGATCCCTCAGGTTACACCGAATACAGTCTTCTACTCCCAGTTCCTTCATTCCACCAGAACGACGAGTGTCGAAGCATATGCGATCCCACATTCTCAAAAAATACAGTCAATCTCGATATGGCCATGCTTCTACTCATGATACCCATGTGAACCAAAAAGGAAAGGTACGAGAGTTCATGATCGGGCGGTTGCGTCGACTTCCACTGTGCATCGCTGAGAATGGAAGATGGCTTCCATACATCACCATGGCGTTGCTCTGTGCTAGTGCAGATGGGTATAAACATCATGTCTGACACACCCGCCTTCATTCTTCCATTACCTTACTTTCTACACCACAACGAAAAACTTGAGGAGTTCGAGACATGACCTGCTTCGAACATGACAACGAACAGTATGATGTCTTTCGCTGTCTGCGTGCCGCAAACTACCAAAAAAGAAAGATCTACTAGCTAGTGTTGGTGAGCTGTACTTCAAACGACACAACGTATACAATATGACCGCCTCTGCATCTTTCAGCTTGTGTGTCAAAGTTATTTGCTGCATCTCGTTCGTATCAAAAAGAACCACAAAAGATTCGCCTTTATCAAAACTTGCAGTCGATGTAGACATGACGGCTTCTCTTCTCCAAAATCCGAGCATAATGTTTCATGCCAGATACATCGCATTTGGAAACGTCAGAGATGTTGAGCAGAGCACATGGTATTCCAAAACCCCATACGTAAGATTTTTGCGCTAAGGGCAAGCCTCTGCTGTATATATAGCTCCCAACTTTACTCCGCTCCTCTTCTCTTCTATTCTACATCTCCCTCCGCGATTTTTTCAAAACAACTCCAGCCAAATTTCATGGTCCGTTCTGAGAATCGCGGTGCAGATATTTCATGTTCAACCTGCGAGCACGGAGTACTTTTCCAAAACACTCAGCGATCAGCCTCATGGTATTGGAGTTGGCAACCTCGATGCACACCAAAGAGTCTTTGCGACAATGACCATAATATGGGTGGTTTAGCAGCGTCTAGACACAGTGTCACTAACCTTGCTCGAGTCGATAGCAGATGGGCGCACATGGAATCGCTTCACATGTCTTTTTCTCTTCTTTGATTTGGTACCACAATTCTGGACCAAAAGTCACCTTTAATGCTATTAGAGGTGGCACAACTTGTGTTGCGTTGTCTGAAGAACATTTTGAGGCAGGAAGATACATTGGCTTAGGAATCGTAAACTTATCAAAATTTGTTTGTATGTGTACGCCACACATTGCAGCTAAACCAAAGCAATTTCACCGCAACAATCTTGCGGGAGAGCCCATTTTGGGCAGGATTTACATCAAGCTTTGCGATAGCTCACCGCCCACGCTACTGGTGAGAGGGCTCAGCACGTGGGGAATACTTAGGTATCCACATATATGAGGTGAAGGTGAGAGAGAGATTTTGACTACTGACTCTACACTCCTCCGTCAACACAACAAACCAAAACATAAAAAATTTCACCAAAAACCAAGATCAGTTCACGGATGGACGAACACTAATAAATTTACCAAGACACCACCCTACTTCAACGATGGAAGTAACCGAAGATGCACTGCCTACATGGCAAGAATTGGAAGCGTTCAGAGAGAAGGTAGTGGGTTTATGCAACGAGTTCAACGATGTGATCGCACACACGAAGCCGACACGATCGCCGGGCGTCATGCCGAGAGAAGCCACTGCGGAAACTCCAACAGCGACAGAGAAAATGACATGGATAACGGAGACTATGGACGGTCTAAAGATCATGATGCGGGTACTTGAGAGAATGGCTGCGGCCCAGAACGCAGGTGCCGTACCCACACCAGACAGTCCCACACGTCCCTTGGGTAGTTCGATACCGCATGGCTCATTGCCGACGAACCCAGTCCTGGTCCCAGGCCACGACGCTGCGTCATCAATCTCACCAAGACCCGCAAGTACTTTGGGTAATCCATTGGTGCAGAATTCAACTTTTGTGAACCCGGAGCAACTTAGCAAAAGTCCAAGCCTCGCACCTACTTCCCTCATATCCTCCGCTTTCACAGATGCTGCGGCCAAACCGACGGTGTGGGCATCAGAAAGACTTAAGCGTGGTCATCAAGATGGAGCCAGTGGATTGTCTGATCCTGTGACGGAGGCAGGAAGTGGACACACAGACGAATCAGGACAAGGAGATGGAGTCTTTGTGCGTAATGTCTTCGACTTCCGCAGTAACACTACAGCGACCCTCGAAATACTGTCTCGCAACCCGGCTGTTCATAAGACGGGTATGGGTGTGGTGAAAGTGCCAGATCTACGAAAGTTTCATCCGGCACCAGATGCCTTTGAAGACCAGGAATTCGTTCACTGGAGTTCGATAGAGTTCGGCAAATACAAGCATGAGATGGTGATCGTTAGGGCTGTCAGCGACGATGAACTGCCACATCCGGAGGAGTTGCGAGACCAGCTTCAGAACATGGAAGATGACCAAGACCACGAATATTCGTCCGAAGAGCTGGAAGATATGTTCGAATATCCGGTTGAGCCGGGTAGCACCGATCAGGCGCGACTGTACTTAATAGGCCCTACCAGCATGCTTGGTGCGTCTTTCAACCCTATGCTAGACGCTGGGAAAAGACTGAAAGAGGCGTTAACAGAGACCGTGGCCGGCGTCAACGAGAGCTACGCCTATGTGAGCATGGCAAGTGGGCAACGCACAGCCACAGCTATGCACATAGAGGACTGCGAGTGGTCGTCTGTCAATGTCCTTCTCGCTGGCCAGCCCAAGGTGTGGCTGAGTATCGAGCCTGCTTTCATAGACACGCTCACAGCTCGACTCGGACAAGTGTACACAACGGATCTGTCACATTGGAGCTGCCCTCAGACTATCCGGCACCTCAACGTATTCATACCACCGTCCTCACTGCGGGAATGGGGGATCCCGTACGACATTCGATTGTGCCGACGTGGTGAGGCAGTATTCACAGCACCCAGGGCATTGCATCAAGTAATCAACCTGGGGGACAACGTGGCTGAGTCCGTCAACTTTGCTTTGTCGAGCGCAGATATGCCGCCAATCTCCTACGAGTTCTGTGTCGAAGGCGTCTGTGGTGAGAACCCTCTTCAGTTCAGCAGTTTCCGAGGACAACAGGGCGTGAAGAGGAACCCCAGTGAGGAACCGCAGCAACGCAATGCAAGGTCACGCAAAGCTCTGACAGAAGATGAAACGTCGCAGTTGCTGGCGCGCATGCGCAAACTCAGTCTATGCGAAAACGTAAATCTCGATGCCGGCGCATACACGAATGGCGTACGCGTCGCCGCCTCTGTGCTAAACAAGGGCACTCTTCATCAAATCAAAGCACTCGTCCAAGCGTGGCGCTCGCAGAAACCCGCATCGATGTCTCTGCAACAGAACGACGCAGTTGCTGAAGTGGCCTCTTTTCATCGACAGATCCTGGACATTGAGAACGAGCGCGATCATAGTCTGTTCCGCCTTCGGGTAGCCGAGTACAAGTTCGCGCACAGCATGCGCCTACACAAGAAGAAGGACAAGAAGTTCGTACACAAAGTACTCCAACACTCAGGTATTGAACCCACCGAGAAAGCGCTGAAGTCCTTCAACAATATCTGCTCTCGACGAATGAAATGGGTCAGTATCTGCGAAAATTGTCCAGATGGCTCGCCCAATGTCGGTATCTTGGCTCTCATTCCACTCACACTTGAGGCGCCATACTACGTGTCGTCTGACATGTGCCGCAAGATTACATACAAGGATGTACATGAGTTTTCCGCCGTGATAAACCAATCGTCTGTCATAGCATCAGCACTCCTACGTGTAGGTGTTCGTGTGTACGATCTCTACAACAAGTCGGAAGAGTTTGAGTTTGAGTTTGAGCATTGCAGCGAGGAAGCTTACCAGCAATCTGGATGGAACAGGGGCCTCGGGAAAGACCTGGACGATCATGACGACAGAGATCCAGGATTGGGTTGGCTAGGTCACATCCGGCAGCACTTCAACGCCAACGCCAACTCTGGCCCTGACCACCACTGCTCTGACGATGGCGAGTGGGATACCGACCCCACGACTGCCGAGCCAGGAGCTAAGTGTCAGATATGCAGCGTTCAAGCTCCGTGCCAATGTCTACGCTTTCCTCCAAACGCATATCGAATCAAGCGAGACTATGACCAGGGACGTTACGTGGAGGCGGCCACGACATTGCCTGGAGGTATCCTGATCGGAGAGGTTATTGGCCAGCTTGTGCCGCTCACAACCGAGACAGATGACGGCATGTTGGTACTACACAGCGACACTGAAGCACTGTGCAAGATCAAACGTACTGAGCATGGAAACTGGACAAGGTTCGTTAAACAAGAGGAAATTGGAAACGTCAAGTTCGAATCCCTCCTTGTCAACGGGCATTGGAGAGTCTTACTACGCACGCTCGAAGTTGTCCATGCGGGGACTCAACTCGTAGCCATACGATAAGGAGCCCCAGCTTCAGCTTAGATGGTTGGACATACCAAGACCCGAGAAGACCCCAATGAGGAGGAGGAGCCAAGGGCGACATTGGGATGATTTACAGCCAACGTGTGAGGGTTGCAAATCAGATGGTTAGAGGCCAGAGAGATTTGCAAGTTCTCGACCTCAAGGATCAAAAACAAATGAGACTAGGAAATGATCGAGGAGTGGAAATGACTGGGTGAGTTATTCCGTGGAACCAAGACCCCATTTCAGCAGCTCGTCCAGATGTCTACAACGATTCAAGTGGGCTACATTCAGATACTTATGATAGCTCATGTATGACTTCAATGGCAGGCTGCCTTTTAAGCTCTTGTTCAAAAAATTGATGTAGTTTCCAAAGCCATGTTTTGTGACTGACAAGCTACCCCTGGGAGGAATATGAGCGAGATTAGCATGTGTTAGTGTTCCGCCACGTTATGTAGCTGGAGACACTCACGTCAATCTTCGTGACGACAAGGCAAATACTACGACATTCATTCGGCGCTTTCTGAGCGGTATTTCGCAGCAGTATTCCGAGGCCCCAGTCATTCATGGCTCGCGAAGCCTCTCCCACGGTCAGGTATAGAGAAGTAAGTGAACTGAGTTCCGTAGCCTTGGTGTACATGTGGTCATTATCCCCGAGTCCTGGGAATGTTGAGACCGGCTTATGGCTGAATCATTGAATGGGACTTGCATGGGAGGTCGATAAACCCCACGCCCTCTTGAAGGACCAGCGACGTCAAAGTTACCGTGATCAAGCGCACCAATAGGGTGGAGTCCCCAGCATGATACAGGGACACGAGTCAGCCGCAAGTCCAGTCTTTGTGGTGTTCAACTTGGCAGTGATAGCCTCTTCCTCCGCAATCTGCTCTTGCTCTTCCGATGCTACGTGGTCGTGTGCGGTGGGAGGGATCGACATAAGTGCAACATCATCACGGATGTTCCGATCAGCTGGCGTGTTCCGACTCCGCCAGACTTGTTGCGGTACCCAGATCTCATCCCGATCTCGGCCAGTCCTATATTCCATATAGGCGCTTGCGCATTGTCCGGGCTCCGCTACGTTGAACCCCCCATTCTGGAACTTGGAGTGTGTGATTATGGGGAAGAGCTCTTCCGCGACGGCCGGTTCGTCTTTGTGAGCAAGATAGCAGACGACACGGAACTGGAGCTTACAAACCTTGTCCGGATATAGTAGGTTGAGGACAGTCTCTACCCGCGAACCGAGAGCGCTCGTGCTGCCTGTGCCCCGAGAGTATGTCTTGCATCAATTGCAGGAGTTCACAGCATAGCCGTAATAGCAGCAGGGGTTCGCGAGTGGCTCGGACCGGTCGTTTTGGTCGATGTCTTAGATGATGACGCCCATGGATTTGCACCAGGTCAGGATTTGTAGGTTCTTCGAGACTAGTCATGACGCGAGCGGAGTATTGTGAGGACCTCCGAAATATGGCAGAATCAGCGTTTTGGAACCGAGAAGAAGCAGACGGTGAACTATCGTGTTCCCTGCGACGTAAGACCATGGAGCGAGGAGGTATTCAATTTGATTTCCAAAAAGAAACTGGAGAGCGATGATGTCGTGAGGTCCACCTGGCTGCAGCATGAAGTCAGAGATGCCGAATTTCGAGTCCTTTGTATGCGTTACTTGGTCATTTGTTATTGACAATCGTAAAGCTCTCAGAGACCGAGAAGAACATGGCAAGCAGTGTTGTAGTTTGGATAGACCGGAGAGAACATAGCAAGCTCCATTATCTTTTTTGGTGGACTGGAGAGGACATGGAATGCATCAATGTCTTTTTTGGTAGGCCAGCATCGCACAAATCAAGCGAAGTTTCGTCATCTGAGAAGCTGTCCCTCAGTCGCGTTCTGGTTTCAAGGGACTAGCAAGAGCCCAAACATAACGAGCGTTGCTTGCAGTTTTGATGCAGTGTAGAGCTGAATCCAGACATGCGCTGTGAATATCTTTATTTTGACGAGAAACAACAGATGCAAAGCACCAGATCATCTTTTCTTCATGCTTTGATCTTGCTGGAAAAGACCGGCCTGGGAGCCTACATGAGCCAGATAATTGACGATTTTGATGGGACACAAGACCTGGACAGAGACATGCAACGGTGTATCGACGGTTTGATTTTTGTGAGAGACCGGTCTAGAAGTCCACATGGGCGTAATAGGTGACAATTTTGGGGAAAAAAAGACTGGACAGGAAATCCACATGTCTTCGTATTGATGTGCTTTTGGTGGAACAGAAGACAGGCACACATGGGGCTGCGCCCAGGGTATTTTAATTTCAGGGAAAGTATTGTAGGAGGAAAGAGGGTGGGTAAGCAAAGCCATTTATATAGCCGTACCGGCTCTCTAGGAGATCACGTGCTGCACTGACGTTTGCATGTGAGAGGAGAGGAAGGTAATGATGTAGCGACATGCGACGGGTATATTTCATTTCGACTCTCCAGCCGCCTTCATGGGCGCATCTCCAACATGAGTTCCCTATATGCTTTTGTAGCTTCCAATTTGCGCCGTTCCCATTTGACTCCAAAGTATGCTATACAACCATCCTAACCGTCAAGCACGCCGCTCTCCTTGAGTGAACGGAATAGCTCTGGTTCCAGGAACTTGCTAATTGTGACGTCCTCTGCAAGACCCTTCCTTCTCCTTGTCTTGAGCACGAAATCGCGTGCGAGTTGTTGTGCGGTTGCGGGTTCGAGCGGTCGGGTTGTGATGTCTTTGTCGAGAGGGTCGCCGGGGACGATGGACCAGCGATCGAAAACGAGAGAGAGGGAGACTTGGCCCTGTGTGTGAATCTACGGGAAGTTAGTATATCGCTAGAATGGGGATGATTGTAGGAGGTGTACGTACCCTGAGATCGGTCTCGAAACCGAAAGAATCAATGACCGGGATAAGACCACGCACATTGTACAGCGGAGTACCCGCGATGGGTCCATCCTGTAGAACGTGTCCTCTCCTTCGTGCGAGGACTGTGTACAAGCTGCTCTTGGTGTCTGCAGGGCCGACCATGCTGCACGAGTACACCGGCTCCA
>Ga0265798_10008212_pt1 | contig 13356 bp, 4 predicted proteins | sample P3T30metagenome_FD_192430 | JGI IMG/M metagenome (GOLD analysis project Ga0265798, IMG submission 192430) | Plant litter microbial communities from East Loma Ridge, Irvine, California - P3 T30 | ecosystem: Environmental > Terrestrial > Plant litter > Unclassified | place: USA: California...
TTCAGCCAGACTTTCAACTTGTCAAGACTCTTGGTGCCGATGGCAAGCGAAGAGTCAAGATGGATCTTTCGGTCACAAAGCTCAACGAACACCCGCAAAAGCTGTACCTACAGTCTTTTCAAATGCTGCTCGTAGGCTACACCAACGTTCGCGCTGGTGCGGCTACTCACGGACATTTGTCATTCTGGACCCTGCAATCGCTCAGCAATATCGGTCTTCAGGTTTTTACTGCGTCTGACGCATCCGGAGCGAAGCGTACGATTGATTCCAAACTTTGGGATGGCATCACTCTCGACGATAGTGTGGTGCCACACTTTGCGACCTGCAATCTGCAGCGAAGATATAAGCTCGAAGTCTTGATGGGCTGGCAGTGCCAAAGTGGCGAGCACGCTGGAAGGGTGTTCTTTGTGCAAGCGAGAACGCCAGTGCGCATCTCTTCTGGCATTCAACGCAGTAGACAGAGCGCGAAGTCTGAAGCTTGGACTGAGGATGATCTGGCTGTAAATGCGGATTTTGAGATGTCGCAATCGCTGAGAAGCGAGGGGTCGTGCGCCAGATACTCCGCGCCACCAACGTATGATGAAGTTGTCAAACATCAGTCAATAGTGGGCTGAAAGGATTTGAGATGAGAAACGCAGATGACGGCGACGTCTACCAAAATCTGATGTACCAGTTAATCCGACGCAAAAGTCCTTCGATCCCAACTGCGACTTCCGGGGGTGCAGATCGGCCTACAACAATAAAGCCTGTCAGCGCAAATTCGTATCATTATCCAGTCAAGCTTCAGTAAGAATTAGACGGGGAAGTTAAGGTTGCAATGATTGTTCACCTTCCCAACTAGCACGACACCAGCGTTGAGCCCTTATCTCGGCTGCAGTTATGATTCCCCGTGTTACTTCAAAACCCCAATGATACCACAAAATTACCTTCTTTACCAATTGTTGTTGTTTCCTTGTCGCACTCACCTTCCAATGATGTAATGTGATTTTAAAAGCGAGGCGTGAAGCGCGATAGCTCACCGCTAGTGTTACTGTTGTACAAGTTGCAAGCCCGCAAGGCTGAGTGATTGGATTTTATCTTGCAGATTTGTTGCAGCTGAGCTCTAGACTAAGCCTGGCTGATCTGTCTCCAGCCATGATAATAGATGGCACGACTGGCGAGCCGCTCCTTCGGTTTCCGAGTTACATGCAGCTTCTAACACCATGCCACTGCAGCGGAGTACCTGGAAGGCGCGAGGCTGTGTCTGATATGCAAAGCTTATGAGGCCTTTTCGAGTGCGTCGAAGGGGCACCACTTCCTCGACGCGTGGGGCGACAGTGGACGAGGCGGCTGTCTGATGACCAGAGAGCACGTCGTGGTATCAATTCTCATCTTGGGAGTCATGAGCGATTGATCAACGCTGGTGGCTGAGGTGCAGCTAGCAGCAGGTCGATACCCTCATCTCATGCAGAATGATGCCCAAGCAAATGGTTGACAAGGACACTGATGCGAGCCTACTTACTGCCAGATAATCAACGCTCTCTTTGCCGCCTCCCCTTCTCATGCAGCGTGCTTCGAGATAGATCCATACTTCAGATCCCCATACGGTCGTCCATTCAGAGTGCTCGCTGGGAATGGATGACGGAACACAAAGCATCCACACGAAGCGTTCAGTGGTGGTTGGCCCTGCCTACGCTGAGCCGGTCAAAGAATCCATGCGACTTGGGACAAGGACTTGCCTCATCCATCATCTCATCCTTCAATCAACCACCCTTGCCACTTTGATTGAGACAGCCACTACCGCGATGGCAGAAAACATTAATTCCAAGATTAGCCACCAGCAGCGGTGAGGTTCCTCACGCGACTAAGACGCATTGGTGCGATTCGTACATTTCCCAGTGGTGCGTCTCATGGTGTGCGCTAGCATACCGGAAGGGCAATGCCACCGCAACGGCGCCAGGGCTGTACTTGTATAAGTCTTGGTTTGCCTCTTCCCGTGTATGTCGTTCATGCAGGAGGCGGCTGGCAACGGGAGATCCGCGTGCCAGACCCATGTGGACCCATATAGCGACAATCGCCAAGCGTTCCCAAGACCATGCACGCAAGATAGCTGCAGATCGCCAAGCGGTGCGCCGTATGCCACTTGCTGCAAGCGCTCAGCCGGTTCACACGACTTTAGGAGACGTGCAAGACAGGTTTCGGCGAGCAGCGCTAGGCAATAAGGAATATTATTGCAAACCTGCAGCGGAAATATTTCAAATGTACATCGGCAAGTGTTGGGTAGACCGCTTCATCGAGCGTCATCATACGCACCTTGCCTCTTGAGGGACAGAAACAGGCTCCAGCCGCCACAAAGCCAATTCCGCGTTCCATTATAACCTCTTTTTCGAGCTCCTTGACCGCGAGTTGGAGCCGTCCGGCGTCGAACCGCACAACATATACACTATGAGTGAGAAGGGATTTCTAATTAGCCTGCTGTTAAGTATGAAGCGCATGTTTAGCAGACACCGAGATGAGGCTAGAGAGATGAAGGGAATGCTTTAAAATGGCAATCGCGATTGGATTACACTAGTGGCTTGCATCTGCGCTGATGGCTCAGCGCTCTCGCCTTCTCTCATCTACCAGGCCGCGTCTGGCATGGTTGCAAAACTTCGATTCTTCACTGCATCACTGCTTCTTCATGTCATCGCCAATTATGGATGAACAAAGATATAGGACTTGCCTAATCGAAGCAAGTATTCGATCCCGAGACTAAAGTGAAAGCACGAAGACATTGGCGGCTCCTTATGCTTGACGGTCATGGCAACCATGTGAATATTGAGTTCACTAAGTGCTGTGACGTTCACAAGCTACTCCTGTTATCCATCTGCTGCATAGTACTCGTACACATCAGGCGCTGGATGTGACGATGTTTGCTCTGCCCACTTGCAGGCGCTTACAGTCGCGCACTCGCTGACTACCTTGGCAAGTGTCAAGTGCTCTCATCCATCACAATGCGCGACTTCTTTGACCAACTCTATATCCCATGGGAGGTCTCATTAACTAAAAAGAGCATACTCAATTCGTTTGAGTACAGAGGCCTCTCGCCCTTTGATCCGCCCAGAGTACTTAGTAGTTCGAGCCAAGGAGGTCTCTAGACTTTCTACTACCAATAGCAGTACCTCTGTACTCAGCACGAGCGATTGGGGGAATATGGAGTGATTGCTGCGCATCGTCGTGGAAAATGCGCACAATGCGCATGCCAGGAAGCTGTCGCAGACGATCCATGCTCGTGATTCTTGAGCCTATTGGTCTTGATGGCTTTGCGTAAGCTTTGTGACTTCTCCTAAGATCTAGCGTAGTACTGACCATCACAGATGGACATGCATGGGACCACCACAAACACATTAGATCGTAGCCATGGTACGCTTTTTGACCCATACGTAGATCAGTTTATCATTAACAATCATAGATTTTTTCGATCCCTGTTGGTCTCGTTAACTTCGCCAAGTTCTATTTATCTGTCAATTACATAATCACGACCCACAGTCCATACTACGCCTCTACTACAGTCGGTAACGCATCCACTTACAACTTCCTCGCTAGTGTATCCACCATGTACGCGGCACCTTTTTACCACAGCCTCGGCTAAGCGCGCCTATCAGAGCTAGTTACAATAAAACTTGCATGACTGTCTTGCTTAGTTGTTGTACTAGTTTACGTCTATTATAAGGTTCAAGAGATCAGAAACGCAAGTAAGTTCGCTTTAATCCTTGCGGACGATAGGAAGGCGGAGAATATCAGGCGTCTCAGCAAAGCAGAGAGTCTCCCAGCGTAAACATGCCAATCACATCCATATGCAGGATTGACGGCTTGAGGGCGCCTCTTACGAAAAGTATTGGATCATTGATCCTATTTTACACTGCTGTCTACAGAAGTATTGCACCTCAGTCGAAAATGTAACCATATTATATTCTATATTACGTTGTTCCTTCCATGAGTATTCAGCATCGACTGACATAGCCTCAATATCACCGCTTCGCCAGACAAAACCTGATGCTTGTTCCGCACAGGAACCACAGGAAGCCGAAGAAGCGGATCAACGACAGGACTGCAGTCGCGTACAGCAAGATCCTGAAGTACATTGGTGTACGGGTCTTGTCTGCATTCTAAGATATGTCAGCGAAGCTCTAAAGCTCGTATTGCACAGCAGACTTACCCCCAGTCCCACCATACTAAAGTCATCGGTCGTCACCACCAAAATCAGGACGATGTTCGACAACAGCCACGAGTACGTCAATCCAGTCCTGAAACTCTTGTACGAATCTTCTGTATCCTTCGTCTCCGGCTTTCCATCATCTGCCAGGATCGGTGTCAGGGCTCGTCTCACCACCTTCTCAAACTTGCTATCAATATCTTCTTGCTCTTGCTCGATCTCCTCAACAGTAGCCTCCTTCTCACCAGCTACAATTTGCGCCGAAGGCAAGCTTCCAGCGACATCAGATCCCTTGGTACCCCAACTCACATCATGCCAGTTGTTGAACGCATACACCATCAGAATGTTGATGTACGTGCTCATAAGAACCAGGTACTGCGGGAAAGAATGGAACATGTGCCAAGGGTCGAGGTACAAGAACGAAGCGGCAAAGTTGAGGCCGTAGATCGTGATGAGCGCGATAAGAATCAGACCAGCAACTCCAGTCTTGCCGCCGAAGAAGCTGTCGAAGAACTCTTTGCCGGAAGCAAGCGAGATCTGGTCCTCGATAGGCTTCGTGCTGAAAGCGCGGTAGACAAGGTAGATCGTGAGGACCAGGATGTAAAGCTGGATGGCGCCGAAGACGACGAAAGAGGCCTTGTAGGTCTTCTTGGATCCTTTGGGGCGATTACCGAGTGCGAGAATGAATTGCAGTATCAAGAAGGCAACGTAAATATAGCCAATTACTACGTTGAAGACGGGTGTGACTTTGTCACCGAAGGGCCAGCCATGGTAGTCTGCTTCTTTTTGAGGCGTGCCGACCAGGGTCATGATAACAACCGTGGTCAGATAGTATGATGCCAACGAGAACCAGGTAAACAGTACCTGAGCGAAGTTGTACAGGAGCTGGATATGCAGGAAGAAGAGCCGGATGATACCATGGCCTGAGGAATAGAGACGTCCGAAATGCATGATGGAGTAGAGCGACGCAGCGAATGATCCGTTCAGCCACCGCCGACGTTGACCAATAAATTCTGCTGCGCCTTCAGGCACATCAGTTTCACCCTTCGAAGCTGCATCTCATTAGCACGTGGTCAGCTGGTTGCGCAGTGTCAACGTACCTTTGACATACGACAGGTGCCACTTTGACCCTGCCTTAGCCACGAGCTCAAAACACAGTATGCGATCCTCTGCAAGGAACATGTTTTTCTTGAAAATGTTCATCCCGTCAATACCCTTCTTACCAAGTCCCTTTGACAGTGTATGATCACCATGGAAGTATTGTTCGAGGGGTCTTCCCATGATTGCACGAAATCGATATGCGGAGAACGCTCCAGGAAGCACACTCACATAGCCAAAAGCACTTTCAAGAGGTTTGTCTAGGACGTTCGAGATCTTATACTCGAAGTTCTGCACGGCGACCAGTGGGTTCAGAAGAGCTCGGCCGCCCTTGCCCAGCATTGCGTGGATCTCGCCGCAGGCACCTCCCAGGTCTTTATCATTGTAGAAGGCTTCCCATAATGACAATAGCGAGCGAGGGCCTGGTTTAGTACCAGCATCGATGAGGATCGCAACTTCTGGATTCAGGATCCTGCCGAATGCATTGAAGAGCCAGCGATGTGAGTTGATCTTTTTGCTGTTCTTCTGTTTGAGACAAAAGACGAACTGTACTGGCGGCAAGTTGTCGGACCCCTTGCCAGCACCGGGTCGGACGAGCTGATGCTCCGGCGTAACCGAGATCTGGCTGGTGTACTCGAAGATGTGTGCGACTGTCTCTTTGCCATTGACGTCTTTCTTAAGAATTCCATCTTGGTAGATGCCAACTGTGGCGAGAACGTCGAAGACACTCATATCAACATTGTCGATACCATCGAAGACAAGACACACCACGATCTTCTGCCATGCAGGCCCACCTTTATCCCAGAATTGTGATTTCTTCAAGTTAACGATATCTCTGATGTTCTTCATTGTGCCGTGCAGCGTCCGTGCGAGAAGCGTCTTGTCTTCGTTGTAGTAGGTAATGGCAATCAGAAGCTCGGTATGGCGATTGTACATTCGTGCACGCAGATTGTATCCGTTTGCCAGCGTGAAATCGTTTGGATCGCAGGTAGCTGCAGTGTAGCGTAGCTGGGTAAATTCTTCCTCATCTATTCCTTCCGCGTTGCGATAGCGAGGTTCGACAGCATTCTGGACAGCACTAGGGACAGGGTAGTTCGCAGAGAGAACTGATCCCTGCACGAGCTTCACTTTGCGAGTCCTTGAGCGCTTCACACCGTTGCCCTCTGGGGCAGACTGTTGCTGCCGCTGTACCCAGTCATCGATAGTCTCTACTGGGTTCGACGAGAAGCCTCCTTGTAATGTAGCGTGGCGATCGTATGGATTGGAAGGTTCGTAGCCATCGTGGCTTCTTGTAACTGTGTCGGGCATGTGCGTTCCGGCCGCGTTGGGGGCGTACGTCTCTGTCAAACTGTAAACAGAAGACGGCGCTTTGGGGTGGTTCGTTCTTTCATCGTGAGACGGGGTTTCGAACTGTGTTGGGTATTCAGACACAGGCGCACTTGTCAAGAGACGTTCGTTGGCATCGATTTGTTCGGGAAGATAGTGATACTGATCAGAGGTGTCAGTAAGGCGGTATCGGACAACAGCACGAACACAGCGACTTACAGATCGAGCAGAAGCGATGTCTTGCATATCATAACCCTGATTCTCAAAGGGGTCATTACGACCGGAAGTCATGATTGAATATGGACGATAAAGAAAGGCAAGATGCTGAAGTGCAGGCGCTGGATTCTTGGATAACTAGACTGCCGAAGATCGATAAAACGATCAGACGACCAGACAGATGCAAGATGACCGGATATTTGAGGGAAGAAGAGAGGTACTGGAGGAGTACCTTCTAATGTCGATCAATTATGATGTATCCCTGCAGAGCACTCACTACCCAAGCTTTAGGGGGTCTCGACGCACGTACTCGAGATGCAACATTAGCTTCAGTGCCATAAAATGACTTCTTCGCAGCTGAGAGATAACATACTGAGATGCCAGCACCGTCGCACTTGATGTTAGTGGGGTGGGGCAAATAGGCTGAAGCCACAATGCGCGAATCTGGAAGTAAATCTCACTTCTCTTGCACCCTGCCAGAGGTTCATTGCGGAGTTTTCGAGATCGTGTATTGCGTCTGGTTACTGTAGTCTTGGATCGATTGCGCGGCATGCGCCTTGGGTTGATGAGTCGGTCTCGGTGAACCCACACCGGCTGAAGATACTCGGAGCCGACTAAAAATAGATCGTTTTACCAATGATGAAAGCAATGCTCTTTGGACACCGCACTTGTGTTGTATTGTCCATCCATGCGCAGTATATAATAGCCACGCTTGTCGAAGCAGGTGTACTAGAAGCTCAGCGGGTTGGGAAGCTGAGATCTCGCTTTAAGACATGCTGTGCGCTGGACCAATCCTAGCATGTACAAGCCTGACATCCTTGGAGTCTCCCTGTGCATTTGAACGATGCTGAGGAGCGCAGTATCACCAGATGCTTGCGTGAGCTTGCGCGTCGTCCCATCAAGACCTATTAGCGGCAGACCCTACGACTGAGTCATCTGTACGACGATCGTTGGCGCTATCAACGCGACCAGGGACCGTCATTTTATTTATCTTCAAGGCCATACTCTTCTGTACTGAAGCCACTGATCGCTCAAACAAGAGGCGGGCCAAGAAGAAATGACGCATTGACTCGTCGGAATCCATCAGCCTTCGAACAGCGTGTGCCGCCTTCCATTGCGTCCACTATACTGCTAACTATTGCGTTTATCAAGTGCTAGGGCGGCTAGTTATTATGCGTGGGCGACGGTCTAGTGCACTCTAAGTAAGCCTTTAGGTTATTGCTAATAGACTAATAACAGCGCTTGTTATATCTTCGCCGTTTGCTAAGAACCTCAAGAAGGTTAATTACTCAGTCTCTTTAGTAGTAATTAAGCCTATTTCAAAATAAATCTCCTTAATTTAAGCTTTTGATCGCCACGTATAAGCTCTTAGAAATACACTATAGCAAGATTACGTTACTAAGCCTCTAGAGCACTCCTATTGTATAGATCCTAGCTAGAGAAAGATCGCGTACTAATAACTAATAGTGCTTAATTAAAGTTAATTCTCTATTAGGCAGAGGTATATATATTTATAGAGAATTCTTCTTAAGAAAGTTAAACACATTATATTTTAGCTAATCTACTCTATAGAAATTTATAAGTAACTTGCTATTAGTAATATAGAGAGCTAGTATACTTAAGCTTAGACTCTTTCTCTTAAACTTCTCTTCTATTATTATAAGTTAAATATTATAAGTATAGATATTTGCAATAATTAGTAAAAGATTAGTGTAGTACTTTAATTTGCGTCTATTAAGGTTCTTAAAAGTTCTAATTATTATTAACTTCTTAGCGTTAATTACTCTAGCGTAACGTAGATATATACTTCGCGGTCTAGTATGCTTTGCGGTCTACCTATACTAAGACTCTACTAAAACCCTCTCTATTATAGCCTATTATAACTTACTTTAGTATAATATAGTATAAAAGATACTAAAATAGAATTAAGAGGCTACCTTTACTTTATAATTATATATTCGCGTATTATACTCTATATTATTATAGCGTCTATAGCGTCTTTAAGATAGTTTACTCTCTTTAATACGCGCTAGCCTCTTTACTCTTTTTCTATTATTACGCGCTCTAAACTCTTATAAAGCTATTTTACGCTAGCTATTCTCTACTACTATAGACTCTTTTACTCTAATCTACTTTCTTTTATATAATTTACGCTGCGTAGTAGCTTTATTAGCTATCTAAAGCTTAGTAATCTTCTTTTAGGCTAATACTAGCTTATATATAATTATTACTACGCTCTTTAAGACCTTCTTAAAGGCCTCTACTATAGAAGTTAGAGAGCTATCTATATACCTCTAAATTCTCTACTTTACTAGTATTAATTATAACTCTATTTTAAGAGTATTACTAGAGATTTATAATAGCTAAAGTAAGTTACTAATAGGTAGTAGTAAAGAGATGCGTAACTATATATTAAGGCCTATTATAACTCTCTCTAGATTAAATAGAACTAATCTAGCGCCTTAAAACTCTTCTTAGATATTACTAGAAGTAATTATAGTGTTAGAGGCGCGCTTAAAGTATAGTAGAAACTTAAGTTTTATAATATAGCTAATCTAGTTATATATTAACTTCTTAGCTTAGTAGCTATACGCCTTCTTTAATAGCCTAAAATAACCTATATTAAGTAGCTATAGTAGGTAAGATAAGTATAGAGGTATATAGAGAGTAATAATCTTTTTTTCTTTATAGTATTACTTAAACTAAAGAGCGTTATAGCTCTTATATCTATTAATAATAAGTAGCTAGTGCTATTCTATAGTACGCTTCTCTATATAGGTATTAAAGTGCTCTAACTACTAGAAACTAATCTTATTTATAGTCTAACTATTCTTAGAGACTAAGATTAACTAATTCTAAAGTATAGCGTCCTCTTTATACTAGGTAGAGAGATAATATTACTTTTTAAAGATAATATAAGATAGAATAGCCTATTCTATTATATTAATACTCTAAATAACTATAGTCTACTTATAATTACCTAGCTAGATAAACTTTAGTTATCCTCGCTTCTCTAAAGCTATAACTATAGTTCTAGTTAATATTATATCTATTATAAAGCTAGTCTTATTAAAGTTATAAGTATTCTTATTCTATATACTATACTTAGCTTTTATATTAGCTACTAGCTAGAACTAGGCTTAGATAGCTATAGAGTCTTTATAGAGGGCTCTTTTATAGTTATACTTATAATTAAACTTTACTTAGAGCTCTAGTTAGCGCTTAACAAACGTACTAGGCTATCTTAGGCTAATCTAGGCTAGATTACGCTTAGCGCGCAAGAAATTAGCTATATTAGCTATATCTATAAGGCGAGAAGAGAATTCTTACTTAACTAGGTTAAGTATATACTAAATAATTACGCTCTTCTTAGTCTTATATAAACTTATTATTATTAGCCTATAATCTACCTATAAGAGTTATCTAGTATATTAATAGCGTAAAGTTATATAAAAGATATTATAGGTAGCTACAGCGCGTTATAATAAGAAAGTTACGTTTTATTTAATAGCCTAAAGCGTAGTCTATATTCTAGCTTTCTTTAATAGTTCTATCTAGTATAGTTAATTAGGTATTATAGAGTAGAAGTAGTTTTAGTAGAGTTTTAGTATAGATAGACTACAAAGTATGCTAGACCGCGAAGTATATATCTATATTACTAGTATCTATAAAGAATATAGTACTTTACTACCTTCTCTAAAACTTCTATAGACTATTTAATAACTTTAGAGTTCTTTCTTATAGTGTTATAGTAAGCTAAGCAGAATAGCGTAGTATACGTTTTAAGTTTATCTAATCTAACTATAACTTTATCTTATAATAATCTTAACTTTACTTTATAATAATCTTAACTTCTTATACGTAAGTAGTTTCTAAAGTCTATAAGTATGCTAGATTATAAGCTATATTCTTTTACTAGCTCTTATTAGCTTTATTATATCTTATAGTATTAGTAGGCCTATCTATCTTATTAGTACGCGCCTATTTTATTAAAGCGCGTCTACCTATCTTATTAGCGCGCGCCTAACTCTTTTATTAGTATACGCCTATTATATTAGCACGCGCCTATCTTATTAGTATACGCCTATTTTATTAGCGCGCGCTTATCTCTCTTATTAGTACACGTCTATCTACTTACTATATAATTATCTATAAGTTACTTTTATCTATTCTATTATTAAGTAATAGATTACGTACGCAACGCATCTACGTAACTATATCTTAGCTTACTATACGCTTACCTCTACTCTTAGCTATATTACACTATTCTTACTATAGATAAGAGGTTACCTATATTACTATAAATATATATAATATCTATAAAGATCTACTTTATTATAGTTATAATAGTAAATATATTAAAAGTAAGAGAAAGTAGTAGTGCGAGTAGTATATAGAGAGAGATAGAAAAAGAGGTAAAAAAGGCTAGGTAATCTAGAGAATATATATTAAAAACCTTTTATTAAAAAGAGTATATTATACTAAGTATAAAAGAGTTAAGAAGACTAATAGGTTTTACTATCTTCTAAGAGTAGACCTAGATAGAAATAAATATAAGTAGCTACCTCTTCTACCTAAAGAAACTAAATCTAATAACTATAGCCTCTCTAGATATACTAATAGTAATATATAAGGCTTTCTATATATCTTTAATTAAGTATAACCTAAATAGCGCAAGTCTCTAGTAATCTATTAGCTAAGAAAAGTATAGTTTAAGCTATTAGAATATTAAGAAAATAAGTATAGTAGGTAGTATAGAGAATAATATAGATAGTAGCTCTAACACTACTAGGTAAACGCTTAGTAATACTCTTTACTTAGACTATACGTTCTATATCTCTTAGCTTATAAATAAGATTCTTAAGGTTATTAAAGCTTTTTCTAGAATATTAGAGAAGTTTAGTTTATTACTATAATACTATAAAGAGTATCTTTATATTTATAACTATTATAATAGTTATAATAAATTCTATACACTAATAGCTATCTTTAGAAAAGACTATTTTTAAGAGTAATATAGATTTAATCTTCTAGATAATATAGAGCTTAAATACTTATATAATAGCACTACTATATAAGTTCTATATACTTCTATAGACTAGCTCTAACTAGTAATAAGAAGTAGTATTAGTCTTTCTAATATTCTCTATATATATATATATCTAAAGAAGAGTAGGTAGTATAAAGAACTATAGAGAATTTTATTAAAGAGCTCTAAGAATAGACGTATATAAAATTAAAGTATTAGTAATTTTTAAGTTATATAAGAGATAAACTCTACTAGATTAGTAGCTAGAAGAAATATAAAGTATTAGGTTATATATTTATTAAAGACTTTTACGCTCGCCTAGACTAGAAACGTAATACTATATCTACTTAGTATCTTTCTATAGTAGGCTTTCTACTATATAATTTTCTTAATATTTTAGAATCTAAGCTTAAATTTTATTATTAGCTACTAGTACTTAATAATCTTAACTTTTATTTACTAGGTTGCGCTATTAATAGAGTCTATACTAACTATTACTATAGTTTAAAAGTACTAGAAAAAGAGTATCTTACGTTCTATCTAATATTAGATCTATAATATATTAACTTAGAGTTATATCTTAGATTTATACTCTTTAGTAAAAGAGGTATAGCTTCTAGCTACTATATAGATATACTTAATAAAACGTATGTATTAGTAGTATCTAGCTTTAAGTTATAGTTTATACTAAGTTAACTATTAAGTAAATAAGAAATAAAAGAGTTTAGAGAAAAAGAGTCTAGTTAGAACCTCTTTATAGATCTTTTAAAGATAGTACTAATATATCTAGAGAATATACTAATTATAAGATCTAGATATTTTATTCTATATTTTATACTTACTAGTAAGAACTTACTAATAATAGAGAAGAATAGAATAGACTACTAACTATATACTATTAGTTCTAAACTAGCTCTAGTTTATTATTCTATAATATAACTTAATAAATAAACTAGTTTCTAGATAGTTAGCCTAAGTTCTTAACGCTTTATCTTCTCTAGCTCTAGAGTATATAGATTATATTAATACATCTATTATATAGCTTAAAGAGAAGAAACTACTTATAAAGGTTATCTAAAGATAATCTAAGAGTTAGTTCTTAGAGAGTAAGTAAGTAAGATAGAATAGGTTAGTATACTAGTATAATTAGTAGATTAATATAATAGTATAAGAGTATAATAGTATATTTAGTAGAATAATATAATATTATAAGAGGTTAAGAAAGAAGTATAATTTTTAGATTAAATACTAGAGTCTTATATAAAGTTAAATACACTAAGCTATAAGAGTTTAGTACCTAAGCTATATACTTAATAAGTATTATACTTATAAATAAGCATATAAGTAATTATAGATAAGTAGTAATATATCTTACTAGTTATTAGTCTAACTACTTATACTTATAGATAAGCGCTTATATAGAACTAGCGCTGTTCTACTTATAGATAAGTAGTTATATAACTATAGCGTAGTTTCTATACTATACTTCTATAACTATACTATATAATTCTTT
>Ga0265798_10008213_pt1 | contig 13356 bp, 12 predicted proteins | sample P3T30metagenome_FD_192430 | JGI IMG/M metagenome (GOLD analysis project Ga0265798, IMG submission 192430) | Plant litter microbial communities from East Loma Ridge, Irvine, California - P3 T30 | ecosystem: Environmental > Terrestrial > Plant litter > Unclassified | place: USA: California...
CAGAAGACCGTCGACGGTCCCTCCGGCAAGGACTGGCGCGGTGGCCGCGCCGCTGCCCAGAACATCATCCCCTCTGCCACCGGTGCCGCCAAGGCTGTCGGCAAGGTCATTCCTGAGCTCAACGGCAAGCTCACCGGCATGGCCATGCGTGTCCCCACCGCCAACGTCTCCGTCGTTGACCTCACCTGCCGCATCGAGAAGGGCGCCTCTTACGAGGAGATCAAGAAGACCATCAAGGACGCCTCCAACGGCGAGCTCAAGGGTATGTGGACTGTGTTCCCCGCTCTTTACTGTGTACGAGAAGCTGACGTTTACCCCAGGAATCCTCGCTTACACCGAGGACGAAATTGTCTCCTCCGACCTGAACGGCCACCCTGCCTCCTCCATCTTCGATGCTAAGGCTGGTATTGCCCTGAACGAGAACTTCATCAAGCTCGTCAGCTGGTACGATAATGTCGGTTGAAGCTTCCCCGTCCATTTAAAACATTATATGGATTTATCTTGGATTTATTGCTAATTTTTTTGACAGGAATGGGGCTACTCCCGCCGTGTTCTGGACCTTGTGTCCTACATCGCCAAGGTTGACGGTGCCCACTAGATGCGCCTTATCGGCCACTAGGTGCGAGCCCCGGTTGACGAGTTCCGACGACGAATGGATGTTACTCCAGGGCAGCAGTTATGATAATGCACGAATAGAGGAAATTTCAAAAAATGGAAAACATTGCCTCACACACCGTTCCAATCGCTTTCAATACCACAACATCACCGCATAGCATCTCACTGGATAATCTACAACTGTTGCTGTTTGAAACCGATGGTAGTGCGTCGAAAGTCGGGTCTTGATGCTGTGGTTATCCCGAACTCGAGCTCCTCACTCGCCAACGCCCGCTTCGATGACTTTTGACCCGGCATATCGATCTCTTCTCTTCCTCTTCTTCACCATCACAAACCACCACCACCTTCAAATATATCACTACTCATTTTTCCCAAACTCGCTTTTCTCTCCCCATCCTATCTCCAACCCGTGCTGCTACTATTGCATCTAATCTTAAGCGTCTTCGACCTTGCGCTGCATTATGCATACTTCGAATTCCAAGGAAGCGGTGATCACCGTCCTCTTCTCTTCTCTCATGCTCTTCGCTTCCAAACCGAGGGGTTTGCTGGAACTGTCAGAAGCCATGGCGCCGCGCGCCGAGAACCCGACCTGCCCATCGGCTTGCACATCCTCTACCACATCATCTCTCTACACCGGTGCTGCTGCCATCATTCCTTGTATCCTCAAACTTTGCACGTTGAGATAATGGCAATGCCACTGAGAGGTCACTTCTTGTAAAATCGTCTCTCAATGGGCTTTATAGCGTTACATGGTAGTATCAGCAACTTTGGTATTCTTCTCTTAGAAGGCTATGTTGCCGTCGAGAAGGCATTTCTTTGGCACAATGACACATAACTTGCAGTCCTCGTGTTCGCTTAGACTGCAAGACATCATCATTCATACGGGAAGATACGGTTCTCAATTATATAATGTAACCCGAAGTTCCGATCTTGCCCTGCCGTTCATCGACCGAGGTCTTGCGATGATCCGGTCCGTTCCTAACTGATCGATCCATCTCGCATATGTAACCATCTTCACGGCCAAACCCGTGTTCCTGACGATCATTACTACTGCCTCACGGACATATGTTCTCAAAATCTTAAAACGAATTTTGAGGAAATCGGAAATGCAGAAAACGGTCCGTCGATGCGAATAATGCGGTGATGCGATCGCATCTGACACCAGCCCCACTTTCAAGCGGTCGATCCTTCGATTTCACCTTCTTCATTGCATCTAGTGTTCCTCCACATTGCCAATGCTGCTCCTGCTCTTATCACCATCAAGGTAAGGCTTGACCTGCTTGGAGCAAGGTTTTTATCTACCAAAGTGGCATTTGCTGCAAGGTGACGGTGAGAACGTTACATCGGCTAGCCTTGTCGCGTGGGACTGCTGGTGATAAGAGAACACAATGCCGGTAGGCGCGAGCTACTTTGCTCCCTCACCTTTTTGAACACTCGGTAACCTGCTACTTCACGATTGTCTAGGGATCGTGCCGCAGAGAGAGAAATCTTGTTACCTCAAGATGTCGTCCTGGAAAGTTGCTACAGCGTCTCTCGCCATCCTCCCATTTGCGTTGGGCCAGTTTATCACCCCTCCCACGGATCTCACTTCGACAGAAGGATACTACAACCAGACTGTGCGCTACAAAGAAGTCCCGGAGGGCATCTGCGAGCTCACTCCCGGCGTGAAATCCTACTCTGGCTACGTCGATATCTCTCCGGAGCAGTCCGTGTTCTGGTGGTTCTTCGAGGCTAGAAATGGCGAGCCTGAGGACGCTCCGTTGACTGTTTGGATCAACGGTGGGCCGGGAAGTACGAGTCTGATCGGTCTTTTTGAAGAGATTGGACCGTGCTGGGTCAACGAGGAAGGCGAATTGCAGTACCAGGAATATGCTTGGAAGTAAGTTGGCCCCTGGAATATGGTATCTTTGCCCACGGCCAGGCATGTGCTGACAGAGCTTGCAGCAATGTGTCAAATGTGCTCTTCGTCGATCACCCTGCACAAGTGGGATTCAGCTACTCGAATCCTGTTCCCGGATACGTGGATGCCAACACGGGCGACATTATCACTCTGCCGAACGCGACTTGCCCAGAGTATGCTCTCGAGATGGGTACCTGCGGAACCTACTCTTCTCCAAATGTGTCCAACACTGCAAATACAACCGAAGGTGCCGCGCCGAGCATGTGGAAGACACTGCAGGGTTTCATGGGTGCTTTCCCGCACTACTCTGCCAATGGAGTCCACTTCGCTACTGAGAGCTATGGTGGCCACTACGGACCGCTATTCAACGAGTAAGTGCTGTTGTCCACTTCAGTGGCATCTGCCCATCTTTTTTTGCTGACGAAAACAGATACTTCCTCACTCAAAATGAATTGATTGAGAACGACGAGCTGCCCGGAGCCAAGGAGATCGATCTTCAGTCCGTGATGATCGGAAACGGCTGGTATGATCCACGCATTCAGTACGAGGCTTTCTATTGGTTTGCCGTCTCACCCGGCAACTCCTACGACTACAGACCATTCAACTCCTCAATGGAAGCAATGATGCACAACAACTTCTACGGCCCCGGTAACTGCCAAGCACAGAGCATCGATTGCAACATTCGCGGCGAGAATGCTCTCTGCGAGAGGGCAGACACTTTCTGCTACAACAACGTTGAGAGCATGCTTGGACGCTACGCAGGACGATCGGAATATGACATTCGCGAGCTCGTCCCAGACCCATTCCCCTATGGTTACTGGCGCGATTACGTCAACACGCCCAAAGTTCAGCAAGCCCTGGGAGCTTTCGTCAACCACTCCGGCTCAGACAGCACCGTTAGCACTGCCTTTGGCAATACCGGCGATGACGACCGGGAATCTGGCACCGTCGCGGCCTCCCGCTTCCTTGCCGACGAAGGTGTGTACACTGTGCACTTCGCCGGCGATGCGGATTACATCTGCAACTGGCTTGGCGTCGAAGCCATCGTGGACGACATCGATGCTCCAGGTTACTCATCCGCAGGCTTTGTCAACATTTCGACCTCGGACCATATCGTACACGGCCAAGTCAAGCAGAGCGACAACGTTGCTTTCGTGCGAATCTACGAGAGCGGTCACGAAGTGCCTTTCTATCAGCCCGTGGTTGCGTTCGAGATGTTCGAACGTGTGATTCAGGGCAAGGACGTTGCTACCGGCAAGCAGAGGGTTGGTTTTGGTGACGGATACAAGACTGTGGGATCGTCGAAGAGCGAATACCGTGAGGGAAATGCCACCGTGCAGTTCGAAGTGGTGCCTTCGAGTTCTACGTACAACACCACGACCCACGAGCCGAACCCTCTCCCTGGAAACGGCACGGCTGCCAACGTGAAGCGGGAGCTCAACGTAATGAACACGAAAATGTTGAGTAGGAGGGCAAATCAACCCATTACAGGTCCGGCCAGGATCCCAAGGACATAGGTAGACACTTCAGAGTAGTACCAGCCACGCCAGTGCAAAATCATCGTCTTGTTGCCGACGAGAGAAGTCCATCAATCCCAGTCATCCGCTGATAAGACTGTGGCCTTTCTCCTTATCCGTATTGGTCCCACTTCCATCCAGCTCACGCTCTGGGGTACCTTCTTGCCGTTGGGGTAGTAGATTATACAGTCTCCCATCGCCCTCGCTTCCCACGCCAGAGCCTTGATTGCAGGTAGAGCATCGCGCCAGCTACCAAATCCCAAGCTCTCGAGCTCAGCGTCCGAGAGTTTTATTGCGACTTCGGAGGCTGCGAAGACGGCTGGCGGTTCGGTGTAGTCGAGGAGATTGGTGAAGTGCGAGCGGAGGGCTGGGTCGTTTGCTGCTACCATGGGCGGGTCAGGCTTCGTTTTCTTTTCGGCGCCGCCGAAGGGCCACCACGGCATTGTATAGGTATTTTTTGCTTTGCTTTGCTTTCCCACGGGTCAGATCAGTCCTCTCTGTTCGGGTGGACACTGTGGTTATCGCAATGGCCTTTGGTGATATTGGCACATGAACGAAGATCCGTGTCATGTGTACAAGCCCTTAGCTTCCGCCGCTAGCTGACCAACATCGGTATGCCTGATTTTTCGAGTTGCTTTACCTATGCGATCTCTCATCAATAATGTGTGAACTTCAACATGGAAATACTGTACCTGACAGCATGTCCTGGAAATACTACTAGTCACCACCGAGCACAACCAAATGGATCTCTGTTTTTCAGTAGAACGTCAAAGCCCTTCTGGTACTTGACTAGCCTATTGCTGCTACTGATGGAAAACACCATTGGCTGCCACGTAGCCATACCCCTATCTATGCGACTAAGACTTCAAGTCGACACCAAGCGGATCAAATACAAGGGACCAAAAAAAATGCAAAAACATACAACAGGCGGGATTCCCAGATGGTCACCCACTCTAGTACTAGTCGCCCGGTTCAGTGCTTATGTATGGCAGAGCGGACGGGATGCCCAGTTTTCACTGACCTATGGTCGTATGTACCAGCTGCAGAGCTACAAATTATATATAATACCCAAAACAAAAGCTGCCATCCACATTGATGCATTGAGATGGCTGCTGGCTGGTGGGGTGTTTTTGTCTGCGGTACGTGGCTTCTCCTGGATTTCGGTACTTTACAGTTGCAGTAGCGCCATCCTGTATTCCTTCGCACAACAAACCACCAAACAGCCAATTCAAATTGGTCGTTGTTCTGAAAATGGTGGTCACCGAAGGCAACCTAGCGAAGGACATCAACTTCATCCAGACCCCAGCAGCACAGCCTTCGTCGTTTGAGAAAACCGATTGCAATGTTCCTACGACCGATGTGAGACACCCGAGCCAATGCCTTTCAGACAAGCCCTCACTGACAATTCTTGCAGTACCCGACACTGAAGAATGCTCCTCTTCCTGCTGAAGGTCCAGGCTACGCCAGTTTCAGCAACTACTATCTGCTGAGCTTGATCGGTGTACCGGTCTTCCTGGCATACCTCCTCGGCGGCGGCTACAAAACTAGATGGTTCTTCGGCATTCTGCTCACCTTCCCCATCTTGATTGTCATCTGGACCTGCACCTCAAACTTCAGCCCTCGCATCGACGACAAAGCGAAGCTGCCCAACCGCCCCATCGAATATTACTTGACCTTCAAGAATGAGGAACTCAAGCGCAAGCACAGCGGCAGGACCAAGGTCCCACTGCAAGACTTCTCTGAGATGTACATTAATGGCGAAGTTGACGTCAAGGGTGACATCCTCGATGTCCTCGAGTACCGCCACGACTGGGCCCACTTTGCTCTGACTTGGTCTTTCATGAAGTTCATCCTCGGTACCTTTGCTCGCGACGTGATGCTTCACACTCGTGATCAGGACATGGAGCAAATCCGCCCCAACTACGACAGTGGCAACGACCACTACGCATATTTCCTCGGTCCCAGGATGATTTACACCAGCGGAATCGTCTCGGACCCCACCCGGGAAGAGACTCTTGAGGAACTCCAGGACAACAAGATGGCCGTGGTTTGCGAGAAGCTGGCTCTTAAGGAAGGGGAGACTTTGCTCGACATTGGTTGCGGCTGGGGAACTCTCGCTAAATTTGCAAGTCTCAACTACGGAGCCAAGGTCACTGGTGTCACCATCGCCGAGCAAGGACACGCCTACGCCACCGATGCGCTCCGCACTGCTGGCATCACCGAGGAACAGAGCAACATCCTGTGCATGGACTACCGTGACATCCCGAAGCAAAAGTTCAACAAGATCTCCCAGCTCGAGATGGGTGAGCATGTTGGCGTCAAGAAGCTTACCACTTTCTTCCGCCAGTGCTACGATATGCTCGAGGACGACGGTTCCATGTACGTCCAGCTCTCGGGTCTCCGCCAGGCCTGGCAGTACGAGGACTTCATCTGGGGTATCTACCTGAACAAATACATCTTCCGCGGTGCTGACGCTTCCACGCCTTTGTGGAACTACATCCGTTCGCTCGAGAGGGCTGGCTTTGAGGTCAAGAGGTGTGTTCTTCTGACATTCGGATTCCCGAACAAATGACTGACCTTCACGCAGCGTCGACACTGTCGGTGTCCACTACTCCGCCACTCTCTGGAGATGGTTCCGCAACTGGCTTGGAAACTCCGACGCCATCAAGGCCAAGTACGGTCAGCGTTGGTTCAGGGTAAGTGCCGGCATGATGTTGGTCACTGCGGGGCGAATCACTAACTTTTGCAAAATTGTAGATCTGGGAGCTCTTCCTCGCCTGGTCTGTCATCGCCTCCAGGCAAGGCAGCGCTACGTGCTTCCAAATTATGGTCCAGAAGAACTTGAACGCTACCCACCGCATGGACGGTGTCAACACTCAGTTCGGTATCAACGGCGCTATCGCTGCCAGCAAGGCCGCAGGTAAGGCCAGTCTTCCCAAGTAGATGTTTGCTGAGGAAATGACTACTCCACGCGGCGCTATCAGCAACTCTCAAACAAAAAGATTGCCATGATGCGGATGAAAAAGCACTTAGCTAGCCCTGCTATCTCAATGGTGCCTGTGATCACACGCGGTGGTACCATTGATCCTAGTGGGCATATATTGTCAGATAGCCACGAGATACCTCCACCTCAACGCTTGCTCCTCGCTGATACGGTCAATCAAAACGGTATTATCGTCGATCTCGGTAAATCAATACTACTCGGTTGCTATAAAGACAAATATATCCCAGTGGTTGCTTCTCACTTTGACAGCAAGTCGTGTACGGTAATATCAGCAATCTTGTCATGGGAATTTGCCTTGTTGCCAACGGGGCTTACCAGACTAATTCGACTTTGCCTAAACATTCCATGAAATGCTTCTCAACTCGACAAAACTCACACTTGTGGTGCCTCGGACTCCTTCCGCGCATGGATCGACGTTCGTCAGCATGTCATCCGGAGGAGGGGAAGCTGACCTCAGCAAAACGTAGCAAACAACAGATGCGGAATCCAAAGCGCTCTCGAGGTTGGATATATAAGCTTGCTGCATGCGCCGTGCAGTCATGAGAATTACCAAAACCGATCATTCTCCAAGTCTTGATCCTGTCTCTAGGCTATCATATTTCTTGCTACGAAATCCTCAACCGCAACGACTATGGCAGACTTCGACAAACAAGCAAATAAGGTCATCGCACCGTCGGCGTTGGCGCACGTCGTATTGCAAACGGGAGATCTCGAGCGCATGACCGACTTTTACACTACCTTCCTAGGTGGATCTGTGACGCGCAGAAACGAAATGCTAGCATTCATTACCTACGACGATGAACACCACCGCATCGCTCCGATCGGATTGCCTAGAATATCCCCGAAAGTACGCGGAAGCTGCGGCCTCGACCACATTTCCTTCGCTTTCCCGGATCTCACAACGCTGCTTTTGGCCTATCGACAACGGAAGGCTTGCGGAATAGAGCCGATTTGGTCTGTCAACCACGGGCCGACCACGAGCATTTACTACAGAGACCCGGACGGTAATAGGCTGGAAACGCAGGTCAATAATTTCGATACTAACAATGCGGCGACGGACTTCATGGAGAGTGCAGCATTTGCTGAGAATCCGATTGGAACGGATTTTGACCCAGAGGAGCTGATTGCGAGAATCAGAGCTGTGGAGCATGATGCGAAGTTGAAGGAGAGAATCTAGATCGGTCCGTGTGGTATTCCAGAAGACTTCTAAATCGAGTGACTTTGTCCTCATATGCGAAGGTTCGTTGAACACAGGCATGTGTGCCAGAAACGTCGTCGACGAGTATTCTCACTGGCACTAGCGTGTTTATGATACACGGAAGTTGATGGTACTACTGCCTACGACAATTAGACCTGGTTAGATACGTGGAACTCTTCCGGATCAAGTATTGCGGACGGCCCTCCCAAATATACCAATACCAACCCTTACCCTTGTTGCCTACAGTCAACACGTAATACAAGTCTAACACTTGGAGCTCAATTTGCCACGAGAATTGATGCTGGTAAACCATCAAGTCCGTTGTCGGTGAGATTGGGCGCGTGATTGAGGTACCAGATTGTTGGCTGTACCTACCTGACGAAAGCGACGGCTGCAGCGGCAATTTGTGGAAATAGTGACTTTGCATCTACCAGTTCGAAATTCTTCTGTGGTGTTACCATAGGACAAAGGGCTGTTCAGCTCTTACGATGCCACAGAGAGCGATACCCCACGAGTCACTACATGCTATCGCTCCTTCTCACAAACTTTCGTGAATGCGTTCAGCAATGCCATGAAGTTACAATCTTCCATCGACCCGAAGATTGAATTCTTGCCCAGTTTTGCGCTGCTTACACGTGGGCTGCTGATACCGAAGGCGACACGAGCGAGGAAACGCGGGTCATCGCGCTCAGGGATTGCTTTCAACACGGAAGTGAAAGCTTTGCTATCCCACGGGACCTGTGGCGGTTTCTTGAGCTCAACGGCCTGATGAGTTTCGCACCATGTGCAATGGCCACACTCCTCTCTCTCATCCGGTAGCGTGTCACCGAAGTGCTTGGCTAGTGCGCGTGCAAAGCATTGTTTTCCCGTGATCAGATCAGTGACTTGATCCATGCGTGCGAGATCCTGCTGCTCTCGAATCTCCAGCTCCCTGTACACGCTGTCCGCCAGAGCATGTCGGTCCTGCGTCGTCAAGGGAAGTGGTTTCTGGACAAGGTAGACGTTCTGCACGCCTTTCGCGTCAAGCTGAATATACCCTCGCTCATCCCAATCGTTTAGCTTTGCAATGATGCCACCCCGAGGAACATCTCGCACTCTCGAAGCCGTATCAACGTCGATGTGAATCCACGTCTTAGCTTTCTTCGACGCTCTGCGGATGCTGTCTGCTGCAGGTGTTTTGTCGGCTGGAATGGCGATCTCCTTGTACTGGTACTGTGTGTATTTCGGTGTGGTCTCGCGCAGCAGCTCGAAGCGCAGTTCCAACTGTGCGAAGATGTTTTTGATGACACCCTCCTTGGCCAGTGTTAGCGAACGGTTACATCGGCGTTGTGTCTACTGCCAATTGCATACCTTGATGTCATGGTCGGTGCTGACCTGCCTCAGGCCCATCTCGATTTTCATTCCTTTGTCGGTCCCTGAGACTTTCTTGTTGAAAACCTCCTGTAATAGTGAGCGCACACTTTGCTTGGAAGGCAGATCGCCCCGAGCGAAGCTCTCTCGCAGGTGAAAGTCTTCAGCGCACAGGAACAGCATGCAGTGACTTTCTTTGCCATCACGGCCTGCACGCCCGATCTCTTGTGAGTATCCTTCGAGGCTGGAAGGGAAATCGTAATGGATAACGTTGCGGATGTTGGCTTTGTCGATTCCCATGCCGAAAGCAATCGTGGCGCAGATGACCATGTTCTTCGATGCCATGAATTCATCCTGGCAAGCTGCTTTTTCTTCTTTGGGCATACCAGCATGATAGTGACGACTATTGACCTTGCTACTCTTGAGGCGCTCAGCAAGCTGCTGTGAATGTTTTTGAAGCGTGACGTATATGATCGTCGGACCGGGATGCTCTTTCAAGAAACGGAGAAGGTCAGGGTAAGACTCATTCTTCGTCAAAAACGACTGAGCATGTAGTTTGAGGTTGTCGCGGTAAGTGGGAGTCCTGAAAATTCCCTCAGAGGACGGTATGTCGAATGCTTTGCAGATGTCTTCAGCAACCTTGGGCGTCGCTGTAGCCGTGAGGCAGACCACTCGCTCAGCCTGAATCTCTCTAGCGAAACGGGAGACCTTCAGATAGTCTGGCCGGAACGCGTGTCCCCACTCAGAGATACAGTGAGCCTCATCAACCGCGAGCAGTCGAACGCCACCTTTGACACTCGCCATTGAAGACACGAAACCCTCGTTGTTGAGTCTCTCTGGGGCGCAATAGAGAATATCGAGCTTGCCCTCACGCATGGCATCGACGGTTGCGAGATATTGATCTCTTGTTTTTGTCGAATCCATGGCTTCCGCTCGGATGCCCAAGCGCTTCAGTGCGTCGACTTGATCTTTCATGAGAGCGATCAGAGGCGATACCACTAGCGTGATGCCACCCTCCGCATGTCCCTGCCTCACGCCATTGACTTTGTCCAGGTGTTTGATGGCGACGCCGGGTACTTGGTAGCATAGCGATTTCCCACCGCCTAATATCCTGTGGTCAGCTGCCTGTCTTGTGAATACAAAGCAGCAAACAAATGAAGAAATGTCTCACCAGTGGGGAACACGACAACCGTGCTACCGCATTCCAGGATTCTGCTAATAGCGAGCGACTGCTTCAGTCGAAATGCGGGCAATTTGAAGCGGTTGACCAGCACATTTGTCGCAACACCAAGAGCCACGGATGCCGATGTCGTCTTTTGGAGTTTATTGGGCAGCTCGTCGGCGAAGTCGTCGGCTCGCGCGTGTTTCTTACCGTTGTCAGCGAGCTCCGCCATCGCCTGTTCAAGCTCGTCCGAAGAAGACAGCCCGAACTCATCATCAAAGTCTGTCGTCATCTCGAGTGTGAGATTTCCAGTCGGTGACTGGTTTGTTGAGTGAGATGAAGAGTCGCGTTGGCATCGGGTGATGACATGTCAGGCAGACGCGCCTGGTGGATGCCTGACTTCACTTTGGAGATCCCAACCCTAACCTTAAATCTCCGTAAGACCATGTGAGAGAGGTCTTTGACTTTTGTGGTGATACTAGCAAACTTCACCAGGAAACATGATAGAAGTGCTAACGAGAAAGCCTTTTTAGAATGAATTTATCTTACCGGACTAAGTTTCCCTCAATAGGATTAAAAGCAGTGTTCACCCATCAACCGACAAGAGTTGGTATTGGAGAGTTTTGACGACAGTTTACCTGCCATCCTGAACACTATTTAATTTCACAGTTCATGCACTTGAACATATCATTGAATTCAACACAATACTCACTTGCTCTCACTGTAAAAGCGAGTCGCAATCGGCGCAGAACGAACAATTTTCGCCGCCGTGCCAGCAGGCAGGTAGTTTGTGCAATCCGCGAAGTTTTCCTGTGCGCGGCTCGAAATGCCCAAGAGAGAAGTGCATGACTGAATTGAGATGAGAGATGGGCTATCTCGGTGGTCGTAGCTGTTATTTCTTCCCTTGTGCAGATGGTCGTAGCTGTTGTTATTCTTATCGTGCGGCAGACCTACGATCATTCACATGTCCCTATCCTTCCGGTGATTCGTGATGACACTCCCTTCGGACGGGCGCCAACGAATTCCATGCCTGTCCTCTAGCCGCGACGATATCACGATACTCAGCAAACACGACTGCAATGCAGCGATATCTCCTGCAGTCCAGAAGTATGAAGCATGAGGCGTGAGTCCAGATGTAGTTCCATCATGGTCAAACCCAGTCTTGCAACGGAAGACTCCGGTGTCTACGATCCCGATCTAGCAGCCACATGGACGTGGCTGACTACCTCTGGCTTCGCAATGCAACGCAGCGGCTAGTCTCGATTATTGATCAACAGAAAACGAGAGGCGTAGCCGACCACCCTGTTTCAAAAATGGGATACGTATCCCTTTCCTGCTTTCGTCAAGCATCCAGGACGTTCGCCGTGCTTCAGGATTGTGGAACTTGTGGCGTGCCGCGGAGTGAAGTGAAATGCAGATTACGCGAGATCTTCCACGTGGGAATCAATGCCCTTCTTTCAAGCCCGGAGAATTGACTTCAAGGCTGGAGGTCAGCTTGCTTGTGTGTCCCGCTGTTGGTCGATCCATCCATGTTGCGGCGCTCTCCGGTTCCGCAGCCCTATGCCTTTGAGCTGTCTATAGCAGCAAGGATCCTGCTCGACTGCTTTTGATGACATTCAGACCATAGTTGGGTCGTTCTAAGCTCGCAGACACATCTTAGCTTACAAACGTGCTAGATGCATCGAAAGAGTCTCGCCACATGCAGCGCCTCAATTCCAGCTAAGTCGTTCGAATTCGTCCGTCTAGTTCAGAGCGCAACGATGGAAATCTTGTCAGGTACTGTCAAATCTTTGCTTCAAATTAGAAGCCGTACAATCGGAACAAGGGGCTGGTCACTTCTGTCCTTAAAGGACCATCTGAGAATGCGGCTTCGTGTAGCCTGAGCGTAGCTGAACGATCGCCCAATGTTGTATTTGCGAGTCCGGTCATCCCGTGTCGTGTGGTATCCCAGATGAGACGTATTTGAGATGTTGGTGCATGGACGACAAAGTGAGGCTGAACGAAGGTTTGGAATTCCCACAAAGTCCGCCGTTCTAGATCTCTCTCCGCGAGCTCGAGAGCTTTGCGTCCTGCGGTGGTGGCTAAAATGTCTCGTGCGAGGTTGAACAGAAGCTGGGACTTTAGTTGCTGCCGCGCTCGATATGTTGACGTCGGGCAATAACGCCATAGCAAGCCGTCGAAAGCTTACGAACACAGCTCATCCCGCAACCAAGAGCACTTCTGACTCTGCCATCTGTCGCGCCAGCTCATCTTGCGCACTTTGGTATGCACTTCTCGCTTCCGGGGGTGTGCGTCCGGGAGGAAACGCCGCCGCCACATAACGGCCGTATCTGTCGGTGCGCACCTGTTGTAATTGCCAGAATCGCCTGCAGACTTTGTAGCCGAAATCGGCATCGTAGACATTTCTGAAGGGCACTGATGGTGTTTGCGGTAGGGTGTCGTAATACGCCGGGTCAGTGATCTGCGGCGTACAAGGCGGGACCAGATTCAAAGGCGGACCTGGTGAGAAGTTCATGTCGCCTCCACTGTAGTGATCTGTCCGTGGCGGCAGAGATTGGTGCGACGGATTGCCGACTGTCGGGAATCGTGGCTCACTTCTTGTTGGCGGTA
>Ga0265798_10008216_pt1 | contig 13354 bp, 9 predicted proteins | sample P3T30metagenome_FD_192430 | JGI IMG/M metagenome (GOLD analysis project Ga0265798, IMG submission 192430) | Plant litter microbial communities from East Loma Ridge, Irvine, California - P3 T30 | ecosystem: Environmental > Terrestrial > Plant litter > Unclassified | place: USA: California...
GATATCGCTGGCCCCCAGCCGCTCGGAGGTGCGGTCCGCGATGGCACCCATGGATTCCCACATGGCGATGTCCTGGTTGGGAATGCCGGGGATGCCCGTGAAGGAATCGCCCGTTTTCATTAGGGCGCGATCCTGAAGGTAGTCGTTCCGCGCCAGCCGCTTCACTGGCCGGAAGTCCTCGTCGAGATCGGTGCCGACCTCCGCCACGCAGAACTTCCGCCATGCCGCCGTGCTGATGGCTTCCCGGCTCTCGTGCCAAGCGATGAAATGGAAGTAGCTGCTTGTGTCGTCTCGCGGCACGATCAGGCTGGCGACGTTGTAGGTGGAGTTTGGCGGGATCAGCGCCGCGAAGGGCGCCACGAAGGTGGTGATCCGCACGTAGTCCTGCGTCGCCGCGTTCATGATCGGGCGGCGGATAGCGGCGTAGCGCATGCCGTAGTTCGTCACCTGCACCTGGATGCGCGGGTTCTTGTCCGTGGAGGGGCGGACCCAATGCGTGTCCAGCGCCGTCGCCTCGCCGCGCGCGGGCTTCATGTCGGAGGAATGCAGCGAGGAAGAATGGGCACTGTCGATCTGCCCTTCCATGATCTGCGCCCAGTTGCAGGGGAGCTGAATGCGCACGATGGCCGCATGCGCTTCCGGCGTCGGCGCCCAGGGCGGCGGCTCGAATTCCGGCATGGCGTCGGCGGGCCCCATATAGGTCCAGACGAACCCGCCTGCTTCCTGTACCGGATAAGCCTTATGCTTCACGCGCTCGGCGAAGCCGCTTTCCTTCGGCTCAGACGGCATGTCCACCACGTTGCCGTCCACGTCGAATTTCCAGCCGTGGTACAGGCAGCGCAGCCCGCAGTTCTCGTTGCGGCCGAAGGCGAGCGAGGCCTTGCGGTGCGGGCACATCTCGCCCAGCACGCCGAGCCGCCCCTCGCTGTCCCGGAAGGCGACCAGCTTCTCGCCGAACAGGGTGAAGCGAACCGGCTTGCCGTCAGGCTCGGACAGCTGCTCCGACAGCAGGGCGGGCACCCAGTGGCGGCGCATCAGCTGGCCCATGGGGGCGTCCCCCTCCACCCGGCACAGGATCTCGTTTTCCTCGGCTGTCAGCACCGTGTTGCTCCCTTGGCTGGCGGGGCGGCCCGGACCTTGGCGCCCTAGCAATAAACTTAGATATCTAATTGGTTTGGCAGCGGCACTAGAGTCAAGAGCTTTGTCATCTGCCAAAAACCTCCCTATCTCGCCTGTGCAATGCAGCAAAAAGATGACCGTCTGGGAACAGTGCTGGGGTATCCGCAGAATCTCCTTGCTCAAATAAACTTCGATATCTAACTATCCATCTAGGCCGCCATGAAGACCGCCCGAGGAACCCGTCCCATGCTGCAAGCGCCGGAACCGGATGCCGGGCTGATGACCCTCCGTGTCACGCGGGCCGAGCCCGCGGCGGACGGCATCCAGCTCTTCGAGTTGCGCCATCCCGAGGGGGAGGACCTCCCGCCCTTCACGCCGGGCGCGCATCTTTCCGTCCGCGTGCCCTCCGGCGCGCTGCGCAACTACTCACTGTGCAACGACCCGCATGAGCGGCATCGCTACGTTATCGCCGTCAAGCGGGACGAGCGCGGCCGGGGTGGCTCAGTCGGGCTGATCGACCACACGCCGATCGGTGGCAGCCTGGACGTGTCGCTGCCGCGCAACCTGTTCGAGCTCGACCTGCGCGCACCGGAATACATCTTCGTCGCGGGCGGCATCGGCATCACCCCCATCCTGGCGATGATCCGCTTTCTCCAGGCAGAAGGCAGCAAGCCCTTCCGGCTGTTCTATCTGACGCGTGCCGCCTCCGGCACGGCCTTTCATGGCGAGATCCTCGACCCGGCCTTTGCGCAAGCGGACGCCGTGGTGGTGCACCACGACGAGGGCGACCCCGACAAAGCCTACGACCTCTGGCCGGTCTTCGAGGAGCCGAGCCGCGCGCATGTCTACTGTTGCGGCCCCCGCCCGCTGATGGACGCGGTGCGCGACATGACCGGGCACTGGCCCGAGGAGGCTGTACATTTCGAGGATTTCGGCTCCGACCTCGTGCGCCCCCGCGCCGACGACGTGCCTTTCGCGGTGCAGCTCGGCCCCGACGGCGAGGCGCTGGAGGTGCCGGTCGGCAGCACCATTCTGGAGGTACTGCGCGCCCACGGCCGAAAGCTGCCCTCCTCCTGCGAAAGCGGCACCTGCGGCACCTGCCGCACCCGCTATATCTCTGGCGAGGTGGACCATCGCGACCTGGTCCTCAGCCCGGCCGAGCGGAAATCAACGCTGATGATCTGCGTGTCCCGCGCGACCTCCGGCACGCTGGTGCTGGACCTCTAGCCGTGGCCACGCAGCCGGTGCGCCTGGGCGTCGCGGGGCTCGGGCGGGCCTTCATGCTGATGCTGCCCACTCTGGCGCGCGACCCGCGCATCCGACTGGTCGCCGCCGCCGATCCGCGGCCCGAGGCGCGCGCCCGCTTCGAAGCTGATTTTGATGCCCGCGGCTACGACACTGTGGAAGCACTCTGCGCCCATCCTGGCCTGGATGCCGTCTACATCGCCACGCCGCACCAGTTCCATGTTGAGCAGGTCCGCCTCGCCACGGCGGCGGGCAAGCATGTGCTGGTCGAGAAGCCGATGGCGCTGGCGGTGGAGGACTGCCTGGCCATGGTCGCCGCCGCGCGGCACGCCGGGGTGCACCTTATCGTCGGGCACAGCCATTCTTTCGACGCGCCCTACCGCCGCACACGCGCCCTGATCCGCTCCGGCGCCTTCGGTGCGGTGCGCATGGTGACGGCGATAAACTTCACCGACTACCTGTACCGCCCCCGCCGCCCGGAGGAGCTGGACACCGCGCAGGGGGGCGGCGCCATCTTCTCGCAGGCGCCGCATCAGGTGGAGGTCGTGCGCCTGCTGGCCGGGCGCCCGGCTCGCGCCATCCAGGCCCGCGCCTCGGTCTGGGACCCTGCGCGGGGCACGGAGGGCGCCTACAACGCCCTGCTCGACTTCGGCGAGGATCTGTCCGCCACGCTGACCTACAGCGGACATGGTCATTTCGACAGCGATGAGTTCCAGGACTGGATCGGCGAGATGGGCACGCCCCGCGACGCCGCCGTCCACGGCACGGCACGCGCAGCGCTGCGCCACGTCGCCTCCCCGGCGGCGGAGGCGGCGCTGAAGGAACGGCGCGCCTACGGGCGCGGCGACGGCGCCGCCGAGGCCCGGCAGGCACCGACACCCCCGGCCTACAACCATTTCGGCCTGGTCATCGCATCCTGCGAAGGCGCCGACCTGCGCCCGACACCGCGCGGTGTGCAGGTCTACGCCAGCGACCGGCGCTATTTCGAGCCGCTACCCGCGCCGGACATCCCGCGGGCCGAGGTGATCGACGAACTCCACGCCGCGGTCGTGCAGGGCCTGCCGCCGCTGCACGACGGCGCATGGGGACTGGCCACGACCGAAATCTGCCTCGCGCTGCGGGACTCCGCGCGCCAGGGGGCGGAGGTGGTGCTGCAACATCAAGGCCCGGCGCAAGTGGCCGCGAACATGGGACGGGAAACATGACAGGCACATTGTTGGGGCGCCGCGGCGCTCTCGGAATCACCGCTCTGGCGGCCCTGGGCCTGCCGACGATGGCCCTCGGCCAGGGCGGCCGAAGCACCACCCGGCTCGTCGTGCCCTACGCGCCGGGCGGCACGACGGACGTCACCGCCCGCCTGCTGTCCAACCGCATCTCCGAGGCCCTGTCGCAGACCTGGGTCATCGAGAACCGTTCCGGCGCCAATGGTGCGATCGGCGCGCAGGAGATCGCCCGTGCCGCGCCGGACGGCCTCAATCTGCTCTACTCCAACGAGGTTCACCTCGTCCTGAAGTTCGTGCAGCGCGGCGTGCCCTTCGACGCGGTGGCCGACTTCACGCCCATCGCGCGCACCGTCCGCATTCCCTACGTGCTGGTCGGCGGCGCAAACCATATTCGCCAGCCGGATGCGCAAGCGCTCCTGGCTGCGGTCAAGCAGACCCCCAACCGCTTTACCTTCGCAGGCTCCACGCTGGGGTCCGTCGGCCAGCTTGGCGCAGCGGCACTGGGGCAGAAGCTCGGCACCGAGTTCACGATCGTCGCCTATCGCGGCTCTGGCCCCGCGGTGAACGACCTCGTGTCTGGTGCTGTCAGCCTGATGTTCGCGCCGCTCGGGGCCGTGCAGCCGCTGATCGAGGGCGGCCAGCTCAAGGCCTTCGCCGTGACCGCCGCCGAGCGCGTGCCGCTGCTGCCGCAGGCGCCGACCATGACCGAGCTCGGCTACCCGGAGATCGTCTTCGAGGGCTGGACCGGCATCTGGGGGCCCCGGCGCCTGCCCGCGGACAAGGTCGCGGCCATCCACGACGCGGCGGCTGCGGCCCTGCGCGATCCTGAGATCGTGCAGCGCCTGGCGGCGCTGGGATGCACCCCCATCCAGGAAAGCAGCGCCGACTTCGCCCGCCTTACTGAGCGCGAACAGGCGCGCAACGGCGAGATCGCCCGCGCCGCCGGTATTCGCCCCGAATAGAAGGACCCGTCCCATGCCCCTGATTCGCATCGAGCCCAGGAAGGACGAACGGTCCGGCCGGTTCTTCCTGGAGATCTACAACCCGCACGACGCGGCGGAGCCCTACGTCACGACCGAGCCGCGCTACCAGTCCGCCGCCGCTGCCGAGAACGATGTCGTGGCCATCCTGGCTGCCGCGGCCAGCGGCACGCGCACCAACGCCTAGGAGCATCCAGTCCTTGTCCCGGCTCCGCCCCTCGCTCGCCATTGGCGATTATGACCGCATCCGCCCGCTGGTCGATGGCACCGTCCGTATCGACGGTGCCGACCCCGTGTTCTCGATCCTGGACCCGGAGGAGATCTTCTTCCGGGCATTCAAGTTCGCCGACTTCGATATCTGCGAGCTGTCGCTCTCCTCCTTCACGGTGAAGACCGCCAATGGCGACTGCCCATATGTCGGCATCCCGGTCTTCCCGTCGCGTGCCTTCCGCCACACCTCCGTCTACATCCGCACCGATCGCGGCATCGCGCGGCCGGAGGACCTGAAGGGGCGCCGCGTCGGCGTGCCGGAATACCAGCTCACCGCCAATGTCTGGGTGCGCGCCATCCTGGAGGAATACGGCGTCCGCCCGGGCGACATCACCTGGGTGCGCGGCGGCTACGAGCATCCCGGGCGGGAGGAGAAGATCGCACTGCAGCTGCCGCCCGACGTGCGGCTGGAAAGCCTGCCCGCCGGCGCCACCATCTCCTCTGCCCTGGCCGATGGCAGCATCGATGCCGTGATCGGGCCGCGTGCGCCCTCCTGCTTCGAGCAGGGCCATCCCCAGGTCGGGCGGCTTTGGGCCGACCCCGTGGCCGCAGCCTCCGCGTGGTATGCGAAACACCGGATCTTCCCGATCATGCACCTGCTTGGTATCCGCAAGGACGTGGTCGCCGAGCATCGCTACCTTCCCGGCGCACTGTTCAAGGCCTTTGAGGAAGCGAAGCAGGTGGCCCTGGCGCGGTTGTCCAACACCGCCGCCACCAAGGTGACCCTGCCCTTCGTGGAAGAACGATTGCAGCAGGCCCGCGCGCTGATGGGCGATGACTTCTGGTCCTACGGCCTGGAAGCCAACCGGCATGTGCTCGATGCCTTCCTGCAGGCGCATCATGCGCAGGGGCTGTCCAGTCGCCGCCTGGCGCCGGAGGACCTGTTCCACCCCGCGTCCCTGGATGTCTTCCGCCTCTAAATGCTGCCGTGCCGCTGCTTGGCGGAGGCCCGAGGACCGGGCCCTCCGCGCGTGCGGTCAGTCCCGGATCCTGTCGGTAAAGTGGCCTTCTAGTCCCGCGAAGCCGACAGCATCCCAGGCGGAGGCGAAAGCTTCCTGTGACCTGATCTCCAATGTCGCCTCAAGGTACCAAGCCCTGGACGAGTGACATCGGCAGACACGAAGGGCCACACCGCGGCGACTTCGCGAAGCCTGCCGCCTCGGCCGACGCAGAACGCGGTCTGCTTTCCAAAACGCTCAGGTGGAGACATGATGAAGTAGGGAGATTGACCGGCGCGTCCCATTCTCCGGGCATTACAGTCGAGCGCAGGTCCAGCTTGGAGCGCCTGCCCTGCCAGTCTGTCAGTTTCTAAAGCACGACAACCTTCCAATATCGGTCCTGAAACCTGGGGTGAGTCCTAGTGCCATGATCCATGATCCATTGGCATCAGGCATGTCCGCCGCAGACCCTTCCCAAACATTCTAGGAGGCGCGACCGATCCAATAGCGGCAGTTTCTCTTGCCGGAGATATTTGGGTGATCCACGACGTTCTCCAGCACCCCGCCCGCCGCCTCAATAATCCGGATGGACCCCACGTTGTCATCCCGGCACGTCAACAGGAATGTGTCGATCCCGCGCGACCGAAGGTGCTCCATCCCGAGTTGCAGGGCACGATGACCCAGCCCACGGCCTCGATATGCTGGTCGGACCTCGTAACCGATATGCCCCCCTGCCCGAAGCAGCTTCTCCGTCAGTTCGTAGCGGATGCTGACCCGGCCGATGAACTCGTGCGGCGTCACCATCCAGAGGTGCGCGAACTGGACCGGCGGGCTGTCCGGCGTGTCGGCCCACCGCGCTCCCCTCTCGGGCTGGTTCAAAGCCGCAAGATGCTCGGCGATCTGTTCGAGGCCGAGTTGCGCCTGCTCGGCCATCGGAAGCGAGGTGTCTGTGTAACCCTCGTGCCGCGCCTCCAAATACGAAGCTGCATACGCCACGTCGGGGCGGATCAGGGATATGTCGTCAGCAACGGGCTTCACGGCAGCAACGCTAACCCTGGGAGAGTCCGGATTCCACCCCATCCGGCGCTTGGCCCGGCCGGGGCGGCTAGCGCTGCCTCGACCCAAAACAGACCTCAGACGCCTGAGACTTCGCCTCTTAAAAGGGAATAGTGGGCAGCGTCCCAGCGATCCTGTCCTATGCGAGCAAGAGAACGCCGGACACCCTCCTTGATAAATCCAAGCTTCTCGTAAGTTCGGATAGCAGGTTGATTGAACGTGTATACGTTCAGTTCGATCCTTTGGATGCGTTCGTCGGCGAAGGTATTGGTGATTACTTATTTTAAGAAAGGACGCGCAAGTTTACGTCCACGCGCCATAGGCGCAATGCCAACGAAACCAAGCAGTACTACGCCCTGGTGCCAGTTGATCATGGTTGCAGCAACGGCAATGAGGGTACGGTCAATCTCCCCTGCCCATAGCCGCATTTTGGGATCGGCCCCTTCGGTTTGAACTAGAAAGTCACCAACCTGAGCTTCATCCAGCGGAAACCTCCGTGCCGGGCTGCCCCATTGTGCCAACTCTTCCGGTGTTGAGAACCAGGTCAGGAGAGAGGGGGTGTCCTCTAAACAGAACGATCTTACTAGCAACGCCACGTCTCCGAGTTCGACGTCGGAATGCTCTTGGCTTCCGGGTAGCAGCACAAATCAAGATGAATGTCTCCGCATTGCCGACATCGGCCGGGAGCAGATTCCGGTTTCCACCCTCCCCGGTGCTAGCCTCTGGCCAAGGTCTGCCGCGGCCGGCGACCCAAACCGGACTTTGGCGCACCTCATAGCTTCACTGTAGCACGTTGATCCGACACTCTATGCGCCATATCAGACCCTTCTCCCAGGATTCGGTCAGCGCAGGAGGCCGATGGCGCTGCAGTAGCAGCCGTGTACGCCCCGTACGTACGGGATACACCTGTGTCATTCGAGGTGGAGCCGCCGTCGGCTGCGGTGATGGCAGAACGTATCGTCGGTATACTTGGCACCCATCCCTGGCTGGTCGCAGAACGAGCGGGTGAGGTGATCGGATTCGCTTACGCCGGCAAGCACAGCCAGCGCCCTGCCTACCGTTGGACAGTGGACGTGACGGTGTATGTACGGGAAACAGAGCGTCGCAATGGCGTTGGACGGCAACTTTACACGGCCTTGTTGGGCACGCTACGGCAACAAGGCTTTCGGTCCGCTTTTGCCGAGATTGTGCTGCCTAACACTGGGAGTGCCCGCTTGCACGAAGCCATGGGCTTTCGGCATGTCGGTGTTCACAAGGACATTGGCCATAAGTTGGGCCGCTGGCATGACATCGGATACTGGCGCCTCGGCCTATCCGAAGAGGACGTCGCACCAGATGAGCCGGTCCCTTTTGACCTGTTCAGGCACACAATCGCGTTCAAGCAACTCCTGACCGAACGCGTTTAAAAACGATGAGCGCCAATCCGCACAAACCGGAAGCTTGAACTTTAGCCTCTACCTACAACGGCTAAGCTAGGTACCGCCTTCGTTGTATCGAGGCTACATCCGGATTCCAACCCGGGCAGCGGTAGGCCCTGTGGCTGGGACAGCTAGCGCCGCCCCCGACCCAAAGCGGTCATCTGACCATGATCTGGCAGCCTCGGTGTGACATAGGTAAGTTCATCGTGCGGATCGGCGTGGAAAAATTAGCTCTGACGCGGGTTTAGTGCAGCGGGATCGTGAGCCATGGACCACGGCGTGCTTCGAGCAGGTCCAGCTTGGCGCGCCCGTACATCTTGCCGCTTGATCATCTTAAGCTTGGTAATCTGGCCTTCGACCTGCCCGTTGGACCAGGGCGAGGTGATGGCGGCGAGTACAGCGGCCTGATCCTTCGCGATGCCATTCGCGAAGGATGCGAGGGGACTTCGTTTGGCCTGCATCAAACAGGGCTCGAAGCTGTTCGCTGTCTTTCTGCGGATCATCGTCTGGAACGCGGTGATCATGTCCCGCGCTGCTGTGAGGTGGGGAACGCCCGCCTCGACGGCGGCCACCATCACGGTTTGCGTGCGGGAGAGACGATCCCGCGCCGTCGTCAGCCAGCGGGCCATACTGTGGGCCGAGGGCACGCGACGGAGCCGTTCAACATCGACCTGCTCGGCCCGGCGGCGGCGGGTGGCCCATTCCGTGACGACGCGCAGAGATCCTTGGAAGCCCTGATTCCTCAACGTGCGCCAGAGAGCTGCGCCATTGCGCTGACCCGCCGCCCACTCAGCGTCCAGCCAGGGGTGGTGGCGGTCGAGTGACTAGGCCCTCTCCCTGAACAGGTCCGTTCTCTGACCCCGCAGTATCTTTCGAACGAGCCCGCGGCTGTGGCCAGTGCAGCGAACGATCTCCTTGATGGACATGGCAACCGCCGTTTGTTTCACAATTGCAGCGTTCGTCTCCTAGCGCCAGAGATAGCCCTTGTGCTGGATACGTTCGGCGTACCCGGGGTTCCAGGACTTCAGAGCTGAAGCGCTCTGTGAAGATTTGCTGCGTACAGCTCGCCGTGTCGCAGTGAAAGCGGCGGGCCAAGAGCGGGAGCCGCACCGCGCGTCCGGCAAGCGGCAGGTCCCGCAGCTGACGGAGGTACCGACTATGGACCCGGCGGGCAGGCAAGCTGCAAGCTGGGCAGACAGTCTTCTGCGATGCCGCTCGAACGGTGATGAAGATCTGATCGCCGTCCAAGGCACTGCTCTGCACAACCAGACCAGTTGGGACCAATGCCGTCGGTCGGAGAACCCGATGCATCCCCCTGCCTCCTCGCTACACCCGCGGTTAGCAGACGATCGAATTGCACCAAGATTGAGTCGGACCCATTTCTGTATGCCGATTGACATTCCAGTGGAGCGACCCGCGCCCGGGCAGCGCCCCGGTGTTCTTGGTGCTGCCACCCGACCGCCTGATCACCTACAGCCGATGGCCGCGGCTGCTGATCGCCCAGGCTATTCAGCAGCTCGCCCGCACGCCGCAGCGGCCCAGCACGTCGCCATTGCTGCTGTTACTCGACGAGTTCGCCACTCTCGGCCGGCTGGAGCCGCTGCTACAAGCCGCCGGGCTGATGGCCGGTCTTGGGCTGCATCTGGCCGATCCTGCAGGACCTCGCCCAGCTGCGCGCCGCCTATGGTCCGTCCGCCGCCACCTTTCTGGCCAACGCCGGGCTGATCCAGGTCTCGGCGCCAGCCGACCTGGAGACCGCCCAGTGGCTGTCCAGAGCACTGGGCAACAGCACCGTGGCCTTCGAGACCAGCAGCACCTCCCGCCCCATCCCGGACAACCTGGAGGGCCATGGCTCGAGCAGCCACAGCAGCGCCACCCAGCTCACCGGCCGCCCCCTACTCACCCCCGTCGAGGCCATGAGACTGCGCCCCGACCAGCAGATGTTGCTGCGACCAGGCCAGCGACCGGCACTGACTGCCGAACTCTGGCATCACCCGGATAAAGAATTCGCTGTGTTGGCGGACATTTGAACCGGTCCCGACAGTATTTCACGAATATATGTCTGCGACCGCGGCAAGCTGATGAGTACTACTGCCTACCATTACTTCGTCGTCAAGGTGGTGCACAAGCTGGACAACGAGTGAGGCTTCCAGGTGCTGCCACTCCGCTGAGTGGTGGAGCGAACCTTTGGCTAAATGATCCGATGGCGCCGCCTGATGCGCGAACGACGTTGCGATGTCTCTGGATCCATGATCCACGTCAGCATGGGCGTGCTCCACATCCGGCGTATCGCCCACCCGTGACCGTTCTCAAACGGGCACCGAGACGTAGTGCAGATGGCCGGTTCTTTGCATAGGTGCAGTATGACAGAATGAGGAATCTGTGCTCTGCGCGTGCTGCTTGTAGATGCGGATGGTCGCCGCGCTGAGACGGTCCGCGACGAGCTGGAAGCCCAGGGCTTTCAGGTGGTGGCGATGATCGCAGGAGTTGTCGGCTTGACCACACGGGTTCGCGAGAGCGGCGCCGATGTCATCGTCTGTGGCATCGACGACCCTTCGCGCGACGCGTTGGACAGTATGCGTGCCCTCGCCCGCGACGAGCCCCGCCCGGTGGTGCTGTTCGCTGAGCGCAGCGCCCCCGAGCAGATCAAGGCGGCGATCGAGGCAGGCGTTGCCGCCTATGTCGCGGAAGGGCTAGACCCAGCGCGGGTGCGGCCGGTGATCGAGGTAGCGATTCAGCAGTTCCGCGCCTACCAAGCGTTGCGCGGCGTACTGGCCCGCACCCAGGCCGAGCTGGAGGAGCGCAAGGTGATCGAGCGCGCCAAAGGACTGCTAATGCAAGCGCGCGGGCTGGACGAGGATCAGGCGCACCAAGCGTTGCGCCGCACCGCGATGGACCACGGACAACGGCTGATGGATGCCGCCAAACATATTCTTGCACAAAAAATGAACAGAAAGACTAAGTTTTAGGCCGAAGGCCGCAGAATGCTTTATTTTTAATCTCTCATCCCCCACATTCTTCTTTCCGCACCGCAGCATCTTATGAGAACCCTGTCAGGCGACCGGTGCAATGGCGGACCGGACGCCGACCACCCAGGCTGACCCACCCCGGCGGACCAATGGCGGCCCGTCTCCTTGCTGCGATCCGCAGCCGGAGCCGCGCGATTGCCGCAGATCATCACCGATACCCCCCATCTCCGCATAGGCTTTCTGCCGCTCAGCGACGCAGCGCCACTGGTCGTGGCCGACCGACTCGGGTTCTTTGCTCGGCAGGGGCTGCGCGTGTCCCTGGTATCGACCAGTGCTTGGGCCGCGCTGCGGGACCGGCTGCTGTACGGCGCGTTGGACGGCTCGCACCTGTTGTATCCGATGCCGATCGCCGCCGCCGTGGGCGCCGGGCAAACGCAGCGCCGCCTGCTGGTGGCCTGCGGGCTGGGGCAAAACGGCAACACGCTGACGTTGTCACACGCGGTGGCCGACGCGCTGGGGCTGGGGGCACCACCGGTCGGGGCGGCGGCCTTTGCCCGGGTGGCGCGGCAGCGGCTGGTGGAAGGACGCCGGCTCCGGCTCGGCATCGTGCATGCCTATTCCACACACGGCTACCTCTTGCGCCAATGGCTGGTCGCCGCCGGGCTGGACCCGGAGCACGACGTGGCGCTGGAGGTCGTGCCGCCGCCGCTGGTCGGGCATGAACTGGCCGCCGGCAGCCTGGACGGCTTTTGCGCCGGCGAGCCCTGGGGCAGCCAGGCGGTGCTGAGCGGCGCCGGGCGCATTGCGCTTGGCAGCGGCTCCATCTGGCCGGACCACCCGGAGAAGCTCCTAGTCTTCACCCGCGACGGGGTGGCGCGCGACGCCGCCGCTGTGGTCGCCGCGACCGCCGCCACCATCGAGGCCGCCGAGTGGCTGGACGCGCCGGACCATGCGGCCGAGGCGGCGGCGATGATGGCCGCCGTCTTCCCTGACCTCAACCCCCGTGCGGTCGCCGCCGGCTTCGCCGGCACGGTGCCGCTGCCCGGCGGCGGCACCACCGCCCTGTCCCATCCAATGCGCTTTGCCGCCGCCGTGCGGCCTGACCCGGCGCAGGCGCGCCTTTGGCTACACCAGATGCGCCGCTGGGGCCACGTGCCGGAGCGCGCGACGGATAGCGCCGCGCTCGCACCCTTTGCCAACGACCTCTGGTCCCGCGCCATGGTGCAGCTGGGCCGGCCGGTCGCGGCACCCGCTTTCTCATCCCTGCCGGAGGCCTGAAACCATGACGCCGACCCGCCGCCAAGCCATCCTCGGCACCGCCGCCCTGCTGGCCGCCGCCCGCGCCGCCACGCCGCGGGGCGCCTTCGCGCAGGGTTCCACGGCGCCGGAGACCAAGAAGGCGACGCTGGGCTACATCGCGCTGACCGATGCCTCGCCGCTGATCATCGCCAAGGAGAAGGGCTTCTTCGCGCGACACGGCATGCCGGAGGTCGAGGTCGCGAAGCAGGCGAGCTGGGGCGCCACGCGCGACAATCTGGTGCTGGGCGGCAATGGCGGCGGCATCGACGGCGCGCATATCCTGACGCCGATGCCCTATCTGATGCACACCGGCCGCATCACGCAAAACAGCCAGCCGGTGCCGATGACCATCCTGGCGCGGCTGAACACCAACGGCCAGGCGCTATCGGTCGCCACCAAGCATGCCGGTGCGACGCTGGATGCAAGCGTGCTGCGGAAGACGCTCAACGCCGACAGCAAAGTCGCCATGACCTTCCGCGGCGGCACGCACGACCTGTGGATCCGCTACTGGCTGGCGGCCAGCGGCATCGACCCGGACAAGGACGTGCAGACCATCGTGGTGCCGCCGCCGCAGATGGTGGCGAACATGAAGGTTGGCACGATGGACGCCTTCTGTGTGGGCGAGCCGTGGAACGACCAACTGGTACGCCAGAAGCTGGGCTACACCGCCGCCGTGACCGGCGAGCTGTGGCGCGACCACCCGGAGAAGTCTTTCGCGCTGCGCGCCGACTTCGTGGCCGCCAACCCCAACGCGGCCGAGGCGCTGACCGCCGCCGTGATCGAGGCGCAGCGCTGGTGCGACGAGCCAGCGAACAAGCAGGAGATGTGCGAGATCGT
>Ga0265798_10008219_pt1 | contig 13353 bp, 18 predicted proteins | sample P3T30metagenome_FD_192430 | JGI IMG/M metagenome (GOLD analysis project Ga0265798, IMG submission 192430) | Plant litter microbial communities from East Loma Ridge, Irvine, California - P3 T30 | ecosystem: Environmental > Terrestrial > Plant litter > Unclassified | place: USA: California...
GGACACACGGGCGTAGCCGATCAGCATGTCGCAAAACTGTATCAGAACAAGAGCGTTATGCAACAGACTTTTGCGACATCAGCTCCCGAGGAAGAGCGCACATCCAAACTGCTGTCGCGAAACTTAGCACTTACGCAACAAGCCTATGTCCGCTTTCGCCCAATTCAGGGCCTTTGCTCACGTCGGCCAAGCTCCTAAAAGCGGTCGTTAGATAAAAAGGCGAGAGCGATGCTTGGCAAGATAGTTGTCGTTACTTTGATTATGGCCGCGTCGCTTCCGAGCAGCGCACAGGTCCTACCTGCTCCGTCATTACCGGGCCAAGGTAGGCTAAGCGAGGAACTCGTTCGGTCAATCGAAACAAAAGACACAGCCGCTTATGCGGCGCTTTTATCTGACGACGTGCATGTATTTCAGGATGGCAAGGAGGTAGCTCACAGCAAGACAGACTGGATCAACACATTTGGGAAAAAGCTGTCCGCTGACGGTGTTGCCTTCAAAATGTCTCCCGGCTTTTCGTCTACGGGACGGCTCCTTTTTATCGAGTACTTTAATTCAGCTGGGAGCTGGGGCGGCAACGTTCCAGCGCATTGCTGTTGGTCCTATGACGCGGTTGCCTATGATCTCGCTGGCGGAAAGGTTACTGCAATACGGCGTCTTCGCGGAGGCGAGACCAAGCTGGATGAGCGCGGCTCGCCCGCAAAATAACGTCCGCTAATTCATGCTGCGCTCCTGTAAGCGGCCGGACGGCTAACCACCAATTATTGCCGTTCATCGGTGAGATGTCTGGAAAACCCGGTCGCAAATACGACTGTGCGACAAATGGGCGTTTTCGGACAGGCTACCAAACATTCCGACCATCTTGGCCTGCCGCAAACATACCGTTTTCCGACACCCCCAGGATTATCCGTGTTCTCGCTTTACCCCGAGGCTCCTGACGCTGTTCGATGGCCCTGTCGGAAAGGTTGTGTTTCCCGACAGGTTGGAGCGTCCCATTTCCCCGTCGATCCGATACCATTTTGGGAAAAGGCAATTGGGAACAGGATTTGGGAAAGCCCGCCCTTGTAGCCGTCACCAACATCATAGCGCACCGTCGTTCTCGATCGACCTTCCCAATCGAGAAAGCCGGAGGGACCAGGATTGGCGGGAAGCGAACGGGCGATCTTTACGCCGGGGCTCAGAACGAGCGCGTCTGGCAGCGCCGTCTCCCATGTACTTCACGGTACCGAAGGTGGCGGCAGTTCATCTCTCGCCCAACAAGCCCCAGTCATCGTGATATGACGTCAATGACAAGTTCGTTGCTCCGCAGGTCTGCTCGACGCGTCGGTAGGCCCTCAACGTCCATCAGGTAGATCACCGCTCGAATGCGATACCGTCCTGGGGCTGGGAACAGGTTGATTGCGCGTGCGCCAGCCGCCACCACAAACGGGCTGTCGCGCTTCACCATGGTTAGCCGATCTACGCCAAGAGGAGGAGCTGGCGGTGAGATAGCGATTGGCTCCTTGGGAGCCACGATGCGCCCACGAAAGTCGGAAACTTCATAAGCAATCCCGCGAGTGACGTTGATCATCGGCGACACGCCGATGGAATCCTTCGACGAGAGCGTAACCGTCAGAGGCACAGTGCCATCCATGGCAACCGTTTCGGTGGGCGAGGACAGACGCACGTCAAGACCAGGCGAGGCAGTGCCGTGCCATGCTCCTTGTGCAGGTGGTGACCACGCACCCGAGGCAGATTGAAGGCCTGCAGCCAAGAAAACAGTCAGCATTACGCACTCCGGTACAGGTTAAGAACGGTAGCAGCTTACGTCCGCTAGCTACCATCCCAGACATTCCCATTTCACCATCCCAATCGGGAAAGCCAATTAGCGTCGTATCCGAAAGCGTCAGTCACCTTTCTGCCTCAAAGAAAGCACATCTACGATTCTGCCTGCTAGTGGCACGAGGTAGGCGGTCAGATAGGTCGAGGGGCGTACATGTGGAACAACGGCAAAGCGGTGCTACTTTCGATCCTTGCTCCCTTGCTTGCATATTCTTCTTCCGGACTTGCCCAGGATAGGGTGGCCCCTCCTAGCAGCGGCAGCGCGGAACCTGTGGACGTACCGGCTTCCGATTGGGGATCTCTCTTGATCGGACGTCTTGCGAACGGCATGAGGTTTGCGATCCTGCCTCGACAAGGCCATGAACCTGGCGTTGCGCTGCTCATGCGAAACGAAGGCGGCTTCATCGCCGAGCGACGGCCTGGTGAACGGGGACTGGCGCATCTGATTGAACATGTTGTGTTTCACAGCCCGACAACAGGCTCACCAGACGATCGCGATCACTTTACCCGCATGGGTTTACAATGGACATTCCCGGCACCGCAGGTCGCGACAACGAACTGGAGAGAAAGCAATTTCTTTCTGTCGAGTAAGACTAAAGACATGGGAGAGATTGGCAATATCCTCGGTTTGCTTCGTGAAGCAGCAACCGATCTTACATTTCGGGCTGACACCGTGGATGGAGAGCGCATCTCGGTTATGCGGGAGATGGCAGACAAGAAGCTCGGCAACGAAATCTATGCCAGCTACATCCGCGCAATCGCACCCGGTTCGCCCAATGACAGGGTCGAAGCGCAGAACTCGGACGATGTGCCGGTCGCGAGCATCGAAACCATCCTCGCCCTGTATCAACGGCTGTACCGTCCCAAGAATATGATGATCGTGGTTGTCGGTAACGTGAAGCCTACCGACATAAGGGCGCTGATAGAAAAGCGTTTTGGAGATTGGAAGCGTGAGCGACCATTTACTCGCTCTGCGCACTACCCAATGTACGAGCGCAGTCGCATCCAACCGATCAGCTTTTCCGCGCTGCCGCAGGGGCGTCGCTCGGCGTTGGTCACGGTCGTACTACCGACGCCTGCCCCGCCATCGTCGCGTGATCGTCAAGCGCGGGACGATCTCATGGACCTGATCGTCGCACGTGCGATCAACCTGCGCCTCGCCAGCCTTCAGCCAGCCAGCTCTCCCGGAAAGGTCGGTATGTTCATCGAGAATGGTGAGCAAGGTCAGCGTCAGATCATGCTATGGGATAATTTCACGGAAGGTCGCTGGGAGCCGGCTGTCGCCGGTTTGCGCAGGGTCACATGTGACCTCACCACGTCGGGCTTCACGGTGGAGGAGTGGGAAGCCGCCAAGCGGGATATCATCGCTGACCTGAATCGTCGCGCGACAGACATGTCGAAGGTCGCAAACGTAGATCTAGCGAAGGACTTGTCGCACGCACTTGCCGATGGCCGGAACCTAATCCCGCCCGACGAACTGCTTCGCGATGCCCAGAACATGCTGCCCCGAATAGACGCTCGCTCTGGGAACAAGTGGTGGCATCAACAATGGGGCAGCGGTGTCGAACACTTTCGGGTGGAAGCACCCGAACTGGCAAAAGTGCCTGATCCGGTGGTTTCGATCCGGCGGGCAGCCAATGACGCGATCGGCTCACCGGGCTGCAAGGTACGCTGACCGGAGACTCCTGCTTTCCCAAAACCCCGTCGAATTAGGGTTACGAGAAGGCTGACCCATCCTCCTCTCTCGATCGTTTTGAGAAAGCGGCCATTCCGCTAACGCCCAATAGCAGACGTAGTTCTTCAGGAGACTGGCGTGCCGGGCGGCCATGGAATGTTATCCCAAACGGTCATGATCCCCTCGTTGCAGCGGCGCGGACAATCCACGTGCTTCTCGATCTGATCCCGAATAGCCTCCACGGCAGCGCAGGACATACCCATCTCCGTCTCTAAAAAGACCCAAGGCTCAGGTTTGAATGTCGAGCTTTCCGCAAGGTGCTTGTCTAAAGCCTCGCGTGACACCTTTTTGCCGTTCCAGTAGATTTTGCCTTCGCGGTCGAGAGCGATCTTATTCAACTCAATGAGGCCGAAGCTTCGTGGGTGGCCCCATGTCGATCGCGGAGGAGAGCAAGCCTTCGGCGCTTCGGTTGTGCAGCCGGTAGCCATCGAGCCCGTCAGGAGGATTAGTCGCCAGCTTTTCATCCAATGAAATTAGGAAGGGGACGACATCGGCGCTAGCTAAATGTCCGCTTCCCACCCAAACACGACATTCCCATGTCGCAAAAGATAGCACTTCCGCGACAAGCCTATGTCCGCTCCAGCCCCATTAGCGGACGTCGGCATTGGATCGCCTGAAGCGAGCCGCAATGATAAATCCGCCAAGAAATAGTGTCGCAGCGCCTGCCGCTACATAGGCTGTCGCAAACACTAAATTGGGTTCGTTGGTCCCCGCAAGCAGCCCGAACCCGCCGAAGACCAGAGCGAAAACCGCCATTCTCAGCGGTGTCTTCTTCATCAGCTTCCACACCACCGGGCTATATGCCCTCGGTGGAACGGACTCGCGTCCGGCCAATGCCTTACGCCACCTACGCCTTGATCCAAATAGCGGGATGTCGAGATATTTTTTCCGTTCTTCAGGGGTGACAGGAATGCCGCGCGACCAGCGGTAGTGGTAATAGATAAAACCGCCGTTAGTCGGTTCAAAGCTTAGAGCCAGCATTTCGCGCTGGCGGGCCTCAGAAGTGAGCGTCATAAAGCTATGCTAGCGCTAGCGGTCCAACACGCCAATGGCCGCTCACCACTACATTCCGGCCATTCCGCTTCCGCCCAAAATCTCGCCATTCAGCGCCAACAGAACGCGTTCCTATTGCGGACGTCCGTTCATCGGCTAGGTTGCTTCCGGCCCTGACGCCGTCGGAGCGGGCGCACCGAGCAATCGAGGCGTTTGGCGAGTTCGAGTCTCGCTCATGGGTCCGATTGCGCCCACTAGCGGACATCCGAAGGTGGCTTGGATATCAACTCACGGATGATGTCGAAACGGTCGGCACCTTCCATGTCTGCACGCTCCTGCGCTGTGAATAATCCGCTTGGTATAGTCGAGCGACACGCGAGCGTGATGCGTTTAGCTAATGTGCGAGCGGTCTGCATCGAAAGCGACTTTGCAGCCCCCACCCGCACGTGGTCAGTCTCGATCGTGAGGCATTCAGATCGTTCCATGATCCATTGGGCTGGACTCGTTGCCGGAGCAATGGTTGAGCACACCATACAGGAGGCAAGAACAAGCAGACGCATCGTGCGGCGACCTCATGACGATGAGGCACTTGTTTTACACGCAAGTAAGTCCGCTTTCTACCAAGTCTCTTCAATAATGTTTCGTTCTTGCCCTGCTTCCCTCACGGCAAAAAGGGTATAATCGCTTACATATTGGTATCGTTTGCATCGCTACTTATTCATGCGGCAATTTGGTTGATTGCTTCTGTCGCATGCAGCTGCGGTTGTTTTTGTAAAAAGGCGACCCCAAATGGCGGCGTCATACGTGGAGTGAATGATGTCTGGCGAAACTATTCAGCTAGACGCTGTCGAGCTTGCAACCGAGCTGACGATTGCATGGTTATCGAATCCAAACACGCGAACATCAGCAGATGACGTTCCAGCGTTTCTCGCCCAGATGCACTCAAGCGTTCAATCTCTGATCGGCGGTGCCAACGAGGCGAAGGCCTCTGTCGCGGATACCGAGCAATATACCCCTGCAGTATCGGTCCGTAAGTCGCTGGCCAACCCGGACTTCATTATCAGTATGATCGATGGCAAGCCATATAAGACACTTCGCCGGCACCTCACGACGCACGGACTGACGCCAGAAGAATATCGCGAGCGGTACAGTCTGAAGGCTGATTATCCGATGGTTGCAACGACCTATTCGGAAGCGCGCCGTGCGATGGCCCATAGGATTGGCTTGGGTAGCAGCCGCAGCGGTGATGGCACAGCATCGAAGGCTTCCGCTAAATCCAAAAAGCCAAAAGTTGAAACTGCTGAGTAATTAATAGCTGGCTTCCCATTGGGGGGCAGCCTTTGGGCGGCAGGGGAAAGGCTGCTTCTGCCGCTAGTCCGCCCGGTGCGGCTTCTCACAGTGGCGAGAAGCCGGTGTAGGTCACACGTTGATATCCTCCGACAAGGTCAAAGCGCCTTCGACATCGACGCCAAGGTAGCGGACGGTATTCTCAATCTTGGCGTGGCCGAGCAGGATTTGCACCGCGCGAAGATTGCCCGACGCCTTGTAGATGATGGAAGCCTTGGTCCGCCGAAGCTCCGTCCCATAATCTTCGCGCCGCGGTCCTATGCCGTTTACATGCGGACACTGAGGTCAGCAAAGTCAGCTCCCCAGAGTGGCCATTCGTCCATTACAATCCTTGCCTGTTAATCTGCTAAAGAAAATAGTTCCTCAACTGAGGTCTCAAACAACTTTGCGATTTTCAGGGCCAACGATAGGCTAGGTTCGAACCGGCCGGTTTCGATCGAGTTGATTGTTTGTCGTGAGACGCCAACCTGCGATGCAAGCATCGCTTGTGTCAGTCGAGCTAATGCCCGGCGTTCGGGCAACCGTGTTACGATGCCCATTGGCGCGCCGCTGCGCAGCCGAAGACGGTCGTCAACATTGTGAAAAGCATCAGCGGCATTGGTGGTTGAATAGGGGCCGCTAAACCAACCATATCAAATAAGCCCCAGATCGTCAGCGCAACCGCAGTCCACGCTCCGCCCATCCCCAGTGCGTAGTTTTGAATGCGATGGAATAGCTCATCTTGTCGTACGCTCAACCGCCACCATAGGATCGCCGACAGCAATCCAAAACCAATAACCCAGAACGCGACCCATGGTGAAGCACTGTCGACCGCAGCGGCAGGCATAGTTGCGGTCGCGCCTGCCGCTCTCCAGCCGAACGAAATGCCGATCTTATAACCCAGGTCGCTTGTCCATTTCAGCAACGGACCAACGGCAATCAGAGCACTTGCGATGCTGCCAATTGCCAACCACCGGCTTGAGCGATCGAGTGCCTTCCAGTTGAACCATGTGCCACCGTGCGTGAATTCGTACATCCCCGATCTCCCTTGCGCGATGTAAAGCATACACGACGTTGCAAGTCAAGCATGCTTGTCATTCTTGCTGCCGCAGTCCGCACGTCGGTTGATCACAGAGGACGGCCAATCAATAATCTTACATGATTCTGGAAACGATCTTATTGGTACGATTGGGGCAATAGCGTACGATTCCAAACATCCTCTAGCCGGTCTCCTTCCTGCTCAGAGCAGACATTCCAGTGTCGCGAAAATGACGACATTCGAAACGTCCGAAATCTCGCATATTTGCGACAGCGGCATGTACGCTCACGCCTACTTGCGGACATTTGAAGCGGTGTCATGGTAGGCCCTAAGCGAAGCACAATTTGCGGGGAGTTATGATAAACAGCAAAGCCATCTCGGCGCTGGTGATAGCAATATCGACCACAGCACCGGCTCCAGCGTATGGAGCCCAGTTGGAATTCGACTGCGACGTGCCTGCTGATCATTTCTCTTCTGTATCTCAAGGCATAGCCAATGGCGGCAGCGTGAGCGGCACGATTAGGGTCGATGAGATGCGAAAGGGAAGCAACTTACCAGTTGCAGGCGCGGGAATCTTTGGCCCCGACAATAAGTATGCTGCTGGATTCCAAATTGTTGCCTCGGGAACTCACTCTAGAATCCTAGATATTATGTTTAACGTTGCTAATGATGGCGATATCAAAAAAGAAAAAGTCGGTGAGGTCGACGCATCGTCTTCCATAGCGTTTAGTATTTCACTTTCAGCCGTCGGAACGGCCGTTTTGACAGTAAACGGCAGACAATTTCAAGCTGATGCGTCTGCTATCTCCGCCGGCCGGGCGATGGCGTTCTGTTCCACAGCCCAGTTTAAGTTCACGAACCTCACGTTTTCCGCGAACAGTGATCGTAGTGGCGGCTGACCGTCGCTCCTAGTTTTTAACAAAGGGCAACGGCGGCTATCCACCAAAACACGACATTCACATGTCGCAAAAGGCAGCACTTACGCAACAAGCCTATGTCCGCTTTCGCCCAGACGGATCGTCGAAGCCGGACACGAGCCATTGGCGTGTACGTGGCCCTACTTATGATAGGCGCGGCGCTGGGCTTTCTGGTCAGGTTCGGCGTTATCACCGATCATATCCTTTGGTAGCGGCAGCCGACGGCCGCTCATTCCTGATGCAAAAATAAAAAGTTTTGCATCAGCTCTTATCGTGAATTTACTAGCCTGAGCGGCGATAGCTGTTGCCCAGCCACCCATGCGATTAGAGGCAAGGGCCTCTGGACTAGCGCCGATCTGCGACCCATGTTTCGACGGGAAAGGGGATGACGATGGTTAGTACATCCAACGACGGCATCATGTCTGAATACCTCGTGAAGTGGGGCTTGGCCAAAACGAGCGAGCGTGAGCGTCCGACAGACTTGCTTGAGACACTTTACATAGCCGAGCGCTTTCAGGCGGGTGATGACCTGAAGCCATTGCGCGAAGGCTATGACCATTCCGTTTGGAACGGCGTTTCGGCCGCTGAGGTTGATCGCCGCCTTATTATGTTAGACGAGTTTATGATTAAGCTCGCTCGCGATCGTGCCGAAATGTGGGGCGTCAACTAAAGCGATCAGTGGTCAGCTATCGTCGGCTTCGGCCTCTCGATAGCTGACCATCGACCGCGCGAACATGATGTAGAATCACCATTTTTGCATCAGGCTCGAGGCCGCTAAAATCGTGGCATCGCTTGATGCATAAATCCGATGCGCGTCGGTCGTGAATGTCCGGGTTTGGTGGAAAGCGGACCGTCCGGTTTCAGGCACGGCTAGTGATATAGCGGGCATCGCTTTCACAGTCCCGCAGGCGCCAAATAGCGGTATGACGCCGACTCCATGTTGCCCGCGAATGGCTGACGATTTAAACCGGGTTTTTGCCATTCACGCGGATCGGTTGGAGTGACCCGATGTGTTCGTCGCGGCCATGAACGGGGGCTACGATCCGATCGTCCACGATGGCGGTAGCACGCTATCGGGATCGTGTTCTTCCGTAGTGCGGCTCTCGCCTGCCCCGAATGGGGTATTGATGGGAAGAAAGCAGATTGTCGCTTTTTATGATTATCAGGCCAAGCGTCCTTGCGCTCGGACGCCACCACAAACATCAATAAGGGCAGCGTAAATAGGAATAGAAGGTCGGCATGCTTATATTGAGTGAAACACTGACTGTCGCGCAGCTTGCAAAGTCAGGTGCGTTTAACTAACAGCATCTTTCATGTTAATTAGCCCACTCATGAAGCAGAGGGGGTAAATGACTTTTTCTTCAAGACGCATGCGTTCGCCTGCACGAGCCAAGATAGTGTGTGTCGCGACAGTAAATTCTGCCCATTGCGTTTCTAGCCTATCGCAATCCCAGATATAAAGATAACTGTCCCAATCAGTCTCTATTTCACCAAGCAGCGTTCGGAGCCTCTCTTCTAAAGAGAAACCGGCGTCGATCCCTCTGGTCATTAGAGGGCCGTAGATGCAGCATCGTTCTAAAGCCCGGTGCGCATCGATAAGCTTTCCAAATTCGGTAAGCTGTCGCTGAGCCTCAATGACATTCTGTGGCCCACGCACCAGCTGAATTAGCGACTTACGGCGGATGTCGAGATCTATATGATCGCTCATCAGTCGCTCTAAACTAGCAGGTGAGCGAAGCGATACGACATTATCGCCAGGCCGAGTTTGCAATGCAACAGCTGTTGGGAAGTCGCTTATTAAAGAATCCATACTAGACAAACTACCAGACTCTATCCGATAGGTTATCAATTCATTAAGCGCTTCATCCAGCTTGATACTTACCAAAGCAAGTTCGTTATCGTCTGCTAATACAAGAGCCTGCTCAATTAATTGTGTTAGTTTATCAGTGTCATGAAACATATCAACCATCCGGCCAGCTCAAAATGATAGAAACTCATAGGTCTTTAGGTCCCTACAAGATATTTTGTCTGCCTTGATACGGATTAAGTGCCAAGACTGCGCTGCCTTAGACAGGCGATGGTATTTCTCTGCCATGTCTGCATGGCTTTTGCGAATTGCTGGGTCTGACGTATCTGACGCCAACGCTCGTGCGGTTGCAGCTCGTTGGGCAAAGTAAACGCGGTCTTGATCGTCGAACATATCACCCTCCCCTCTAACGCGATAAATTCGACTAATCCGGATAGCATTGTCAATAACATAAGTTATGTCGCGTTCAATGCATTTATTGTCGGGGTATTAAGATTCAATAGTTTGATCAGCAGTATTAAGTAGTGGTTATTATTCCGTATAACAATGATTATATAAAGACTATATACTTCTAAAGATGCTATAATAAGCATCTTATTATGTATACTATTCGATAATAATCGCCCGGCTTGCCTGCCGCAAGCGGAGCACCTGCTGCTGGGCACCAATGGGGCTTGCGGCCTAACGAAATGGCTGCTTTTGGCCTCGCGGATCTACAACCTGAGCGTCCGACTTTGGGCGTTAGCGGACAGGCAGCTTTCGCGCATCCGCTTCGCCCATCGCGAACGTCGCATTGTGGTGGAAAGCAGCCGTTCGCTGTCGGTCGTTAGCGATGCCCCGAGGCCCTGCAGGCGGTCACCATGCAGAAGCTGACTTAAATAGCGCCGAAGTCGGCCAAGCAGAGCAGCGACCTTACGATGGGCAGGCTCCAGCGTCCGAGGATGTGAACGCTGGAGCGAATTGTCAGTAGTTTTCGACCTTTACGACCGCCCCGCCGTTCGGACAATTTCCTACGCGGACCATGCTTTGAATTGCATCCTTAGGAATCGAAGCCTCAAACGCGTTTGAACACGCGCCGGCGAACGACTGCGTCCAATTCCCGTAGACTTTACCTCCAACTGTTCGAACCCGACTTTCAAGAGAGAAGTTAGTATAGAGAAGAGGCTTCACGTCCGAGGATTCCTCCCCCTCCGGCAGATCGTCTAAGGATAATGGAGTGTATTCTTCGTCAGTCATAGAAGCCTCCCAAAAAAACTCGCCGAGTCGGCTAACAGGCTAGCTCTGCATTCGCTTCCTGGAAAGAAGGATTCCGAACAGCTAAGTGTGTGCTGGCAACATATGGGCATGAGCTTCCGGGTGCTGCTGCGAGGCCCACGAACGATCGAGTGTGGTTGCGGGTCCCTTCGCTAATCTCGTGTGCTGCTCCGTGGCATTACGATCGAGCAAACGTAGCATGCTAAGAAGAGAAGTGTATGCAGGCCTGTAAGGAGCCAGTAAGTGATCGGAGACACTCCGCGCTTGAACTGACCAGCTATGTCATCAGCAATCCGTTGCTGCGGTCGAGGGCTTTCTGGCCGACGGGGACGCTTCCCGGCCGCAGCGTTCCCGGTCGGCCAGAACGAGCGCATGATGGACGTGCTGCCACACGCCTTCCTCCTGCCAACGGCGGAGGTGATAGTAGACCGTCTGCCACGGCGGGAGATCGTGCGGCAGGAGCCGCCATGCCGCTCCCGACCGCAGAAAGTAGAGAATGGCGTTGATCAGCTCGCGCGACGTTGCCTTCCGTGGTCGTCCACCGGCCCGAGCATCCGGGAGCGGTTTGCCTATAGACCGACTTTTGTCATCGCGGAGATAGCGCAAAGGTACATGAGCTTAGGTACCCGGGCTTATCTACAAAATAGGCTTTGCAGGCAAAGACGTCCGCTTCGTCTTCGATCGGATTGACCGGACGGGCATCCGTTTTAAAGCTGAGTTCTCCCACTGCGAAGCGCGTAGCAAACTCGGTTGTTCCCCAGTCCCTGTACTGCCGGATATGGCACATCTCGTGCGCCCAGAGGTGTTTGTCGTGCTGTTCTACGGTTCCTGGCATTTCTTTGAAGACGATAACGTCTATGAGCGCGATAGCACCCGCTTGCTCCAGGTGATTTATGGACGTTTTTGGTAGATTTAGGTCACCTGGAACTTGTGAGACCTCCATGACACGCACGGACCGCGCCAGATCACGGACCTCCTCGGGCAGGATCGCTATGACTTCATCCGGCACTGGTACCGCACTTTCCGTCAGAAGGTTCCTAGCGGCCGTGACTTCTCCTGCTGTCAAATGAGCTAAAGGCTGAAGGTGTTGCGGATCCCCTGTTTCGATGAACGCATTTACCCCATTAAAGACTGCTTGCGCTGTCTCAACCGGTAACGGGGTCGTTATACGATGAAGATCCGCCATGACACCCTCAGCCCGATCGCCACCGAGCTTGGCAGCTATTTTGTTCGTGAGTGACTGGCCCAGATTATGCAAATCGACACCGCCACCAATGATGGGCCCTGGACCTGGAGGGCGTGGCACCCAATCCGGGATGCTGTTGTCGATAAACTTTTTCAATTTGCCCAATATGCCCATTCTCGTATCTCCCAAATACTTCGTCGAGAGATTTCACATTTCGATATCAGTGTCTACATCACGTGAACAAAGGTTGGCGGCATGATTGCTGGTGATCCAAGGCTTATTTCGATGGTGTCGATGGGCGAGCGGATCCAAGCCGACGATTTACGGATTCAGATGCTAGCACGCGATCTGCTTAGGGTCTGGCCCCATTGATGTGCGAGCGCGTTTGAGAAGATTGTCTGCTCACGTCCAGCGGCGTAGCAGAGTAGTGGACGCGGCGATGGTGATGAGCGTTTCAGCGACAGCTGTAAGCTGCTCATAGTCGCGGACAAGGCGCCGGTTCTTGAAGATGGGGTCTGAGTAGTAGCGGAACAGAAAAGCTAAATAAGGCAGTCAGGCTTGTGGCCCCGCGCCCGTCCGGAACGGCAGGAGGTGGTGAAAAGCGCACGTTACGCGATACCATTACGGAAGGTTTGCGTCACTTTTCCTGCCGCTTGCTCGAACCTGACGGTCACGACAAAGCATTCGCCGTCATCAATCGCCGGCAGATGATAGATGTCTTCCACCCATCGCCTCTGCCCAACAGGTAAGTCGTTGTGGGCGGACGCGACATAAAGTCCAATGATCTCTCCGGTCCTAGCGCGGTGTAAAACCTGCTGTAACTGCTGAGAGCCAAGGCCTCTTTGGGCATATGCACTGCTGCTCGATGACATCCATGGTGGCTGCCTGCTGAGGATCCTCGACCGTACTACAGGCCATTAATAATATGGTCGCAATGAACGGGGTGATCCTCATCGACCCGATCGTTTCATAGACAGTGAATGTCCGCAATTGGGCGACTGCGAAACGACTGCTTTTCGAATGCCACAGTTCAAACTGAATGCACCTAGCAATCTACAGTACATGCCCCTCTGGAAAAGCCATGCCACCCCATGCCCGTTCTCTCCTTGGCCATGATGGCCACGGAGACAAAGCTATGGGTACGTCAGAGTTCGATCCAATCGCAGGCAAACGCCCCCCCTGGAACGGCGGGCGCAAGGTGGGTGCCAAGCGTGCGCTCAAGCCGCGACAGGTTTGGGCCATTCGCTTCTTCCTCGATCAGCACCAGCGACTACGGGA
>Ga0265798_10008220_pt1 | contig 13352 bp, 8 predicted proteins | sample P3T30metagenome_FD_192430 | JGI IMG/M metagenome (GOLD analysis project Ga0265798, IMG submission 192430) | Plant litter microbial communities from East Loma Ridge, Irvine, California - P3 T30 | ecosystem: Environmental > Terrestrial > Plant litter > Unclassified | place: USA: California...
GCGCCAGCCGCCGCCCGACCTCGCTCTTGCCGCAGCCGCTCACACCCATTACCACCCAGGCAATCTTGTTTGTTTCCCGCATCCGATGTTTCATTCCTTCGCTCCGACACGGAACGATAGTACCTCGACATGGTTTTACCGTGGTTCGCCTAGACGACATGGCCCGACAGCACCTGGCAAGCGACGTCCTGGCTGGCGACCAGGCGCGGCGGCGGGCTGCAAGCGCAGAGGCACAGATCGTCGCCGAGGGCGACTTCGCGGCCGTCGAAGCGCTCGCTCAGGCGCGGGCCATCGAGGGCGATCACGCCCTCCGTATTGCACGCCGGGCAGGCGACAAGATCGCCTTCGAGCGCGACGCCGGCGCCGTCGATGGTGTCGAGATGGCTGCTTGACACCACCTTGCCGCCGGCGGTGGTGCCGGCGCCAAGCGTGATGTAGTAGCGTTCGATCATGGCCCTGCCCCTTGAATGGTGGTGACCAGCCAATCTAAGGGGCGAGCGCCACCTGCGCCTTGAGAGGAAGCAAAGCCTGGGATCAGCAGAAATCGCGGCTCGGCGCGCGCAGCTTGCCCAGCAGGTGCGACATGTCAACCAGGCGCTTGGCCACCAGGTGGCGCACCTCGCCCTGGCGCTGCCACACGCCGTACACGCCCAGCAGCGGCGCGTTCAGCACCTCGCGCCGCTGCTGCTCGACCAGGGTCGGCCAGATGATCACGTTGACGTTCCCGGTCTCGTCTTCCAGGGTCATGAACAGCACGCCCTTGGCGGTGCCGGGCCGCTGGCGCACCGTCACCAGGCCGCAGGCGCGCGCCAGCTGGCCGTCCGCGTAATCCATCAGGATCGACGCCGGCATGAAGCGCTTGGTCAGCAGGCCGTCGCGCAGCAGCGCCAGCGGATGGCGGCCGAGGGTGAGGCCCTGGGAGCGGTAGTCGCCGACGATCTCGTCGGCCTCGGATGGCGCCGCCAAGGTCGGCGTCTCTTCCTGCGGCGTGGTCGGGCGCAGCAGGTCGCGGTCCGGCACCGCGCCCACCGCCTGCCACAACGCGTCGCGCCGGTGTCCGGCCAGCGAACGCAGCGCGTTGGCGGCGGCCAGCACCTGCAGGTCGGCGCGGTCAAGGTGCGCGCGGCGCGCCAGGTCGGCCACGCTCTCGAACGGCCGGATCGCGCGCGCATCCTCGATGCGGCTGGCCGCTTCCTGCTTCAAGCCGCGCTGCAGCGATAGGCCCAGGCGCACCGCCGGCTGGCGCGAACGGTCCACCGGGTCGAGTTCTTCCAGGGTCGAATCCCAGCCGCTGATGGCGACGTCCACCGGGCGCACCTCGATGCCATGGCGGCGCGCGTCCTGCACCAGTTGCGAGGGGCTGTAGAAACCCATCGGCTGGCTGTTCAGGAGCGCGCACAGGAAAGCCGCCGGCTCGTGGCACTTGAGCCAGGAACTGGCGTAGGCCAGCAGCGCGAAGCTGGCCGCGTGCGACTCCGGAAAACCGTATTCGCCGAAGCCCTGGATCTGGCTGAAGATGGCCTCGGCGAATTCGAGCGTGTAGCCGCGCTCCAGCATGCCCGACACGATGCGGTTGTAGTATTTCTCCAGCCCGCCCTTGCGCTTCCAGGCCGCCATCGCACGGCGCAGCTGGTCGGCCTCGCCCGGCGTGAAGCCGGCGCCGAGGATCGCCACCTGCATCACCTGCTCCTGGAAGATCGGCACGCCCAGCGTGCGTGCGAGCGCCACCTTCATTTCGTCGCTCGGATAGACCACCGGCTCCAGGCCCTGCCGGCGCCGCAGATAGGGATGGACCATGCCGCCCTGGATCGGCCCCGGTCGCACCACCGCCACCTCGATCACCAGGTCGTAGAAGCGGCGCGGCAGCATGCGCGGCAACATGCTCATCTGCGCGCGCGATTCGATCTGGAATACGCCCACGGTATCGGCCGCGCAGATCATGTCGTAGGTGGCGGTATCGTCGGCCGGGATGTCCTGCATCTCGAACAGGTTGCCGTGGCGCTGGCCGACCAGTTCCAGGCCGCGCCGCATCATCGACAGCATGCCCAGCGCCAGCACGTCGACTTTCATGAGGCCGAGTTCCTCGAGATCGTTCTTGTCCCACTGGATCACGCTGCGATCGGCCATGGTGGCGTTCTCGATCGGCACCAGGCGCGAGAGCTTGCCGCGCGCGATGACGAAGCCGCCCGGGTGCTGCGACAGGTGGCGCGGGAAGTTCAGCAGCTTCTCGGCCAGGATCGCCCACTGCTGCGCCAGGCGCGATTCCGGGTCCAGCCCTGCCTCGGCCAGGCGGCCCAGCAGGTCGGCGCGGCTGTCGAACCAGTGATGGGTCTTGGCGACCTTCTCGACGATGGCGAGGTCGATGCCGAGCGCGCGGCCGCTGTCGCGCAACGCGCTTTTCGGGCGGTAGCTGATCACGACTGCCGCCAGCGCGGCCCGCTCGCGGCCGTATTTCTGGTAGATGTACTGGATGACTTCTTCGCGCCGCTGGTGCTCGAAGTCGACGTCGATGTCGGGCGGCTCGTTGCGCTCGCGCGAGATGAAGCGCTCGAACAGCAGGCTGGCGCGGGCCGGATCGACCTCGGTGATGCCGAGGCAGTAGCACACCGCCGAGTTGGCGGCCGAGCCGCGCCCCTGGCACAGGATGTGCTGGGAGCGCGCGAAGCGCACGATGTCGTAGACCGTGAGGAAGTAGTGCTCGTACTTCATCTCGGCGATGAGTTCCAGTTCGTGCTCGATTTGCGCCTGCACCTTGGCCGGGATGCCGTCGCGGAAGCGCCGGTGCGCGCCGATATACGTTTCGAGGCGCAGGAAGCTGGTGGCGTCGTGGCCCGGCGGGACGACTTCATCCGGGTATTCGTAGCGCAGTTCGTCGAGCGAAAAGGTGCACAGGCGCGCGATGCGCACCGTCTCGGCCAGCGCCTCGCGCGTGTAGATGTTCGACAGGCGCAGCCGCGCGCGCAGGTGCTGCTCGGCGTTCTGCGCCAGGCCGTAGCCGCATTCGGCCACCGGCTTCTTCAAGCGCGTGGCGGTGAGCGTGTCCTGCAAGGGTTTGCGCGAGCGTACATGCATCACCACGTGGCCGAGCGCCGTGATCGGCAAGCCGTGCTGCCAGCCGACTTCCTCCACCGTGGCGCGGTGCGCCTCGTCGAACGCGCGGTGCAGCAGGGTCAGGCCGAGCCAGGCGCGGCCCGGGAAGGTGTTCGCGATCCAGGCGGCTTGCGCGTGCAGGCGGTCGACGTCACGCGCCTCGTGGCCCGGATAGTGCGGCAGCAGGATCGCCAGGCAGTCGGGCATGTGGCGCAGGTGGGCGTAGGCGGGCGCGGGGTCGGCCAGGTCGTCCGGCGTGAGGAAGTAGCTGCCCTTGTCGGCGCGGGTGCGGCCCAGGGTGATGAACTCGGCCAGGTTGCCGTAGCCGTTGCGGTTCTGCGCCAGCAGGATCAATGACGGGGCCGGGCTGCCGTCGCGGTTCTTCAGGTGAAAATGGGCGCCGATCACCAGAGGCAGGCCGGCCTTCTTCGCCTCGGCGTGGGCGCGCACCACGCCGGCCAGCGAGCATTCGTCGGTGAGCGCCAGCGCAAAATAATCCAGCTGCACCGCCCGCGCCACCAGTTCTTCCGCATGCGACGCTCCTTCGAGGAAGGAGAAGTTCGACAGGCAGAACAGCTCCGCATAGGGAGGCAATACCTGGTTCGGCGGCTGGAAGGGGTCGGTCATCGGCAAGGCTGGCGCGAACGGACTACAATGCAGTCAAAGCGGCAATACTGTATAAAAACACAGTATAACCGACGCGTGTCGCACAACAAGGAGAAAGCATGCAGGTCCACGCATTGACGTGTTTCGGAGAAGGCCCGGGCGACGGCAATCCGGCGCTGGTGATCGAAGGCGCAGCCGCCGGCAGCGAGGCGCGCCAGGCCCTGGCCCGGGCGCGCAATACCACTTGCGTCTTCCTCGATGGGGACGTCGTCGACTTCTACTATCCACACACCCGCAGCCCCCTGTGCCTGCACGCGACGCTGGCCGTGGCCCATGTGCTATTTGCGCGCCAGCAGGATGCCTCGGTGCTCGCGGTCACGACGGCGATGCGCGGCCAGCGGCTCGAACTGGTGCGCGATGGCGATGCCTTCTTCATCCGGCTGCAGGCACAGGACGTCGCCCAGCCTTCGCTCGATCCCGGCCTGCTCCAGCGCCTGCTCGCGGCGCCCGGCTTCGCGCCCGTATCCATGCCGCACGTGGCTTCGGTCGGCAGCCCGAAGCTGCTGGTCGAAGTAGCGGACAGCGCCACCCTGCACGGCCTGCACCCCGACCTGGCGGCCATCACGGACTGGGGCCGGGAAGCGGGCGTCAACGGGATCTATGCGTGGCGCCGGATGCTTGATGGCCGCGTCGAGGGACGCAACTTCAACCACCTCGATCCGCTGCTGGAAGACGCGGCCACCGGTGTGGCCGCGGGCGCGCTCACCGCGCTCCTCGGGCACGGCATCACGCTGTTGCAGGGACGCGCGACGCAGCAATCCTGCCTGATCGCCACGCGCATGGAAGACGGCGCGATCCTGGTCGGCGGACGCGCCGAGCCGGCTACCGTGGCCGAATCGGTCGGCCGGCCCTGAAACGTTTGGTAGCAAACCTTACCGGTTCGCTTCACCTGCCCGGTCCGGTCTGGGGTTTAATGGACCCATCGCGAAAGCACATCGGATCACCAGGAGAACGAACATGAAATCGAAAATCATCGCATCGGCACTCATCGCAATGACCATGGCCACCAGCGCCAGCGCGTTCGCGCAGAACCGGGACCATGACCGTGACAACCGCAACGGCTACTCGCAGCACGACGGCCGCTACGACAACGATCGTCGCGACAACGATCGTCGTGACAACGACCGCCGCGGCGATTACCGCAACCACGACCGCAACGATCGCTACTACGACGCCCGCCAGTTCCGTCGCGACGACCACCGCGGCGGCGGCCCCCGCCACGACCTGCGCCGCGGCCAGCGCCTGGACCGTGAATACCGCGACAACCGCTACGTCGTCAACGACTGGCGCGCACGCCACCTGAGCGCGCCTCCGCGGGGCCACCACTGGGTCCGCGCCGGTAACGACTATGTGCTGGCCGCCATCGCCACCGGCCTGATCGCCCAGGTCTTGCTGAGCAACTAAGCCACGCACCGTGATACAAGCCGCGCCGTTCAACACGGCGCGGTTTTTTTTCGCCTGTACACAGGCTTGGCGTACGCAGGCAGGCAGCATAGAATCCGCACACGCCACCCCGATTCCCTGCCTTCGCCGAAAACGCCGCCATGCACGTCAACGTTACCCATCAAGACCTGTTCCCCACCCGCATCTGGAAATTCGACATATCCGCCCTGTCCGACCATTTCCCGGCCTGGCGCCAGGGCGTCGAGGCGATGCGCGCGGCCCAGCCCTCGCCTGCGGGGCGTTCGAACCAGGGTGGATGGAACAGCGACAAGACCGTATTCGCACGCCCCGAGTTCGCCCTGCTGGCCGACTCGGTGCGTCAGTCGATCGGCTATGCACTACGCCAGGTGACGGGACAGGACGTGCCAGTGATCTGCGAGGGCTGGGTCAACATGCATGAACGCGGCAGCTACAACACGGCCCACGTACACCAGGGCGCGCTGCTGAGCGGCACCTTCTACCTGACGGTGCCGGAAGGATCGGGCAAGCTGGTGATGCGCGATCCGCGTCCGGGCGTCGCGCTTTCGCCGTTCCGTGGCCCCGGCGTCAACAGCGCCCAGCACGTGCATCTCCAGCCCTACGCCGGATTGCTGGTGCTGTTCCCGAACTGGCTCGAACACGAAGTCCCTCAGCACGAATCGGACGAGCCGCGGGTGGCGATCGCGATGAACGCGATCCCGCGCGTGCTGCCCGGCGGCTGAATGTAAAAAGGGGCGGAAATATCCGCCCCTTTTTACAATGCCGCGCCGTGCAGCGCGGCGTCCAACCTGCTTATGCAGTGGTGATGGAGGTGTCCATGAAGCCCACCAGTGCGATCTTCTCGGCCGAATCCGCAAAGCCCAGCAAGGCGTCGCCACGCGAGACCGCGCCGCTCGTCAAGGCGTCGATCCAGACCTTGGATTCCTGCGCCGTGCCGGCACGGTCCAGGCCCTGCAGGTAGAGCGCCTGGATGAAGGCGGCGTCGCTCATGCCATTGAAGCGCGCTTGCGCTTCGGTCGAGCTGACCATCGCCACTGCGATGTCGTGCAGCGACACGCCCGCTTCGCTGCGGCCGATCCAGAAGTTCAGGCCTGCCTCGTCCGCATTGCGGTCGAACGTGGTTTCGTACATGCGCACCAGGGATGCCACGTCGGTATCGCGGAAGGCGACATCGGTGCTGGCGCCGGCGAAGCGCAGCGCTTCGACGTTGCCGACGATGTCGGTGCCGTCGCTGCCGCCGTTCAGGTGGGTCATCACCAGCTTGCCGTCGTCAACGCGGAAGCTGTACTCGGCGCGCTTGGCGCCTGCCAGCCTGACGACGTCGTAGCCGGTGCCGCCGTCGATCATGTCGTTGCCTTCGCCGCCGAACACGATGTCGTCGCCTTCGTCACCGAAGATCTGGTCGTTGCCGCCCGCGCTGCCGACGATGTCGTTGCCGGCGCCGCCATGCAGGATGTCGTCGTCGGCGCCCAGGAAGATGTCCTGGGAGGCGCTGTCGCCGTAGATGGTCTGCTGGCCTTCACCGCCACGCAGCTTCACGGCGCCCATGATGGCCGCGAAGTCAACGTTCTGCAATTCGATCGTGGCGCCCGCCGGCAGCGACTTGGTGTCGATGACCAGCGCGGTCTGCGGGGTGCCTGCGGCCGCGTTGCCGCTCACTACCAGCGCGCCCTTGGTCACGTCGGTGCCGCTTGGTGCAGTAACTTCGATGGTCTGCACCAGCAGCGGCGCGGTGCCGAGGGCTGCGAGGAAGCCGCTGCCACCGCCGACCATCGATTCCTGCGCTGCCGAACCGCCAGTCGAGTGGGCCTTGATCTCGGCGATCAGGTTGGTCAGCGAATCTTCCGCGCTCTTCGCGCTGGTCGAGCCGTTGGCTTTCACGCCGAAGCCGACCGGCACGCCCACGGACAGCAGCGTGCCGCCGGCGGTGGTCTTCACCAGCGGGATGTCGGCCAGGGCGGCGTTGCCGTCCTTGTCGACGCGGCCGGCAGTGACGGTCGGCACGCTGATGACCTGGGTCTTGCTGCCGTCGGCGGCGGTGCCGCTGGTCTGCCTGACCGGCACGCCATCGACCGTTGGGGTCGGGGTCGGAGTCGGGGGCGTCACGACGACGGGCGGCATGGTGTTCACCGTGTAGCTGTCCGACTTGATCACGCCGGTGCCGAGGTTGCCGGCCAAGTCGACCAGGAAGCCCAGGTTCAGCTGGATCTGGCTGGAAGCGTTGCTGACGTCGGCCTTCGGCGTGAAGGTCGTGGTCCAGGTGGTGCCTTCGTCGCTGGTCGCCAGTGGTCCGAGGGTGCCGTTCGGCGCCAGCATGTACACCGGGTTGAACGCCGGGACCGGCTCACTGAATGTGATCGTCACCACCGAGGTTTCGCCTGCCCTCAGCGCTTTGTCGGACATGGTGATGGTCGCGCTCGGACCCTTGGTGTCGACGACGTAGTTGGCCGAGACGGCGGTGCCGGAGCCGACAATGCCCGTGTCGGCGCTGATGATGCCTGCCAGGTCGACCGAGACCACGTTGGTGTAGTCCTCGACGCCCGCAGCCGGGGTCAGGGTCGCGTGCCAGGTTTTGCCTTCGTCGCTCGTGGTCAGGCCGTTCAGGGTGCCGCTGCCGACCTTGACATCGGTGAGGTCGAAATCGCCCACTGTTTCCGAGAAGGTGATGGTGACGGCGGTGGTTTCATGGGACTTGAGCGCGCTGTCGTCGAGCGTGACGGTTGCAATCGGGCTGGCGGCGTTGACATGATAGTAGCCGGAGTTGACGACAGTCTCATTGCCGGCAGCATCGCTCAAGCCGGCAGCATTGAAATCGAGCCGGCTGTAACCCTCGCCGCGTGCCACGTCGGGGTCCGGCGTGAAGGTCGCGGTCCAGGTCAGGCCTTCATCGGCGCTGGAGAAGGTCGACAGCGTGCCGTTTTCGGCGGTGACGCGATTCGCGTCCAGGCTGGCCATGCGATCGGAGAACGTGACCGTCACGGTCGCGGTCTCGTCCAGGCCGACGTTGTCGTCGCTGATGCGGATGCCGACGGTCGGCGCCTTGGTATCGACCGAATAGATCTGCGAACTGGCGGTGCCGACGCCGGCGACGCTGGTGTTATAGCCGGTGACGCCCGTCATATTGACCGACACCACGTTGTTGGCCGTCTCGACGTCGCTGGTCGGCGTCAGGGTCGCGGTATAGGTGTTGGTGGAGCCGACCCGCGTGATTGCACCCAGGGTGCCGCTGCCGACGCTCACGTCTTGAGCGGTAAAGCCGCTCACTTGCTCCGAAAACGCGAAGGTGACGGTGGGCGTCTCGCCGGTCTTCAGCGCGGTGTCGTCGACGGAGACCGTGACGGTGGGGGGAGCGTAGGTCCTGAGATTGTAGGCGTTGGAGGTGGTAACGCTGCCGTTACCATTGCCGAAAACGTCCACCACGCTGTTCGTGGCCAGCGTGATGACATTATTGTCCGAGTAGATGTTGGCGTTTGGGGTGAACGTGGCGGCATAGGTGATGTTGTCGCTCGTTGACAGGTTGCTCAGGACGCCGTTTTGGGCCGATAAATCGCCCAGCACGAAGCCGGTGACGGCTTCGCTGAAGACGATCGTTACCGGCGAGGTCTCGCCGTTGGTGAGCAAGTTGTCGCTGACAACAATGCTGGCGGTCGGGGCCTTGGTATCGATGGTGAACGCGTCCGAGCTGGCGCCGCCCTGGATGTTACTGGACAGTGAAATGACACTGCTCGCGTTCTCCACGCCGGCATTCGGCACGAACAGCGCAGTCCACGACGCGCCTTCACCCGTGCTTTGCAGGTTCGAGAACGTGCCGTCCGGCGAAATGAGATCTTCGGCCTTGAGGTCGGGGACGGATTGGCCCATGAATTCGATCGTGACGAGCGTCGTTTCGTTCGCGACGAGCGTGGTGTCGTTCAGCGTGATGAGGATAGGTAAGGTCATTGGGGTCTAGTCGGAGTTAGTGGTGAGCAGCCGTGGAAAGAAAGGTTTTGGCGGGGTCGGGCGACTGACATCGCGGGGACGTCGTGCGGATCACTGACATGGATCGGCTTAACGATAGTTGGTTACTCTAGAGCATTAGTTGAATGACAGGAATCTTTTTCGTAAGAAATTTCCTACAGTTCTTTCGGAATGTGTCCCACTAGATACATTTCGTTATGGGAAAAATAATAGGAGGAATATAAAAAGCGAATTGAGGTGACATTGACAACGGCTTCCGATATCGTCCGCCCACCACAAACCCACCCTTCCGCAAATATTCCCATTCGCGCTTGAAGCGGTCACGCCCCCATCCCATGAGCCCAACACCTTCCTTCAAGTCGACTTTCTTCGCCAGCATTCTGCACCGCGCCCGCTGCGCGCCGCACGCCATCGCTGTATCTTTCGGCGCCCAGGATGTGAGCTACGGCGAATTCGCACGCGACATCGAACGCGCTACCCGCCAGCTGGCGGCGCGGGCGCAGAACCGGTCCGGCCTGGCGATGGTGCACATCGCCCACCCTTATCTGCACTGGGTGATCACGATCGCGCTCGGACGCCTCGGCATGAGCACGGTCAGCGCCATCGACGCCACCCACACGCCTGCAATGATCGGCCCCGACCTGGTGGTGGCCGATGCCCAGGGCAGCGTGCCGGACCCGCGCGTGATCGTGGTCTCGCCCGACTGGACCGCGGCGGCCAGTGACGCCCTGCCGCCCTTCGCCGACATCGAGCACGCCGCCGAGGCGCCGTTCCGCCTGGTCCTCTCGTCCGGCACCACCGGCACGCCCAAGAAGATCCTGCTCAGCCACGCGCAGTTCCAGGCGCGCCTGCAGTCGATCGCGGCGGGCACCGGCATGCTGGGTGAAGCCACCAGCAGCATGACCCTGGTCGGCATCGACACCGTGGCCGGCCACCTGTTCCCGATGACCACCTGGTTCCTGGGCGGCCGCACGGTGCTCTCGATCGCGGGCGAGGACGTCTACCAGGCGATCATCAGGAAGCGCGTGAACTACAGCTTCATGGCCCCGGTGCAGCTCGAGCAGCTGGTGAACGTCCTGCCGCCAGCGGCCTGGCCGGTGCCGGAGCTGACCGTGAGCCTGGCCGGCAGCAGCCTGCCGCGCCTGGTGTCCGAACGTGCTCGCGCGCGCCTGACGCCGTCGCTGCGGATGTTGTACGGCTCGACCGAGGCCGGCCTGGTCACCGCCAGCCATGCCGGCTTCGCCGACGCCATGCCCGGCGCGACCGGCTTCGTGCGTCCCGACGTCGACCTCCAGATCGTCGACCAGGAAGGCCGCGTGCTGCCCTTCGGCCAGACCGGCGAAGTGCGCTGCCGCAGCATGGGCTGCGTGACGCGCTACCTCGACCAGAGCGGCATCGAGGGCGACGAGATCTTCCGCGACGGCTGGTTCTACCCGGGCGACGCCGCCACGCTGTCGGCCGACGGCCTCTTGACCATCGTCGGCCGCACCAAGGAATTGATGAACTTCGGCGGCGTCAAGATGCTGCCCAACGAAGTCGAAGCGGTGCTGGCGGCCTGCCCCGGGGTGCAGGACCTGGCGGCCTTCGCGCTGGAGCACGACGGCGGCGTCGCCACGCCGTGGGTGGCGGTGGTGCGCGGCCCGGACTACGACCAGTCGCTGCTGGCGGCCGCTTTCTCCAGGTCCTTCCCGCGCCTGCCCGCGATCCGGTTCGTGCACGCCGACCTGATCCCGCGTAACGGGATGGGCAAGGTGCAGCGCAACCTGATCCGCGAGCAGGTGCAAAGGACGCTCGCAGGCGGCGGCTGAAGCACCCGCCTGCGCGCCGCTGCGTCGACCCGCACGACGCAACGGCGCCCGTACTTACAGGGAAATCACTGTTCGCTCCCGGCAAGCTGGTATACACTTTCGCGCACAACAAAGCGCCCATCCCGGGCGCATACAGACCGCGGACATGAAACCAACTTTCCTTGCCTACGCCCTCCCTGTACTTCTCTTCGGCGCCGCCACCACCGCGCGCGCCGACGTCGACTACCAGCTCAAGATCACCAACGCCGCCCAGCACCTGGCCGAAGTGCGCGCCACCTTCCCCGCCACGCAATCGACCACGCTCGACGTGTCGATGCCGAACTGGCGCACCGGCCGCTACAACATGCTGAACCTGGCCAACGGCGTGCGCCTGTTCAAGGCCTTCGACGCCAAGGGCGCGGCGCTGCCGGTCGAGAAGACCGACAAGGGCACCTGGCAAGTCAGGACCAAACCGGGCGACGCGGTCACCGTGCAGTACGAGCTGTATGCGAACACCCTGGGCGAGCGCACCCGCCACATCGACGACACCCACGCCTACCTCGACGCCAGCGGCGTATTCGTCTATGCCGCCCCGTTCCGCAAGGAGAAGATCAACGTCAAGCTGGACGTGCCGCAGGGCTGGAAGTCGCGCTCGGGCATGGATGCCGGTAACTGCGACCATTGCTTCGTCGCCGCCGACTACGACGTGCTGATCGACGCGCCGATCGAGACCGGCCAGCACGAGTTCTACACCGACAAGGTCGATGGCCGCACCATCGAACTCGCCATCTGGGGCCGCGGCAATTACGACGGCAAGCAGATGATGACCGACCTGAAGAAGATCGTCGCCGAGACCGCGAAGCTCTACGACGGCAAGTACCCGTTCCAGCGCTACCTCTTCATCGTCCACGCCACCGACGGCGCCGGCGGCGCCACCGAGCACGCCAACTCCACCGTGATCCAGAAACCGCGCTGGACCTTCGCGCCGCGCAAGGCCTACCAGGGCTTCCTGCGCGTGGCCGCCCACGAGTTCTATCACACCTGGAACGTCAAGGCCTACCGTCCGAAGGAGATGGTCCCCTACGACTACCAGAACGAGAACTACAACCGCCTGCTGTGGGTCGCCGAAGGCCACACCTCCTACTTCGAAGAGCTGATCGTGCTGCGCGCCGGCCTGGTCAAGCGCGACGAGTTCTATGAAGAGTATGCGAAGCTGATCGACGACTACCAGCACCAGCCAGGGCGCCTGCAGCAGAGCGCGGCCGATTCCAGCTTCGACGAATGGATCGCGGTCGGCGGCGAGCGCGCCCGCAACGCCTCGGTCAACATCTACTCGAAAGGCCAGCTGCTGGCCCTCATGATGGACATCGAGCTGCGCCGCCAGACCAATGCGAAACGCGGCCTGGAAGACGTGCACCGCATCCTGTTCACCAAGCACTCCACCGCGCAGGGCGGCTACGACGTGCCGGCCGTGCTGGCCGCGCTGCGTGCGGTCAGCGGCCAGGATTGGACCGGCTGGTGGGCCCAGTACGTGGACGGCACCGCCGAGATCCCGTTCGAGACCCTGCTGGCGCAGGTCGGCCTGCAGAAGCTGATCGACGTGCCGAAGGATGCGGAACAGAAGCAGGAATGGTGGGCCGGCTGGACCCTGCGCGACGGCAGCGACCCGGCGGTGGTTACCGTGGTCGAACGCGACAGCCCGGCGTGGAAGGCCGGTGTGGTGTCGGGCGATACCCTGCTGGCCGTGAACGGCCTGCGCGTGTCGGCAAAGGACATCGGCGACAAGATGTCGCTGTCCAAAGCCGGCCCGTTCAAGGTCCACCTGTTCCGCCGCGACGAACTGGTCGAACTGCCGGTCACGCCGGTGCTGCAGCCGAAGGGCAAGGCCAAGGTCAAGTCACTGGACAAGACGAGTGCTACCCAGCAGTCGATGAATGCGGCGTGGACTGGGGTAGCGTGGCCGAAAGACGAAGCCAAGAAATAAACCACTAGCTTTCGAATCGTCGTACCGGCGAAGGCCGGTACCCAATTTTGCTAGCGCAGTCGATACGCATGCAAAATTAGGCTCCGGCCTTCGCCGGAGCGACGTGCTGGTGTTCCGTGACTGACGTGAGAAAACCGTGGCTCCGGACATTGGGGCCGCGGTTTTTTTACGTCCACATCAGTGCACCTCCGCACCAAAATAGCACGGTTGTTCTATAGATTTTAGTTATTTGGTGACAACGTTGTATTAAGGTTACAAACACATGTTTCTTCCAAGCTTAATTGTTTAATATTCACTTTTGCTTCTGGAGATTCCTGTGTTCAAACTGAGACTGTTACCGCATTCCGTGCTGCTCGCCCTCTACGGCGGCGTCCTCGTATTCGCTCCCGCAGCCCACGCGCAAACCACGGACGCACCCACCGCCCCCACAGCCCAGAACCAGGACG
>Ga0265798_10008221_pt1 | contig 13352 bp, 9 predicted proteins | sample P3T30metagenome_FD_192430 | JGI IMG/M metagenome (GOLD analysis project Ga0265798, IMG submission 192430) | Plant litter microbial communities from East Loma Ridge, Irvine, California - P3 T30 | ecosystem: Environmental > Terrestrial > Plant litter > Unclassified | place: USA: California...
TCCAGAATCACCTCAGCTTGTCCCAAGAAGACGCCAATGAACTCCACTACCGCTATTACCGCGAATATGGTCTCGCGATTGAAGGGCTCGTCCGACACCACAAAGTCAATGCACTGGAGTACAACAGCAAAGTAGATGACGCGTTACCACTGGAAGATGTCATCAAGCCCAACCCCGAGCTGCGCAAGCTGATCGAGGACATCGACACAAGCAAGTGCCGCCTATGGCTCTTCACCAATGCGTACATCACCCATGGCAAGCGCGTCGTCAAGCTTCTGCAGATTGATGATCTGTTCGAGGGTATCACTTTCTGCGACTATGGCTCGGACAAGTTCTACTGCAAACCGCACGTGGAGATGTACGACAAGGCAATGGCGGAGGCTGGCATCAAGTCGAACGAGAAGTGCTACTTCGTCGGTGAGTGCTCATCACATCTCATGTTATTGTAGCTTACTAATATATTGATACAGATGACTCTTACATCAACTGCAAGGCAGCAGAGGGACGGGGATGGAAGACGGCGCATCTGCTTGACGAGAAAGACCCCGCACCTGCGCAGCCAGCCAGCAAGCACCAGATCAGGAGCCTACAGGAGCTACGGAAGATCTTTCCAGAGGTATTCAAGACTTCGTGAGAAGATGCATGACTGTACGTTGTCGCAAGACGGTAGACTTGGGCCCAAACGGCCACATCATGCGCACCCGCGGATCTTCATGACTATCATGATTACGACTAGATAATAGACTAGATTCAAGGCATATAGAAAGATTAAAGTCTAGATGAACTGGTTGGTATAAAAGAACAAGGCCTTGCGGCTACCATGGCTCGGTATCTTATCGTTCGCCGAGGACCAGTGCTCTTGCGTTCCATAGCACCACATCTAGGCAGCAACAACCCTCCAACTCTTCCTCTATAAAAAACCCTTTCAATCCTCTACAGAAATAATCAATGAAGACACCAAAGCAATACCAGACCATGACATCAACAACCCCAACGTCCTCCACCCCACCCGCCCCGCAATCCTCCGCACTACCCCCAACACACCCCTTCAACACAACCACCACCAACGCAACCACGCTCGCCGACCCCACAACCCAACTCCCACTCGTCACCGACGCCGTAACCCCAGCGCGAAAACCTCTCCTCCGGCTCGAACTTCGCGACCTCTCCTCAAATGGCACCCGCGCCTTCCTACGCCTCACACACGCGTCGCACGCGCTCGAACACGCCGTCGCGACCGTGCTCACACACCTCTACCGCGGACTCCCCAAAACATGCATACCAGGCACGCGATCCGTAACCCTAGTCCTCCGCGAAATGGACGGAGTCGCATACACAACCGGCCTTGATCTCGACGACGACCACAAGGAAATCCACCTAAACACATCTTACATCTCGCACGTACCTGAGTCGCGGCAGAAGGAAGAGATACTGGGTGTACTTGTGCATGAAATGGTGCATTGCTGGCAGCATAGTGGGTTTGGGAGTGCGCCGACGGGGTTAACGGAGGGTGTCGCGGATTGGGTGAGGTTGAAGGCGGGGTTTGCGCCGCCGCATTGGAAAAGGCATGGGGATTGTGAGTGGGATGCGGGGTATGAGCGGACGGGCTATTTTCTGGAGTGGCTGGAGAAGGTGCATGGGGAGGATGTTGTTAGGAGGTTGAATGAGGGGATGAGGGAAAAGAAGTATGATGGGGAGGTGTTGTGGAAGGGGTGTTGTGGGAAGGGGGTTGAGGAGTTGTGGGAGGAGTATAAGAAGAGTTTGGAGGAGTGTAAGTAGGGAAGATTGGGGAGTCGTAAGAGTTTGTGGGAGTGTGATTTAGGCGTAGATTCCTCTACACATGGAGGCTCGAGGGATAGAAAGACGCACGCTACATCTTGGACGAATTTACATACAACCAGTACATCGTTGCTACAGCATCTACCGAACAGTCTCGACTCCCCATCTACCTCCGCCTTCTAGCAGGAGCAGCATTTCTAGCAGGAGCAGCCTTCCCAGCAGGAGCAGCATTCCTTGCACCTGTAGGCCTGGACGCTGCCGCCGGTTTCGGAGCACTCTTCGCAGCTAGGGCCTTTTCTCTGTCATGTTGCCGCTGCTTAGCAATATTCTCTTGCTGCTTTCTCTGGCGTTCTGCTAGGCCTTCCTTCTCCTTGCGGTCTTTTATGGCCTTCCGTTGGTGTTCTTTCTGGACCGCTGCTTCGAGGTCGTCTTCTTCCTTTTTCTTGCGCTTCTCTTCCTTTTCTTTCTTATCTTTCTGTTCCTTTGCGGCTCGACCTTTCTCTTGGTCTGCCAGATGTTGAGCTCTGGTGAACTCTTCATCCTCTTTTTTCTTGCGTTTCTCTTCTTCTTCCTTTTGTTTATGCTGTTTCTTTAAAGCTTCGACCTTCTCGTCCTCCTCAGCTTTAAGCTTCTTCTTCTCTTCCTTCTCAATTGCTGCTCGTCTATCCTTCTCTGCCTTTTCAGCTTTGTCTTTTTCTTTCTTCTGGGCTTGAAGCTTCTCTTTCTCTGCTTTAAGCTTCGCCTGTTCTCCTTTCTGATGCTCTGCTTCGACGCGGGCCTTCTCCTTCTTCTCGCGTTTCTCTTCCTCTTCCTTTGCCTTCCGCTGTTTCTTGTCGGCTTGATCTTGCTCTTTCTTTTCGTATTTGACTAGACTTTGCTCTTGCTTCGGCTGATCATGGCCTTTCTTTCCAAATAAGACCAGACTTTGCTCTTGTTTCGGCTGCTCAATCACCAACCGGGCTTCTTTCCTCTGCTTACGTTTCTCTTCCTTTTCTTCCGCTCTTCGTGCGGCGGCTCCTTGTTTAGTGGTGGCCAGCGTTGTGACTGTGAGCTTCTGTTCCTTCGCTTCGGCTTGCATTATGAGCTTCTGTCCCTTTGAGGCTTCTTTAGCTGCCATCTTCAGCTTTCGTTGTTCCACCTTTTCGGCCTGCTTGGTATCGGTGGCCTCGTGTTTTGCACTCGATCTGAATAAGCCAATGTGTCGATGTTCAGAGCTCTGTGTATGGCTTTCATGCGAACGGAAATCACTCGCGCTGGATTTGTGATCGAACTTCTGCTCCTCCTCATGTGGCCTGTTGTCGATTGCGAGTTGCTTAGCTTCGGGCTTCTTGTTCTTGGCCGCTTCTTTGGCTGCGAGCGTCAGTCTTTGCTTCTCTGCTTCGGCGGCTTTCTTGGCATCAAAGGACTCATGCTTTACGAGAGACTTCAGTGTCAACTTCTCCTCTTTTTCATGCGCCTTCTTCTCAGATGCGAGTTGTTTAGCTTCGAGCTTCTTCCGGGCCTGTTCCTCTTTCTTGGCCTCTTTCTCAGCTTTCTTCCTTGCATCCGCCTCCTTCTTATTGGCGGCTTTGGAGTCTGCGTCTGTACTGTCTGCCTTCGCTCCACCGTTCTTACTCTCCTTAAGTTCAGCGTCCTCATGTTCAGCATCCTTGCGTTCAGAACCCTTGTTTTCAGAATCCTTTTGTTCAGAATCCTTATGATCAGCGTCCTTATGTTCAGCGTCCTTCTCTTTCTTAGCCTTTCGTTCGGCCCTTTTCTTTGCGATGATATCTCTCTTCGAGGGTCCTTTTTCGGTCTTGGTGTTTGTAACATGTTCGTTGTCGATCGTTCGGTTGGTAATCGTCTGATTGGTGATTGTCTGGTTGTTGACCGTCTTGTTGGTAATCGTGTGGTTGGCAATCTTCCGATTAGTCTCTGCGCTGTCTTCTGCGCTCTGCTTTCCCTTGGCTAGACCATCTGCGCCCTTCTGATCTTTAGTCGTACTGTCATCTTTGGCATCCGAGGCAGCAGCCTCTTTCTGGGCGTTAGCTTTCTTCTTCGCGGCCTTCATCTCTTGCTTCGCTTTCTTCCTCACCTCCCGTGCTTTCTTTATCTCAGCCTCCGTACCCGCAGGTTGTTTAGCAGCATCTTTTTGCGCGTCATCTGTGCCGTCCTTAGTCGGTTCACCTGCGCTCTTCTGTTGATGATTGGCGTCATTTCTTACAGTCTTATTTGTCTGCTGTTCGGCGCCGCTCGCATTCGCGCCTTTTCCGTCGTTGGTACCTTTACCTTGGGCATTGGGGTTACTAGGGTCTCGCGCAGCCTTGGCTTTCTTTGCATCCTCTTTCTTCTTCTGTCTGTCTGCCCTTTTCTTCGCTATCACGTTTGCCTCTTGTGCTTCTCGCTCCGCCTTTGCCTGTTGCTCTGGTCCTGGTACGCCGTGCATACCCAGGTGTAGTTCATCACCACGTCTATGACTGGCGGGATCCATGTGATTCTCACCTTGGTGACCACGATCTCTAGGATCACCGAGCTGCATTCCTGGGTATCTTTCTTGATGCAGTCCGTTACCATGTCCTTCTTCGGCATAATCCGGATAATTTCCGCCCGGATGACCATGACCTCTAGAATCGCCATGTCGTGTATCTGGGTATCTTCCCTGTTGATGGCCATGGTTACTGTCCCAATGGCGACCGTCTTGTCGACCCTGTTGTCCTTGTCTCGCATGATCTTGATGATTTCCGCCCGGATGGTCATGACCTCTAGAATCGCCATGTCGCGTATCTGGGTATCTTCCCTGTTGGTGGCCATGATTACCGTCCCAATGGCGACCGTCTTGTTGACCCTGTTGTCCAGGTTGTCTTGTGTGATCTTGATGATTTCCCCTTGCGTGATTAGGACCTCTAGGGTCGTCATGCTGCGTATCTGGGTGTCTACCTTGTTGGTGGCCATGATTTTCGTCCGAATGACTGCCATGTTGTTGATCATGATGTCCTTGGGCTTCATCATGCCCTCCAGCTGCCCTGTTTCCATCGGCTTGCGGTCTCGCCATAGCATTACCAGCCTCCGTCCGTCGCTCGTCCTCCTCTTCCTGCATACGCTGCCTCTCTTCTTGTTGATGAGTCTTCTTTTCCTGATCAGCAACCTTCTTGTGCGCTCGCTCTTCATTTTCGCTCTCCTTTCTTAATCTTTTCTCCTCAGCTTCAGTGGCTCGTCGAGCCTTCTTATCCTCTAGCTCGGCCTGGCGTCTTTGGACCTCAATTTCCCGCTCGGAGCGCTTTGCTTCTTGCTCCATGGCATGCTCTGCCATACTATGGGTAGCTTGAGCAGCCTTTTCTTCCATCGTGCTTTGCTTTTCAGCCAAATGCATCTGCCTCTGGGCTTCTCGCTCCGCCTTTCTGGCCTCTTGTGTCATGGAGCGTTCCTCAATACGTTGAGATGCTTCTTCTGCTCTGAGTTCGGCTTGCTCCTGTGCTCGTTGAGTCTTTTCGGCCGCGTCGAGTTCTCTTTGAGTCTTGCGGGCTTCTCTATCGATTTCCTGTTGCTGTTGTCGCTGGACGGCATCCTCGGCTTTACGTTCCCGCATTTCCTCCGCCCGTGTCCTTTTCATCTCTATGTCATTCGCCCGCTTAGCCTTTTGGGCTTCACGGTCCATCTCGCGCTGTTCTTTCCGCCGTTCATCCTCCTCGGCCTTTCGTTCGCGTTTGGCCTCCTGTTCTTCTACTCGACGAGTCTCACGTTCCTCTCGATCAGCCTCTTTCTGTTCATCCTTTCGCTCTTTCTCTTCAGCCTTCTTTTCATCCTTTCGTTCCTTCTCTTGAGCCTTCTTCTCATCCTTTAATGCTTTCTCCTCCGCCTTCTTCGCATCTTTCTCTTGCTTTGCAAACTGGCGGGCTTCGTCTGCTGCTTGCTTCCGAGCAGCTTTATCTGCAACTTCCTGGGCTTTTTGTTGTTCTCGCAACTGTTGCTGTTGGTACTGTGCCTGCTGTTGTGCCTGATACTCTTCATCGTCTTGGGCTCTTTGCTGTTCTTGCCACTGTTGCTGCTGCTGGAAGGCCTGCTGCTGTGCCGCGGCCTTTTCAGCTTCCTGATCAGCCCAGTCCGCATCTTCCCTGGCGGCGAGTTCATCATCCGCATGCTTCTGCTGCGCTCGTTGCATCTGAAGTGCTTGTTGACGCTGTGCGTATTCGAACTTTCGCTGGGCAGTCTCGCTAGCCGCCGCTTCTGCGGCTTCTTGCTGTGCTGCGAGCTCATCTTCTTCCTCTTCCTCTTCCTGCGCTTGCTGCTGTGCTAGCTGTCTCTGTTGCATGGCAGCTTGCATATTCTCTTGGCGTTTCCTGTCAATTTCTTGTCTTTGGGCTTGGATCTATTGTCGCTGCGCTTGATAATGCGCTGCTTCCGCCGCGGCTTCGGCCGCTTCCTGTTCTTGCGCCATTCGCTCGTCTGAAGCCTTCTTTGCCAGTGCAGCTCTGATTTGCTCTTGGCGTTGCCGCTCCATTACCTGATCCTGAGATGGCATCTGCATTTGACGTTGTGCTGACTCGTATGATTGTCTTTGAACAATTGGTCCCCGCGCTAGATCGTCATAGTCGTCGGTGCCTTCTTCTTCCCCTTCCGCTTCTTCCATATATTCTTCATATTCGTCTTCCGCTTCCTCCTCTTGTATTGAACGCTGGTAGGGCTGCTGCCATAACGGCAGACTTGTTCGGGAGGGTTGCGCAGGTTGCGGAGGAAACGGAGCAACGTCTTGGAAGCGCTGGTGTTGAATAGGGATATCCTGGCGCTGATCTGCTTGTCGCATTTCAGAAGGCGTATATGGATGCACTGGAACTTTTGGACTAGAAGTTTGGCGTTGCTGTGGAGGCATTGCCCGCGAATCATGGCCATTCGGTCCTGGCCTCAGTGCTTCTGGAACCACGAAAGCTTGTTGAGGGTAGCCAACAGGCGGTACTTGGACATTGCTAGCTGACTTATGATGTGGCAACCCGCCGTCTTCATGTTCGCTGTCGCTCTCAGATGTCTCATCGTCTGAAGTTCGTTCGTAGTCACTGCCGTCAATGTCGCTGTCTTCCAAGTGCTCATCTTCGTCGTCCCCTGTACCTTCAACCTTGCTATCAAACTCCTCTTCCACGTCACTATAGTCTTCAACTTTGTCTCTAGTATCTTCATCGCTGACTTCGCTATGATACGACTCATCGGTGTCGTAGTCATCAGTGGGAAGTCCTTGATTGCGTGGATCAATAGCGACATGAACAGCGATGGCTGGTTGTGCGACCGCCATGATATATGATGTCGTTGGTATTTAACTCGATTGGTTGAACTCGGAAGTGTGTAAAATCAGGCCTGCCTGTATGATGTGATAAGTTGGTGTCTATTTGGGGAAAATATAGTCAAAAGAATAGCCTTAGAACATTGGCTACGTCTAGGACTTTATACCTGGCATAGGAGAAATTCCAAAACAAGATTGTGAAGCTTTCGTTGAATGTGCGGTACTGGTGTCGAACTCGGGTGCATGAAGAGGCTCAGACCATCACCAGATCAGCACCTGGAAGCCTGCGTTCGTCATACCCTCGTGTGTAATCTTGAAGTCTGAGAACTGTGACTGACCAGTTCTTCTGAATTCTTTTCAAGGCCACTTCAATATCTATATTCTTACTGAATTCCTATTCGAGTAACAAGCATAATGACCACACGATCAAGCTTCCAAGTAAAAAGCATCGCGCGTGCTCGTTGTGATATAGCAGTTCTTCAAAAGTTAGAGAGTGAAGTTCAGCCTGCCAGTGAATTGTCCACTACAAGCACGCTGACCATAAATTTAGCTCTCTGGGAGTGTGCAGATGTAACCAGACTTAACCACTGCGCTTACACCCATCGCCTAGGATTAAACCAAACAGCCGGGAACTGCACAGAAGTTCTACCAAATTCGAAATCCTCATCTTTACCGCCAAACAAGCTTCGCAGAAACCACCTTGTTACCAAACCAACAAGCTATCGCCCACTACTTCATCACACCTCGTCGCGACTAACTATGTGCATCGGCGTCAACAGCGAAGTCTGCCCCGACTGCGGCAACAACGGCAAAGCCCACGACCCCTACCTCCAAGGCGGTACAAAGTGGATCCGATGTCCAGCTTTCATCAAATCAATGACAGGAAAGGAACCCTCAGGGCCCAAATGCGAATCCATCATGCGCGATCAGATTGGAAAGAAAGGGGACTGTGCAGTCTGTAAATCACGGAAGACATTTGAACAGAGGAAGGCAGAAGGGAAAATGACGCCGAACGAACTGAGACTTGAAAGGATAAAGCTAGCGAAAGAGAGATTTGACAAGGATGTGAAGACCAAGAGGAAGGAGTTGTGGGGGGATCAAAAGGGCGGGTTTGATGAGGGAGATACTGTTGCTACTTGAATTGCGGAGGGGCTACATGTGTACTGTGATATTGCGATGGATTAGTAGTTATTCAAGCTTGAAGTGTGAATTTCAGCCTACCTGTAAGATATAAACCTTTCTCGAGTCCTCTAAATATCTACGTCCTCGAATATACATAACTGTCAATCAAGAAAGCACTACACTAAACCCGCCTAATTACATCGATTTGATATCGACCACTTACCTAGCCACCCTACTTCCAACAAGCTCAACACTCAGTCTATACCCGAGTTCAACACTACCAAAGCCGCGTGTCCACCGATACCACGAACCAGCACATCTACCCACCATAATCCAAATATGTGTACAGGCATCCGCGTTCAAACCTGTCCCGATTGCAAGCAGTGTGGGCCAGACCACGCACCGTACCTCCAAGAACATGTACAAATAATTCAATGTGCAGCTTCTAGCGTACCAGTATTAGGAATAACTCGCGTCGCCACCAAGTGTCCCGGATTGATTTTCAGAGAAGATCACACGCTGTCGCGGGGGGCTTGTGCGGATTGTTTGTTGAAGGCACACCAGATGGCTGTGAGAGAGGCCGAATATAAGCAGCAGCAGAATAGGAGAAGTGAATCGAAGAAAACTCTCAACGCGGCCGAATACAAGCAGCAGCAGAACCAGAAGAGTGAAGCGAAGAAGAATCTTAAGGCGGCCAAGAGTGCGTGGAAGGCTACTGATCTAACTAAGGCATCTACCAAGAAGGTGGCTAAGGATACCGCTAAGAAGACTCCGAAGAAGACCCGGGGGGCCGTGGAGAAAAAGACCCCGAAGAGGACGACTAAGGATATGACTGACCAGGCTGCTGCGGAGGTGTTGATGAACATGTCTAATTATCAGCATCAGAAATAGGCTGCTTGACCTAGTGCTGAGGGCGGAACCGCAGGATAGGAGGCTCGTGATCGGTAGATGCGGAAGTCTATATGGGAATGTTTCTGATTACTTTACATTTGTATTAGTTCAAGGTTGAGAATCGGGGTTAGCGATAAATGAGAGATGTTAGTAACACTCTCTATACGACTTAATGAACAACAATTGCAAACCCATCTACCCATCAACTTCCCACGGATCTACCTCCACACCCGCAATCCGCTCGAACCGTCTCCTCTGTTTCTCCTCCATCGTTGTGACGGTGAACAGCAACCACGAGGGCCGCGCACTGAACCCGGAGGCGCAACCCATCTAGACCTCCTCTGCACCGACCACGGATCTACATCCACACCCACACCCGCAATCCGCTCGAACCGTCTCCTCTCCTCTATATATACCTCGCTCTTCCAACTTGTTTCCCAAGCCTTGCGCAAATATGCTCTCGTTTCCTTGATGAATTGCACCCGGGTCTGACGTCTTGGGAATTTTCTCGCATTCCCATCCGCATCCGCATTTTCCAGGACGATGCGTCCAGCCGACGCGAGCAGGTAGTATGACTCCTGGCACGGGAAACAGCAGGGTCGGTATGTGAAGGTGGGAAACCAGTTAACTCCAACTTCTCTGCCGGGTTTGTGGAATTCGCCTTGCACAATGTATTGGAGGACGTGGTCTACATCTGCGTAGATGGTAGATAGCTCCTCAAATAGCTCCTCCGAACTTCTTTGACGGGCACGTTCGGAAGAGGAGAGCTGGTTGAGCTGAGTGAGTAGGCAGCGGGCGATGGTGATGTGGAAGTGATAGGAGTATTCTTTTACTTCGCCCAAAACGGCGCGAATGTATGGAGGGAGACGTCCTCCATCGGAACGCGTATTGAGATTGGATAAACGGTCGATCACGCTGATACCTTTTGCGCAGGCGGCTACGCAAGCCAAGTCATCATTGGCATGCTCAGCGTCATCGGCGCGTTCCCTGTGTATCGAAAGCTCAGTGAGGAGAACATGAGCATCGGGCCAGTGTGGTTGTTTGACGATTTGCATCGTGTCTTGTAGAAGATCCTCATGGGTGCAGCCTTCAATCTTGAGACGGGCGCAGCGACGGATGCCATCTCGTATGGGTTGTAATAGCTGTTCTTGTATACGCCGTGAAGGAACCTCGCAGTTTCCTTCCTCATCAGTGTTCGTACCTGCGTTCAGTATGACGCGTAACTCCACCCCCATATCTGGTGCTTTCATGCAGCCATGGTACATCCTTTCAGTCTCCAATCTCTTGCAGAACTCGCTCAGGTCCGACAACAGCATCACTATCCTGGTTGTCAAGGAGCGAGAGGAGCGAGAGGATCGAAGAAACCGGCCGAGCTGAAAGACGAGGTGCATCTCACAATGCGGGAAGACCTTTGGCTCTTCTTCGCTCAAACTGGGGTGCGGCTCAGGTATGCAGCCACCAGTGTGGCTTATGGAAAAGATGTGGATCGGTTGGCTGGGCCCGTGGAACCAGTCTTGTATATTGGCATTCTGAACCTCGACGCACACGAAAATGTCACTGTTTGACAGGAAAGGCTTTGCTTCATCATAGATCTGCTTGTTTGCGAGGAGTATATTAGTGCCAAGACGTCGCCGCTTTACTATGGGTGCCCCCGCATGCAGGTTTGAGTATTCGTGGATAGTATAGGGAGCTGTTGGACAGCTATCGAAGCCTAGCGCAAATTCGTAGACATTGTCTCGTAGCTCGCGTGGTAGATCAAGAAGGCGGAACGGCTGTTCGGTGAGGTGAGTGTTCATGATGCTTGGCAGGAATTGGGGTGTAGGAAGGTAGGAGCGTTCAAGGCGCTGAAGTTTGCTTATACACGGCTGACAGTGGCGGCTCGCTTCCACTGCATGGGTTTAGCGCATCGAGACAGAGACATTCCACTTAGCTCAGACTGCTGCCTGGGCTTACGCCATCGCCAACAACGATAAGGCGTAAAAGTCATAAAGTATTATAGTATTGACAAGGGCGTTACGCAAACTCGTGGCATTCGCCTCTCGGACTGAATCCAGATAATACGCCAATAGGATAACCGCACTGAAGCGCTACAATACATGCCTAGGCAAGCAAGTTTATAACCGTCCCATCCTGATACCCCTCAACGCCAGAATGTCCGCTCGCCGGCATGACCATCAGTGTGCGTCGCAAAGTCCAGATCCATCGTTGGCTAAACCAACGGCTTGTGTCAATCGTTGACAATTCTTACTCAACGCCCTCGACTTTCCTCAGAAATTCCCTGACACGGCCAACCTCCACACCCTCGCCTTCTTCGCTGTCCAGAGCCGCCACCAGGCCTTCGAGACATTCTTCAATCCTGTTCTCTTCTACCTTTGTGCATAGACTGACGACCTTGCGGTACATCATCTCCAGTTGCCCGTCCTTCTCTTTCAGCATCTTACTCCGTTTGAGTAGTGCACCGTTCGCGTTCGTGTACGTGTGTAGTCGTTGTTGGAGGACGGAGGCGGCGGGAAGTTGCTGGACTGCGTAGGCCTGATATTGCGGTTGATGCGATACCTGTTTGAGCGTTGCGGGATCCAGTGGAATGGCTGTCGACAGATAGGGGGCTCCATCTGATGCGCGGCAATCCAGATGGTCGCCTGCTTGCCGGAGCTCATAAGGCAAGTCATCTTCCTTGATGAGCATGCCTGCACCTTCCGCATCGGCATATCCTATCCTCTTCTTCTCATGCAAATCGATGTCCCCTGCATTGACGGAGAGCATATGCCGTTGCGGCTCAAGCCAACGCTTCAGATTCGATATCCGCTTAGCGCGATCTTGTCGTAAACGTAACCGAGCACGCAGTGACTCTAGCCTTTGTTGCTCCTGCTTCTGTTGAGTAGATAGTTGGGTGATCAGCTCATTTGTTTGGTCTATGGTGTCTTGTTTCAGACGCGCTTCTTGCGTGAACTGCATTGAAGCGGACTGAAGGATGCCATTCATCACTGTAACCATATTAGCGGATTTCTTGTAATAGATACGAATTCCAACTTACAGGGTTGTATCTCTCGGCTAGTCTCTTCAACCTTGCTCAAGGGCGCCTTGCCCTTGCTGGGGCTGTTTGCGGCAATTATGACTTCGCCGTCGCCGAGATCGCTGCCAACACCAAAGTCGATCGGTCTGGTGCCTTTGTGATTGGGTATGGTCGGGTCCGCCTGAACTTCCATGAGCTGAGAGATGATGTTGCGATTGCCTATCCTCGCTGCGAGGTTGAGAGCTGTATTGCCGGCTTTGTCGCGTGCGTTGACCATCTCTTGCATGAACCTCATCAATCCTATTGGTTTCGGGTAGTTGCTGGTCTCGTGGAAAGAAGGCACCTGGTTGGCGCCAATGTTGCTGCGTACGAGATACTCAAGAAGTGCCTCGAGGTAGTACTTGCTGGAGGCCGCGCGCCCTTTTATGGCACAGGTCACCGCGATGTGATGCAATATTGTCCGTCCCTGCGAGTCGCGGAGTTCGATGAGTGGCGCCAAGATCTCGAGTGTTTCCGGGAAGCAGCTGTGGTCCAGGCTGTTGTTGACGGAGACTGCACTCATGAGTGGTGTTTGACCTGAGGCATTTCCTCTGAACATGTTGGCTCCTTTGGAAACTAACAGCCTCATCAACGACACTCGGGCCAGTGTCGCGGCCCAATGTAGAGCTGTATTTGAGGTGTTGTCAATTGGCATGTCCAGATCTGCGCCAGAGAGGTGAAGTATGGCTGGATGGTTCGTGAAGTCTGTCCTAGTCTGATCCGCGAATAGATCCGTAAGCATGGCTTGCTTCTCTTCGTTGTGCTTGGTGTCGGGGTGCGGTAGAGGTGGCAGGGCCGAGGGAACCTCGCCATCGGGAAGTGCAATGCGCTGTCCCGTCTGATGTTGGTAGAAGCTCTCACTTGGTTCTGTCGGCGAGCCAAGGTCGCGCATAGACATGTCTGCGCCGTTGGGTTGTGAGAAGGATTCGTCTTGGGATGTTCGCATTCGCTTCCTTGGCGGCTCTTGCGGGTCTTCAAGGCCTGTGCCATAGGCTGAGTCAGTGTGTCCGTTCTGCCCGCTGAAACTACGCTCCGATGCTACGCTCTGCTGGCTGCTGGTGCGGAACGATTCCTGGCTAGCGAGAGGTCCCTGTGACGGCCGTGCCATGCTTCTCCGGCCTTGCGAGGAGGAAGCGGGTCGCGGTGCGGGTGAATTCAGTCGCGCGACCTTGTTCATGGCGGCAAGTGCGCTGGTGGCTGTCGAGGAGATGTTGCTGAAAAAGGTACCGCCGACACTCTGGCTAGTAGTGCGGCCGTCCA
>Ga0265798_10008222_pt1 | contig 13352 bp, 7 predicted proteins | sample P3T30metagenome_FD_192430 | JGI IMG/M metagenome (GOLD analysis project Ga0265798, IMG submission 192430) | Plant litter microbial communities from East Loma Ridge, Irvine, California - P3 T30 | ecosystem: Environmental > Terrestrial > Plant litter > Unclassified | place: USA: California...
ACGCCAACATTGGCGCGGCGCGCGCGAACTACTTCCCGCGCATTTCGCTGACCGGCAGCGCCGGCAGCGTCAGCGACGAGCTGTCGGGCCTGTTCAAGAGCGGCACCTTCGGCTGGAGCTTCGCGCCGCAGGCGATCCTGCCGATCTTCGACTACGGCCGCGTTTCGGCCGGCGTCGAATCGGCCCGTGCCGGCCGCGACATCGCGGTGGCCCAGTACGAGCGTTCGATCCAGACCGCGTTCCGCGAAGTGGCGGATGCGCTGGCCGGCCAGGCGACGTACAGCGAAGAACTGCGCGCCCAGCGCGCGGTGGCTGCCGCCGAGCAGGACCGTTTCAACCTGTCCGACCTGCGCTACCGCAGCGGCGCCGCCAGCCAGCTCGATCTGCTGGATGCGCAGCGTTCGCTGTTCCAGGCGCAGCAGGCGGCGGTGAACGCGAACCTGGCGCGCCTGCAGAACCAGGTGACGCTGTACCGCGTGCTGGGTGGCGGATGGAGCGAGCCGGTGGCCGAGGCGCAGGCGTCGCGCTGATCTGCCGAGCTTGATCGTATGAATGAAAACCGGAGCTGCGTGCTCCGGTTTTTTTTCGTCTTCATCTTCGTATTGCGTGACCCTAGTGCTACACCGGATCCAGCAATCACTTTTTCACGAACTCTGACATTGGCGGATTGGTCGGCCGCCAGCGCATGCTCTTCACCATGACATCCAGGCGCTGCTTGCTTTGCTCGAATGGAGGCGGATACTGCTTGAGTTCGGTAGCCTGCTGCATGTTCACAGTAGCCATTTCTACCAGCATGTAAGGAAGCACAGCCGTACCGAGCCAGCCGGAATAACCGCTGTACACGTCGTAGACATCGTACTTGATGCCTTTGGCTTCGGCCTTCATGACCACACCGCCTTGCATGGCTTTCACGCCGCCCATTTGAGTGGAATGTGGACCGATACGCTTCGTAACGACCGCCCGCACCTCATTCTCTTCATTTGCGGGCGGTGGATTCATACTTGAGGTAGCTGCTGCCATGAATACAGTGGTCTTTAAACGGCGAGGATGAACAGTGCCGGTTTCGATGGTGTAGAGCACGGCTGGAGCATCATGGAATCGCAGTGACTGCTTGAATTCGACGACGGTTCTACCGTCATCTGGAATGAAACCGAAAGGAAAGCAAACGCCGGGCTCGGTGGGGATTTCGTTTGGGGAACGTGTGCGAAAAGTGGTTAACATTCGCGAAAAGTCGCGTTGATGCTTTTCTTTGTCGGATAGCGTACGCATTCTTACAGCAGATTCAAATATGTAGATATGCTCGCCGCGAGTCACATAGGCTCGCAAGATGGAGTAGCGGTTAGCCTCACCCCCCCCTTCTATTTCGCTTGTCCAATAACCCTCACTACCGGGCAATCCTGGATCGAAAGGCTCAAACTTTTCTCGATCTTCCTTAATTGTATTTTCCCAACCTTGAATCCACTCTTCCGCTTCGCTTATCTTTTTCCTAGCAATTTCGGGATTTTTTTCCTCTTTTTTTTGCCTTTCAATATAATCTCGAGATTCATTAATACTTTTCCGCAAAAAAGCCTCAAGCGAGGCAGGAGTACTCCGAAAAACACGCTCTTTCTCGACCCCTTTGACTGATCCAACCACAGCGATATACGTTGTACCGAACCGCATGGCATCACCCGCCGCTGCCACCTGAGGCTCGAAAGATCGATTGAAAATTCCATCCGGATTTTCTTTATTAAAGTAGATGGGCCATTCAATAGAGCCCTTAACCGTAAAAATCAAGCGCCCTAAACACTCCGACTTAGCATCCGTCGTCAATTTATATTCTGGCGCAGTAATTCTGTACACTTCATCTGCAGTTGGCAAGCGCGAAGGAATTGCTTCTTCGCCATCGACTAGCATTGGCTTGTCCGCCTCGGATCTCGGACTACATCCAGAAATAAATGCACCATACATGCCGAATAATATCCATCGGCAGCAATTTCTCTTGGCCAGCCCATTCTCGATTTGCTGGAAAATTTTCACAAAAGTGAAAACATAGTTTTGAGAATTCATGCTAGCTCCAGGCATCCATTCCATTATTATCCTGAAGGCTGTTGGAATCTACAAACGACCCGCCTCCGTGAGTTGATATATCATTACTTGCCAAGAGCGTTAAATTCATTCCCGACGAGTTATTTTCATTCATAGTCCACGAAACTGGCAATGCAACAATAAAACCTCGGATATTTACCGGTGACCGTTCTTCATTGCGAATCTTTGCCTCCCATGAAAGAGGTGTATCCCTTACTGCATTTGGACGCCAGAACCGCTCATTGAAAGGCATATGACTTATCAAACTCCTAGTACGTCGGTCCCAAGTCGGCCAAATTGAACTTTGCTCTCCGCGAATGTTAGCCAAAAACGGGAATGCTTTTTTGTACTCTAGAGCATTTGAATATGCTATGTCTTGAATCGCACGCCAGCTTTCTCTGGCCGCCGGCTTATCAACACATCCTGCCAAGTTGTTGGCAGGTCGATTGCTGCCCATTAAGCCAAAGAGTTTCTTCCATAATTGAATTCGCAACTGATGCACATTTTCGCTTACGAAATCTTCATGCAGCCCATCCAACTTCACGCTCAACTGCTTATCATTGTGTATGACAACTGCCAATTCAGAATCACGATCACCTAATTGACTCCGATCATTAATGTTAGCACTGCCTAAGACTGCAACTCGATCGTCAGCGATTAATAGCTTGGAGTGAACGTAGATTTGCTCTGTCACGGGGCGACTTCCTAACATGTCCCAATTACGCAGATTCAACAAGGTCAAAAAATGCCTCCAATCATCTCCCCCTTTCTTTACCACCTCCTTGAGTTCATAATTATTTACCTCACTTAAGGCTTGACTCTTTTTGACATTCCCAGACTCAAGCAAGCGCGCCACCAATATTGCGCGACGAATTCGATTTATCAGACTATTACTCCCAAATACAAGGGACTGCATGGTCAAATGCAATTGAGTCATGATATTAAGCGTATTTAAGGTGCCTTCCGGATGCACCGGAAGAACCATATAAACATGAAAAGGTTGATTGTCATATATGGCACTTTCAATTCTGGAAGCAAGCGCCTCTCCTATTGGGTTAAGCAATGTACCTTGCGAACCACCCAACCCCCGAGACACTTTAATCGCGGCAATGTTCGAAAGAATTGAATTCAAATCACGCAAAAATAAAGCACCTTCGCCATTTGGATCACGTCTAATATCATCAATCTGTGATACTCTTATTGATGCTGGAATCTGATCGGGTTGGACCCCGTAGATTCCCAGACGCTTTGCATATTTGTCATATCCCGGCAATGAAGTGATATTGGTCAAGGCTGCCATTGGTCCAGACGCTGCATCTTCTAAGCTGCCGACTTGTTCCTTACCAAATGCCGATTGAAAAAATTGCCCTTCTATGTAAATAAATTTCTGTGCACTGTAGATTGTCGTTAACATTGCTTTCATACAATTATTCTGCGCAAGTATGCCAGTTTTGTGGGCTGTGGTTATCCGTTCCGCACTCGCTTCATCCTGTTGCATTGTCGACGGTGCACTACGCAGGACCTGTACCCAGCTCTTGCCTGTCTTGGGTTGTTCCGTTTTTTTCAAGGGCGGGGAAACACGCGGTATTCGCAACTGGGCTAACGGTTTCAATCCAAACGTCTCGAAGAGCTCCTTCGCTTCCTTTGGTGTCGCAATACGGGCATACGATTTTTCGTACGAAGCTGCTATGCCATTCCAACGCTGAACGAAGTTTTTGCACAGATCGCTAGCTGCTGGACCACTGATGGATGAATGTACGTCATGCCATGGCATTCGCGGCTGAGCAGGGGAGATTGTCCTGCCACTGGCCGGAACAATCTTCCTGACTTTTTGTAAATTAGTGTAGCGCTGTTTGCGTGTATTCGCGGTTTGACTCAGTTGACTTAAGGTTGCGAGCATGAATGTCTTGATCAGCTCGACACTACTAGAGCGTAGCTCTGCTGGAACTTGCTCGAGACTTGCATTGTTTAACCACGCTAACAGCACTGCTGCAGTATTTGCGGCATAAGCGCCACCAGTTTCACGCAGTCCTTCGAGCTTGCTTTTTAGCTCTCGGTCAATCCGTTGATAAGCCCAACGTGACACCCCCTGAGCAGCGTCAACGGGAACATCCTGCATTTCTCGAATAAATTCAGGCATCAAATCGCCGGTTGCCCACCAATTGTTAACGACCGCAAGAACATCCTTCACGGAATTACGGACCGACGTCATTACGTCCTGTACCACGGCCAGTGGCTTTGCCGGTGCAGAACTACCCCAAGCTGCAGCACCGGCAAGTGCTCCATCGAAACAGGCACAAAATAACTCAGCGCGTGTCAGATAACCAACCTGATCGACTTTCGAAAGCGTGTGGACTGGTGGAATGCAAGTGTTGTAGAGCTCGTTTCCTTTCCGCCCGTCTGCGGCGAGGGAAAATCGTCCGTCGTCTCGGCGCCCATACGCTAAATCGATTCCACCGACAAAAGCGCGTTCCTCGTCAATGACCACAAGTTTTTGATGGTGCGAAAAGCCAATGCCCAATGCACCTTTCATATCGCTTTGAGCAATGGCCGGCAATGCGAACGCGCGCGCTGCAGAGTTCAATCCAGCATTTAGCTGAAAGACTGCCAGCATGGTTTCAAAGTCGCCTGTATCGACACCTACCTTGGGCGACAACCAAGGCATCACGTAGATACGCAGTAGAGGCCGCTGGTCGATCGCCTTTTCCAGATACTGAAACAATGTCTTTCCGCCCGCCAGCTCGACATCGAAGTTCACCTGCCATCCTGCGATATAAATTGACTTCTTGGCACCGTCGATGGCAGCAGCGACGGCGGCAAAATATTCTTCCCCGGTTACATAGAAATCCACCTTATTGCCACTGGAAGGCTCAGAAAATGCGCTTCCCCAAGCGATTTCGGGATGCTTTTCGACCGGTACGCCGTCGTGAATAAAAATGCCCGGTGCGGATGTGGCGGCAGCGATGGCTTTACCGTCTTTGGACACCAATTGAGCAATGTGTTTGTTGGTCATGGCTGGTATGGAAAATCCGCGGAGAGGGATGAATTTCAGGTTTTAACTTTGGGAAAGATGCCGCTTGATGAGACCTCAAGTGCTTCCTTGGCATAGCGTGTTTGCGGCATGGCCCCTTCGCCGAAGACAGACACATGCAGATCGGGGCTGAAGTCCGCGGCGTCTAATGCGTGCAGCAGCTTTTCTTTCGCATCCCAGTCAGGCGACTCAGTGCGTACATCGATCCGCACGACGTGGCCGGGGTAGACGAGCCAGGTACGGTCTGGATGCGTGGCATAAGCCGCAGCGAGCGCCTCCTCTTCTGCGCTGCTCAACATGACGTTTCCCTCGCCGTCCGTCTGCCCTTTTGCAATCAGCCTCTTATCCTCGATTAGCCCAAGGCCATCGGGCATCTCGCCGTATGTAATTTTCCAAGGTGTGTTCGCTAGCGCATGCCCATTGGGGCCGGGCGTATCGGCCAGCCGCATCTTGAATTCCAGCGGGCGCTTTTCCAGTTCCGATCTCGGCAACTTCGGTAGCGGGTAATTCAGGTTCGCTGGTTCGATAAAGCTTTTCTTGCCTGCGTAGACCGTGATCTTCCCAGGACACTGCACTGTGATGTTGCCGCCTTCGATCGTGATATTGGCACCGCCCGCAGTCGACAAGCTGATCCGTTTGGCCGCAGCCCAGTCGATATGGGCATTTGCGCTGATGACATTGATTTCGTCGCGTGCCTGAATCTTCAATTCATCGCTCTGTGCCTGGATGTCGATGGCATCTTTCGCTGCAATCATTTGCAGACCAACACCGCCCTCCCCTGCCTTGACTGCGCCTCCCAGTACGCCAATGGCCTGGCCGCTGTGCACCCGCATTTGCCCACCCGAGACGAATTGCGTGTCCTGGCCACTGACCAGGCTGACGGTTTCGCCATTTGCGAGCTGTATACTTTGTCCAGCGCTGGCGCCGAAGCCGTCCCTGGCGGAAATTGCAATCAGCGGGGCAGCCAATTGCGGCAATTTGTTTTCGCCGGATGCGCTGTTACGTGCTGACGCATCGCTCTGTGCCCTGGCAAGACTATCCTTGTCGACCGCTCCTGAAACCGTGCGTAACATGGCGGCGAGCGGTGCGCTGTTGGCGTCCAATACGCTGGCGTTGGCCTCGATCGCTCCAAGATGCGCTGCCAAGCCCACTGTCTGATGCGTCAGGGCCGCCGAATTGAACGATTGCGCGAGTTGCGTTACCTGCTTCAGCATGGCGATTCCCGCCGCGTTCTCCCCAGCCGCAGCGCGTCGGGCAGCGTTGTGCTCGATCTTGTAGCTCGAAATAAGCAAGCCAGCCCCTGCCCGCACGGCGCCATACGCGTCGGTGCGCAGTTCCGCACCCAGCCCACGGAAACTGCCCCGGTAATTGTCGGCAGAATGAATCAGGTGGCCGAGATTCAGCTCGCTTGCTGCATGCGTGCACTTCAGTTGCACCAGTCCCTGCCCATCGGTATCGTCGAACAGCAGCTGGTTGTAGCCGGAGCCGCCGAACTCTTTGCTGCGTATGCCCCACTGTGCCGCCCCATTGTTGTGCCCAGCACTGTCGACGGATGCCCCGTGCCAGACCGGGCTGTTGCCACCAGCAAGATTGCCTTGCGCTGAAGGGGTGTGGTCATGTGCATGCTTGAAGACCGAGGTATCGCTGTCGCGGTCGCGCCGTCCGCCTGGTGTCGGCAGTATCCCGCCTTGGCCCTGGCCGTTATACAGCGCTCCGACGATGATTGGCCGGTCGATGTCGTTCTCCAGGAATTGCACCAGGACTTCCTGTCCAATGCGCGGCAGGAACTGGCTGCCCATTCCGCCGCCTGCAGAACGCTGCGCCACCCGGACCCAGCAACCCGCAGCGCCGTTTTCCTGCCAATGAAAGCGGATACGCACCCGGCCCAGCCGGTCGCAAAACAGTTCCTCCGCTCCATTTGGCCTGTCCTGCCCATCCGGGCCGACGACAATCGCGCTTTGCGAGCCATGCGCGGTCGGCTTCGCGTTGCTGCGGCCATCGCTTCCGGCCAGTTGCGGACGCCATGGAAACCGAGTCGGAATTGCGTCGAAACAGTTGGCGTAGCCCGATTTGGCAGCTTGCGCAACAGCCAGTGCCAGGTCGGCAGGATGCTGGTCAGGCAAGGATTCCTGGAGCAGTTCAAGAATCGGACCGAACAGTTCAGCAAGCGCATGCCGGGCGGGAGGCGGCAGATTGTTTACGCCGATACTCAATACGCGCAGTACGGTGAATGTTGGTGTTTCCCGTGACGGTTGACGGGGCATTCCCGTAATGGCAAGTCGCGTTCCTGCGCGCAGGGTGCGTACTGTCGAACGGCCGTACCAGCGCTGGACGCGCGCTTCACGCCCTTGCATCTGCAGATCCGCATAGCGGGTGGCTTGAGCATAGTTCGTGTATGCGTATTGGCCGGGAGTGTCGAACGACTCGATCGGCAACAGCTTGCGCAAGCGTTCGAAATGCGTGGGCGAACTTGCGGCAATAGTCTGCTTGGATTTGTAGTCCGTGCTCAGCACGGTAACCAGTGAAATATGCAGGTGACGCTCTTCGATGAGCGCCTGCACAGTGTCCTGACTCTCGGCAGGCCCCACGCCGTGGTAGCGCACGCCAACACCACTCGCGCTGCTTGGGTCTTCCGGGACAGCGGTCAACCGGTCGCTTTCGGCAAACAGGACCATGCCGGGTCCGTCCTCGGTCTGTTCGAAGCGCCAGCACAGCCCCTCTTCGGCAAGTATCCTGCGCATGAAATCGAGATCGGATTCCCGGTATTGGCAACAGTAGCTGCGTGCAGTGGCGCGTTCCATGAAATGCCCGGTGTCGCTGCTCCAGCGCCATCGGGCCAGTGGGCGATAGGAAGCGAAGATCGAGTCGATAATCTGGATCACGGTCTTTTCTTGCCATACGCGGCTATTACGCACCTGGCCAAGGCGCCAGGGCCATGGAGCAATCCGTATCCGATAGCGGGTGAATCCTCCGTCGCTGCCCAGCATGGCGACTTCGTTGATCTCACCCGCGAAACTGCTTCGGGTCCCGTCAGCCAAGCTGATTTCAAGACTCGCAGACTCGCCGAGCAGAGCTTCAAGAGCGACATGGGCACTGGTGGACAAGACGATAACGTCGCGCACGCCGATTTCTTGCAAAGCGTCGTCGGCGAAAAACGCTTCGACCAGAAGCTCGCTTATGCCCGGCCGCGGAAGGCCATCTCCAATCTGTAACGCGTATAGCCTGGTTGTGCTCGAAAATTGCACCAATTCGGAAGTGATTTGCTTCACCAGGTCTGGGCTCATGAATGAATAGGTTCCTGATCGAGTTATTCAGTACGCCGCAATGGGGCGAAATCAGCATCGATACCGCTGCTGTTTCTTTCTATAGTTTGCGTAAGAGAAAACGTCAGCCAAGATAGCGCAGTGAAAAACCAAGATTTGAATCTCTTCAGAACAATTGAGATGCATCAAGAAAATTGTGAAAGCGAGAAAAAATCAGGTACTGCGCGAGAATTGCATCAGGACACTCACTAAATCTGTGCGGCGATGTCGCGTTGAACTTGGCTACACTGAACCGGTCTACTAATGGATGCCATTGAGGGCGCCGTTCGGTGCCACACACTGCCATGCGGAACTTCTTTCAATCACATTGGAAAGTCATCGTTGCGCTCCTCCTGCTCATCCTGGTGGCGGTCATGACCTTCACGCCCGAGAACGCCGCCGCCGCGCCCGACCTGGCCGAGCGCATGCGCCAGCACGTGCGCGCCGTCGCCTCGGAAGAACACAACACGCGCAAGCCGGCCCAGCTCGAGCGCGCCGCCGTCTACATCGAGACCACGCTCAAGAAGGCCGGCTATCGGCCCTCGCGCCAGGAATACGAGGCTGGCGGGCAGAAGGTGCGCAATATCGAGGTGGCGGTGGCGAACGTGGCGAAGGGCAAGCGGGCCGAGCGCATCTTCATCGTTGGCGCGCATTACGATTCGGCCCAGGGTGCGCCCGGAGCCAACGACAACGGCAGCGGCATGGCGGCCGTGCTGGAACTGGCGCGCCTGCTCAAGACGGTGCGGCCAGCCAGCGGCACCGAGGTACGCTTCGTGTTTTTCGTGAACGAGGAGCCGCCCTTCTTCCTCAGTGACGAGATGGGCAGCATGCAGCATGCGGCCGAGATGAAGCGTCAGGGGCAAAAGATCGAAGGTGCGCTGGTGCTGGAGACGATGGGCTATTACTCGGACAAGCCGGGCAGCCAGCAGCTGCCGCCTGGGCTGGAGGGGCAGTATCCGGACACCGGGAACTTCATTGCCTTTGTCGGCACGATCGAATCGTCGGCGCTGGTGCGGCAGGCGCTGGCGGCTTTCCAGGGGGCCTCGGATTTTCCGGCGCAAGGATTGGCGGCCCCTGCGCATACGATGGGCGTGACCCTGTCGGACCATTCCTCGTATAACCGGCATGGGTATCCGGCGCTGATGATTACCGATACCGCGTTCTTGCGCTATCCGTATTACCACACGGCGCAGGATACGCCGGACAAGCTCGATTACGCGAGCATGGCGCGGGTGGTGGAGGGGTTGGCGAAGACGATTGCGGCGTTGGCGGGGGCGACGCAGGGGTAGACGGAAAGGTGAGATGCGCGTCCGGCCATTTTGTGTCGGACGCGCGGCCGTTCGGATTGGTGGGTTCGAGAACCCACCCTACTTTGCGCTACTTTTCGCCGAGGAACATTTCCTGCAAGTCGTTGAGGAAGCGCTGGCCCAGCTCGGTCGGTTTGATGAGCTTGAAGTCGCGCGTCAATAAGCCTTTGGCTTCGGCGGCGTCAAGCGCTTTCGAGATCGCGGTGATGCTCATGCCGGTGCGCTCGCCGAACAGATTCGGATCGAAGCCTTCGGTCAGGCGCAGGGTGTTGAGCATGAATTCGAAGCCCATGTCGGCGCGGGCGATTTCGTGTTCTTCCTGCACCGGGTTGCCGCGCTTGGCCGCTTCCATGAAGGAGCCGGGCTGCTTGTAGCGCGCCTGGCGCAGGATGCGGTGCGGGAACGAGAGCTTCGAGTGGGCGCCGGCGCCGATGCCGAGGTAGTCGCCGAAGTTCCAGTAGTTCAGGTTGTGGCGCGCGCGCCGGCCTGGCTGTGCATAGGCCGACACTTCGTAGTGCTCGTAGCCGGCAGCCGGCATGACGTCCGCGATCATGTCCTGCATGTCGGCGCTGGCGTCGTCGTCCGGCAAGCTGGGCGGGTATTTGGCGAAGACCGTGTTCGGCTCCATCGTCAGGTGGTACAGCGACAAATGCGGCGGCGCGAACGACAGCGCGGTCTGCAGGTCATGGCGGGCCTGCGCCAGGGTCTGCGACGGCAGCGCGTACATCAAATCGAGGTTGAAATTGTCGAAGGTGTTGTGCGCGATCTCCACCGCGCGCAGCGCTTCGCGCTCGTCGTGGATGCGGCCGAGGGCCTTCAGGTGCTCGCCGTTGAAGCTCTGGATGCCGATGGACAGACGGTTGATGCCGCTCTCGCGGTACTGGCGGAACTTCTCGACTTCGAAGGTGCCGGGATTGGCTTCCATCGTGATCTCGGCATCGAGTTCCAGCGGCAGCAGCGTGCGCAGGTCCGACATCAGGCGGTCCAGGCCGGCGGCCGACATCAGGCTGGGCGTGCCGCCGCCGATGAAGACGGTGTGGATGCGGCGGCCCCAGATCAGCGGCAGCGATTGCTCCAGGTCGAGGCGCAACGCGTCGAGGTATTCCTTTTCCGGCAATTCGCCCTTGGCCTCGTGCGAATTGAAGTCGCAGTAGGGGCACTTGCGCACGCACCAGGGGAAGTGGATGTACAGCGACAACGGCGGCAAGGCGGTCAGGTTCAGGGAGCCGGGCTGCAGGTATTGCAGGGCGGCCTGCGCCGGGGAACGTGCTTCGCCGACGTTCACGCCGGCGACTTTAATCGGGATCATTTCAGTTTCTCTACCAGTGCGCGCAGGGCCTGGCCGCGGTGCGATTGCGCGTTTTTCTCGGCGGGTGCGAGTTCGGCCGTGGTCTTGCCCAGCGCCGGGATCAGGAAGTACGGGTCGTAGCCGAAGCCGTTCTCGCCGCGCGGGGTGGCGATGATCTCGCCGTCCCAGCGGCCGTCCGCGATGATCGGCTGCGGATCGTCGGCGTGGCGCACGTAGACCAGCACGCAGTAGTAATAGGCCGATTTGTCGGCTTTGTCGGCCAGGTCGGCCACCAGTTTTTCGTTGTTGCGGGCATCGGATTTCGGTTCGCCTGCGAAGCGCGCCGAGTACACGCCGGGGGCGCCGCCGAGGGCATTCACGCAGACGCCGGAATCGTCGGCCAGGGCCGGCAGGCCGGTCAGGCGCGCGGCGTGGCGCGCCTTGGCCAAGGCGTTTTCGACGAAGGTGGCGAACGGCTCTTCCGCCTCGGGGACGTTGAATTCGCCTTGCGGGTGCAGGGTGAAACCGATCGGGCCGAGGATTTGCTGGAATTCCTTGAGTTTGCCGGCGTTGTTCGAGGCGAGGATGAGGCGTTGGGTCATGGTGGGCGTGTGGCGGAATGCGAAGGGGGTTATTTTACCGCTTGCGGTGCGGCTGCGCCTGATGTGGCCAGCGGCGTCGACCGTACGGTGGGCACCCCGTGCCCACGCGGAAGGATGAGCGGTGGTAACGCAAACATCAACCATCGAACGCGACAGGTGGCGCCGTATCCAAAAGCGCATTGTTGGCGTGTCGTCCATGGTCAGCGCCGCAGAGCGACGCATCCACGCAGCGGGCACGCGGCCACACACGTAACCGCGTGGGCACGGGGTGCCCACCGTACGGTCAATACCGCATGAGAAAGCGAATGCCGCGAATTACTTGGCGATACCGAGCGACTGCTTTTGCATCGTCACGAGGTCGGCGATACCGGCCTGCGCCAGATCGAGCAAGCGGTTCATCCCGGCGCGATCAAAGGCGGCGCCTTCCGCCGTTCCCTGCACTTCGATGAAATGCCCGGCCTCGGTCATCACCACATTCATGTCGGTATCGCACCCCGAATCCTCCACATAGTCGAGGTCCAGCACCGGCGTGCCCTGATACACGCCCACCGAGATCGCGGCCACGAAATGCTTCACCGGCACCGCGTCCAGGACATCGCCCGCCACCAGCTTCGCAAACGCATCGTACGCGGCGACCATCGCCCCGGTGATCGACGCCGTACGCGTGCCACCATCGGCCTGGATCACATCGCAGTCCAGATGCAGGGTGCGCTCGCCAAACGCTTCCAGGTCGAACGCCGCGCGCAGCGAGCGGCCGATCAGGCGCTGGATTTCCTGGGTGCGGCCGGACTGCTTGCCGCGCGCGGCTTCGCGGTCCATGCGCGAGTGGGTCGAGCGCGGCAGCATGCCGTATTCGGCGGTCAGCCATCCCTGGCCCTTCCCTTTCAGGAAGCCCGGCACCTTGTCTTCGATGCTGGCGGTGCAGATTACCTTGGTGTCGCCGCATTCGATCAGCACCGAGCCTTCGGCGTGCTTGGTGTACTGGCGCGTGATGCGGATGGCGCGCAATTGGTCGACGGCGCGGCCGCTGGGGCGGGAAATGGTCATGTAATCAAGCCTGTTATTTGAGGATGTTGGAAGACTTCTCGATCGCCTGGTTGATCTCGGCGATCGCCTTTTCGATGGCGTCTTCGTCGAAGGGGTCGATATCCGGGGCGGCATCGACGCTGCCGATGGTGCTGCTGACCTGGTCCTCGGGCAGCATCTGGGTCGAGACCACGTTCGGCAGGCCGGCGTCGGCGTTGTCCATGCCCTGCCAGGCGATCGCCAGGGCGGTGGTGTTGTCGCAGCGCGGGCCGCCGCGCGCCACGGCGCTGGTCACCAGCTCGGGTACGGCCTGCACCACGGTTTTCGTCGCCAGCTTGAGCACGATTTCCTCGTCCGGCACCGAGGTCCAGAGACCGTCGGAGCACAGCAGCAGCACGTCGCCGGTCTGCAGGCCGATCTGCTGCGAGATGTCGATGCGCGGCGGAGTCTGGGCGCCGAGGCAGTTGTAGAGCTTGTTGCGGTCGGGATGGCCGGCACGGTCCGCCGGGCTGGCCTTGCCCTTGTCGATCAGGTACTCCAGGTGCGAGTGGTCGCGCGTGCGCGCCAGCACCTTGCCGCCGCGTAGCCAGTACAGGCGCGAATCGCCGCAATGCACCCACAGCGCGCAGTTGTGCTGCACCAGGCAGGCCACCACCGTGGTGCGCGGCGTGTCGGGCAGGTTGTGGCGCGCGGCGTAGGCGTGGATGTCGCGGTGGGCCTGGGTCAGCG
>Ga0265798_10008224_pt1 | contig 13350 bp, 7 predicted proteins | sample P3T30metagenome_FD_192430 | JGI IMG/M metagenome (GOLD analysis project Ga0265798, IMG submission 192430) | Plant litter microbial communities from East Loma Ridge, Irvine, California - P3 T30 | ecosystem: Environmental > Terrestrial > Plant litter > Unclassified | place: USA: California...
CTCGACACCACCCGTCGGGCCGCCTCGGCGGGGTCGAGCATCGAAGAGGTCCTCTGGGGCCTCTGGGAGCGCAGCGGCCTCGCCGCCACGTGGAGCACCCAGAGCGACGGCCGGGGCATCCTGGCGGCCGAGGCCGACCGCCATCTCGACGGCGTCGTCGCCCTCTTCACGGCGGCCAAGCGCTTCGTCGAGCGCACACCCGAGGCGCCGGCCGTGGCCTTCCTCGACTCCCTGCTCGGCGCCGAGGTGCCCGACGACACGTTGTCACCGCAGGCCACCGCCGAGTCGGTGCTGGTCTGCTCGCCGTCCCACGCCGTCGGCGTCGAGGTCGACGTCGTCGTCGTGGCACGGCTGCAAGACGGCGTGTGGCCGAACCTGCGCGTCCGGGGCGGCCTGCTGGCACCCGACGAGCTCGTCGCCGTCGCCGAACGGGGCCCCGACGAACCGAGCGTCGTCGGCGACGCCCGTGCCGCCGTGCTGTCCGACGAGTTGCGCATGTTCGCCCTCGCCGTGTCTCGGGCCACCCGGCAGGTGGTGCTCTCGTGCACCTCGAACGACGACGAGGGCCCCTCGCCGTTCTTCCGCCTGTTGCCCGACGGGTGCCCCGAGGCGCCGGCCGGTCATCCCCTCTCGCTCCGAGGCATGGTCGGGCACCTCCGGCACGTGCTGGTCTCGGCTCCGCGGGGGGCCCGCGCCGACGACGCGGCCGACGCCCTGGCCCGGCTCGCGGTCGAGGGCGTCGCCGGGGCGACGCCCGACGACTGGTACGGCTTGCTCCCGCCCAGCACGATCGAGCCCCTCATCGATCTGGACGACCCCGAGGCGCACGTGCCCGTGTCGCCCTCCCAGCTCGATTCCTTCGAGGAGTGCCCGCTGCACTGGTTCGTCGATCGCTTCGGCGGGTCGGCCCCGAACGCCGCGATGGGCCTGGGCACCGTGCTGCACGACGTGATGGAGCACGCCGAGGCCACCGACGTCGACTCGCTCTGGTCGGCCGTCGAGCAACGCTGGCCCGAGCTCGAGTTCGAGTCGGCCTGGATCGCCGAGTCCGAGAAGCGGCGCGCCCGCGCGATGACCGAGAGCCTCGCGGCCTACCTCCGCGACTTCGAGGCCTCGGGAGCGAGCCTGTTGGGTGCCGAGTCGAGCTTCACCCTCGACATCGGCCCGGCCCGACTGCGGGGGTCGATCGACCGGGTCGAGCGCACGAGCGACGGGGCGGCGGTGATCGTCGACCTCAAGACGGGGCGGTCGGCACCCACGTCGCCCCAGGCCGTGGCCGAGCACCCTCAGCTCGGCAGCTACCAGGTCGCCCTCGCCGACGGGGCAGTCCCGTCCGTCCCCGCGGGCACGAGCGCCGGCGGGGCCAAGCTCGTCATCGTGTCGTCCGGCGTGCGGGGCAAGCTCTACCGCGAACCGGCCCAGGTCGCCTTCGACGACGAGCAGCTGGCCGCGTTCCGGGCCCGGGTCCTCGCCGCCGCCGAGCACATGGCCGGTCGCGTGTTCGTGGCGCGGCTCGACGACCACTGCGAGGGCCGCCACGGGGGCTCGTGCCGCATCCACGTCGTGGGCGAGGTGAGTGGCTCGTGACCGACGCGACCCGCGCCTCCTCGGCTCTGTCCGGCACGGCACCGAGGCCGACGCTGTCGGCCGCCGAGATCGCCACGGCGCTCGGGTTGCCGACGCCCACGCCCGAACAGCAGGCCGTCATCGAGGCCCCGCTCGAGCCCGCCCTCGTGGTGGCCGGGGCAGGCAGCGGCAAGACCGAGACCATGGCCAACCGCGTCGTGTGGCTGCTCGCCAACCGTCTGGTCGGCGTCTCGCAGGTGCTCGGACTCACCTTCACGCGCAAGGCCGCCGGTGAGCTCGGCGAACGCATCCAGAAGCGTGTCGATCAGCTCGCCGCCGTGGGGCTGCTCGGCACCGAACCCGACCCCTTCGACGTCCCGACCGTGTCGACGTACAACGCCTTCGCGAACGCCATCTTCCGCGACAACGCCCTGCGGGTGGGGCGCGAGAGCGAGTCGCAGGTGCTCGGCGACGCGTCGGCCTGGCAGCTGGCCCGGTCCCTCGTCGTCGCCAGCCACGACGAACGGCTGGCCGGTCTCGGCCGCAGCGTCGACGGGATCACCGAGGCGGTGCTGCGACTGAGCCACGCACTCAGCGAGAACGTCACCGGGCCCGAGCCCGTCGCGCGGCTCGCCGATCGGTTCCTCGAGCTGGCGAGCCTGCCCTCGACCAAGGGCAGCGCCTACAAGTCCGTCGTCGACGCGGTCGGAGCCGTGTCGGCCCTGCCGCCGCTGCTCGAGCTCGCCGAGTCGTTCGCCGACGAGAAGGCCCGCCGCGGGCTGGTCGAGTTCTCCGACCAGGTCGCGCTCGCCCTCGAGGTCTGCGACACCGCCCCCGACGTCGTCACCGACCTGCGCGACCGGTACCGGGTCGTCCTCCTCGACGAGTACCAAGACACGAGCGTCGTGCAGACCACCTTGCTGTCGCGCCTGTTCGCCGGCACCGGGGTCATGGCGGTCGGCGACCCCCACCAGTCGATCTACGGCTTCCGGGGCGCGAGCGCGGCCAACCTGGGTCGGTTCCCGGGTGATTTCGGTGCCCGGCCCGATGCCGTCTTCAGCCTGTCGACGAGCTGGCGCAACGCCTCACGCGTGCTCGACGCCGCGAACACCGTGGTGGGCGAGCTCGCACGCTCGGGGGGGTCCTCCGTCGGCGCCCTGCGCCCCCGGCCCGGAGCCCCCGAGGGGCGTGTCGAGCTGGTCTTCGAGCAGACCCTGCCGGCCGAGGCCGACCAGGTGGCCGCCTGGTTGCAGAGCGAGCTGGCCCTGTCGACGACGGATGACGGCGGCTCCGCACCGCGCACCGCGGCCCTGCTGTTCCGGTCGAAGAAGACCATGCCGGTGTTCGTCGAGGCGCTCGCCGCCCGAGGGGTGCGCTACCACGTGCTCGGTGTCGGCGGACTGCTGCAACGGCCCGAGGTGGTCGATCTCGTCTCGTGCCTCCGGGTGCTGCACGATCCCGCCGCGGGGTCCGAGGCGATCCGGTTGATGGCCGGCGCCCGCTGGCGCATCGGCGTGCGCGACATCGCCCGGCTGCGTGAGGTGGCGTCGTGGCTCTTCTCCCACGACCACGCACAACAGCGGCTCGACGACGACGTCGTGGCGGGGTTCCGCGCGTCCGTGGCCGTCGGCGAGCACGGGTCCGTCGTCGACGCCCTCGACTTCGTGGCGACGGCACCCGAGACGCACCGCCAGCTGGCCGGGTTCAGCGAGGCGGGGCTGGCGCGGTTGAGACGGCTGGGCTCGCAGCTCGCGTTCCTCCGGGCGCGCACGGGTCTCGACCTGGTCGACCTCGTCACCCTGGTCGAGCACGAGATGCTGCTCGACGTCGAGGTCGCGGCGGCGACCGGGGCGTCGTCGGGTGGCGCGTGGTTGCAGGCGTTCGAGGACGAGCTGGCCGGCTACGTCGCGACCGACGAGAACGCCGGTCTCGGCGGGTTCCTCTCTTGGCTGTCCGCGGCCGAACGGCGCGACGACATGGGCCCGAGATCCGAGGCGGCCGAGCCCGGAACGGTGCAGCTGTTGACCATCCACGGGTCGAAGGGCCTCGAGTGGGACGTCGTCGCGGTGCCACGGCTCGTCGAGGGCGAGCTGCCCGGCACGTCGCGCGAAGGTGTGGGGTGGCTGGGCTTCGGCGAACTGCCCTACGAGTTCCGCGGTGACGCGGCCGAGCTCCCCGTGCTCGGGTGGCGCGGCGTGGCCGACCAGAAAGAGTTCGACCAGTCCCTCAAGGCCTTCAAAGACGAACTGGTGACCCGCCACAAGGCCGAAGAGCGTCGTCTCGCCTACGTGGCCCTCACCAGGGCGCGGGACGCGCTGCTGGTCAGCGGCTCGTTCTGGACGAGCGCGGTCCGGCCGCGACCGGCGAGCCGGTTCGTCGTCGAGCTGGCCGAGAACGGCTCGGTGCCCCCGGCCGATCTGCCCGACCGTCCCGACGACGACGAGAACCCCCTCGCCGACACCTCGCGCGAACTCGCCTGGCCCCTCGATCCGCTCGGTGCGAGGCGGGCGGCGGTCGAGTACGCGGCGGTGCGGGTGGCCGACGCGGTTCGTCGACTCGAGCGGAGCGACGCCGAGGGCGTCGACCAGGTCGACGCCGAGGACGGCACGAGAAGCGACCCGACGGGCCGCCCGTCGGGTCGGACGTCGACGGCGGGGTGGGCGTCCGACATCGACCTGCTCCTGCTCGAGCGCGACGCGGCCCGGGCGCGAGCGGTGGCCGTGCCGCTGCCCCAGCGGATCCCCGCCTCGCGCTTCAAGGACTACGTCGACGACCCCGCGGCGGTCGCGGCCGCGCTCCGGCGACCGCTGCCCGAGCGGCCCTACCGGGCGACCCGTCTCGGCACGTTGTTCCACGAATGGGTCGAGGCGCGGTACCGTCCGACCGGGCGGGCCGAGACCCTCGATGCCTGGAGCGACGAGAGCGATCTCGACGACGAGCGCGTCGGTTCGACGGCGTCGGGGCCTGCCGACCCCGACGACGCCCGCAAGTTCGACGAGCTCGTCGCGACGTTCGAGACGTCACCCTGGGCGTCGCTCGAACCGATCGACGTCGAGCTCGAGATCCATCTGCCGCTCGGCGGCCGGACGGTGATCTGCAAGATCGACGCCGTCTTCGAGCGAGACGGTCGCTTCGAGGTGGTCGACTGGAAGACCGGCAAGGCCCCCACCGACGACGCGGACCTCGAACTGAAGCAGCTCCAACTCGCGCTCTACCGCGAGGCCTACGCGCAGTTCAAGGGCATCGCGGCCGACGACATCGACGCGCTGTTCTACTTCGTGGCCGACGACGTCGTGCTCCGCCCGCGGCACGTCGCCGACCGTGACGAGTTGCTCGCCCTCTGGCTCGAGGTCGAGCGCGGCGGGGCACCGGGCTGAGGCCTGCCCGGCGTCGCCCCTCGGGGTCGCCCGTCGGCTGCTGCCTGGGTCGTCGGCGGTCAGACGTGCCGGCGCTCGGTCGCCTCGAGCAGGTCCTCGACCCCGTCGACGTCGAGGGCGGCGGTCGACCCCGACCCGATGCCGGCGCGGCGGTCACCGGGCAGCGAGTCGACGAGCGCCGTCATCATCTCGACGGCGTCGTCGACGACGGACGTGTTCTTGGTGCCCGTGCCGTGCAGCAACCACTTGGCGAGGTCGAGTTCGCGGTAGAGGGTCGCGCGGTGGCGCAGCTGGTGGTCGCTCGTGCCGCGGGCCGTGTTGTAGGCGTCGAACGCGGCGTCGACGGCTCGGGGCCCGGGGGCACCGAGCAGCCAGGCCAGATCGCGGGCCGGGTCGCCGACCTGCAGGTCGTGCCAGCCCAGCACGCCGCTGACGGTCTCGCCGAGCACGAGCACCGAGCCGGCGTCGAGCGACCCGTTGACGACGGTCGGCTGGAACTGCCACAGGACCGAGTCCTGGATGGCGGCTTCCCAGCGCTCGAGCAGCGCAGCGGGCAGGAGGCGCGTGGAGGCCGCGCGATCGACCAGGGCCGCCGACGAGCGCATGGCCTCGAACGGGGTGTGACTGGTCAGGCCTGCGTCGGTCACGAAGCTCGTGGGCAGCGAGTGGATCGCGGCGACCGCGCGGCCGAGGGCGGTGGGCAGGTCGGAGGTCTCGGTCAGCTGCGAGACCGAGAGGTGCTCGCCGGGAACGACGTCGTAGACGATCCCGCGCGTCCGACCGATGGGGGCCTGGCCGCGGTAGGTCGGCACGTCGAACGACAGGCGCCCTCGGACTCCGGCGCTGAGGGCGCGGAGCGCGACGAGGTCGGCGGACTGCTCGGCCTCGGCGCGCTGGGAGCGGGGCACACGGACGATGCAGTGCTCGCCGGCCCGACCGTGGACCACGGCGGCGTCGAAGTCGCCGCCCTTCTCGCTGCCGTGTCGGGACGCTCGGGTGACGTCCAGGTCCGCGACGGCGGCCGTGGCCAGCGCGGCTAGAGTGAGATGTGATCTGGCCATGCCCTCAGGGTAGGCCGCCGCACGCGGTGCCCTGCCGTGCGCCACGCTGTCAACTCGCGATGATTGGTCGTCCGATGTCCTCGCCGCTCACGTCCCGCCTCCCGCTGTCCCGGCACCAGGTCGACCGCGACTACCTGACGAGAGAGCGCGACGACGTGCTCGCCGAACTCCTGGCGTCCGAGGCGACCCGCGTGCTGCCCGTCTGGCGAGGGCGCACCCTCATGGCGTCCGACGCCGCCCTGGCGCTGCTGCCTCCGGCCTCCGTCCCGGCTGCGGACGAGTACGTCTACCTGGGCGTGTCGCGGGACTCCTCGGCCGCCGAGCCGGTGGGCACCCCCGTCGTCGCCGCCCTGCTCGACGACGAACGGGCCCGGGCGCTGTCCCCGGACGACTCGACCTGGGCCAGCCCGCGGCTGACGGGCACGGTGCTCAGCGCGCGCGACATCGGGCTGGCGGTCGAGGCCGTGGCGGTCGCGAACTGGCACGAGTCGCACCGGTTCTCACCCCGTACCGGCCGCCGTCTCGTGTCCGACAAGGCGGGGTGGGTGCGTCGCGATCCCGACGACGGCCACGAGGTCTTCCCGCGCACCGACCCCGCGATCATCGTGGGGGTCACCGATGCCGACGACCGCCTCCTGCTCGGGTCGAACGCCCTGTGGGAGTCGAACCGGTACTCGCTCCTCGCCGGCTTCGTCGAACCGGGTGAGTCCCTCGAGCACGCCGTCCAGCGCGAGATCTTCGAGGAGTCCGGCATCAACGTCGTGTCACCCCGGTACGTCGGCTCGCAGCCCTGGCCGTTCCCTGCCAGCCTCATGCTCGGGTTCCGGGCCGAGGTCGACGTGGTCGACCCGGGCACGCTCACGCCCGACGGTTCCGAGATCCTCGAACTGCGCTGGTTCAGTCGTGACGAGCTGGTGGCGAGCCTCGGCGACGTCGTCCTGCCCGGCCGCACGTCGATCGCCCGAGCCATCATCGAGGACTGGTTCGGCGCCGAGATCGACCAGTGACCGAGGCCGCCGACCTGATCGCGGGGCTCGACGAGCAACAGCGCCGCGCGGCGTCCAAGCTGCTCGGCCCGGTGTGCCTGCTGGCCGGCGCGGGGACGGGCAAGACCCGCGCGATCACGCATCGCATCGCCTACGGTGTCGCGACCGGCGTGTACGCACCCAACCGGGTCATGGCGCTCACCTTCACCTCGCGGGCCGCCGCCGAGTTGCGCGGCCGCCTGCGCCATCTCGGGGCCGGAGGGGTCTCGGCGCGGACGTTCCACGCCTCGGCGTTGTCGCAACTGTCGTATTTCTGGCCGCAGACGATGGGCGGACAGATGCCGCGCCTCCTCGACAGCAAGGCCAAGGCCCTGGCGCACGCCGCCGAGTCGCTGCGACTCAAGATCGACACGGCCGCGCTGCGCGACCTCGCCGCCGAGATCGAGTGGCGCAAGGTGTCGCGGATGACCCTCGAGCAGTACGCCCAGGCCCTGCCCACCCGGACGCTGCCGCCGTCGATCACCATCGAGAAGGCCGTCGACCTGCACCGCGCCTACGAGTCCGTGAAGGACGAACGACGCCAGCTCGACTTCGAGGACGTCCTGCTCGCGACGGTGGGCATGCTCGAGCTCGAGCCGCGGGTGGCCCAGCAGGTGCACGAGCAGTACCGCTTCTTCGTCGTCGACGAGTACCAGGACGTCTCGCCCCTGCAACAAGACCTGCTCGACCTCTGGCTCGGTGGTCGCAACGACCTGTGCGTCGTGGGCGACGCCAGCCAGACGATCTACTCGTTCGCCGGTGCGTCGAGCGACTACCTGCTGGGCTTCGGGTCGCGGTACGACGACGCGACCGTGGTGCGCCTCGAACAGAACTACCGTTCGTCACGGCAGATCGTCGACACCGCGAACCAGTTGATGCGGGGGCGTCCGGGTGCGTTGCACCTGCATCCTGCTGTCGAGACGACCGGCCCGGTCCCACCCGTGACCGAGTACGTCAGCGACTCGGCCGAGGCGCGAGGCGTGGCCGAGACGATCGCCGACGAGATCCGGTCGGGCGTCGCACCCGAAGAGATCGCGGTGCTCTACCGCGTCAACGTGCAGGCCGCGGCACTCGAACGCGCGCTCTCCGACGTCGGGGTCTCGACACGCATCCACGGTGCGACGCGCTTCTTCGAGCTGCGCGAGGTGAAGGAGGCCCTCATGATGATGAAGGGTGCCGCCGTCAGCATCGTCGGCGAGCCCTTGTTCAAGACCGTGAGCGACGTGTTGCGCTCGCTCGGATGGACGCAGGAGGCGCCCGACCAGCGGGGGGCGATCCGCGACCGGTGGGAGTCCTTGAACACGATCATGGGCCTGGCCGAGGCGTCGGCCCCCGGAACCACCCTGCGCGAGTTCGTCGACGAACTCTTCGCCCGCCAGGCCGGCCAGCACGAGCCGACCATGGCGGCGGTGACCCTCGCCACCCTGCACTCGGCCAAGGGGCTCGAGTGGCGCAGCGTCTACCTCGTCGGGCTCAGCGAGGGCCTCGTGCCGATCAGCTACGCGAAGGACGACGCGGGCGTCGACGAAGAGCGTCGCCTCTTGTACGTCGGCGTCACGAGGGCCCGCGAGCGGTTGCGGCTCTCGTGGAGCCGATCGGGGCAGGGCCGCGGCGGCGAACGCCGGGTGAGTCGCTTCGTGGAAGAGCTGCGCACCCGCACTCCGCGTGCCGGCGAGACCGCTCGCGGCTGACCCGACCGCCGTCGATCTCGATCGACGCGACCTCGTCGTCCGGGGCGCTCTCGGGCCTCGACGCCAGTCGTGACCACAGTCGCCGGGCGGCGACGGTCGCGATCTCGTGGACGGACAGCAACGGAGGCGCGGTGAGGGGCCGCCCGGAGAGCTGGCCGGCGATCGCGGGCCAGGCGCGATCGGCGTCGGCCTCGTGCAGGTGCAGGCAGCGGGCGCAGGCCGTCTCGCCCGGCACGGTCATCGGCCCGACGTGCGCGGTACGGTCGCCGACGCGGACGACGAGGTGGGGCAGACCCGCCCGCACCCAGTCGCGAACCGTCGTCGGGTCGACCACGTGGCCGCCCACGACGAGACCCGTGGCACCGGGCGGGGCAGGCGAGTCGAGGGTCGCCCGCCGTACGTCCACACCGCACGAGTCGAGGAGGCGCGCCGTGGCGTCGGCCACCGGCCCCGAGCCGCTCGAGACGACGACGGGCCCGGGGCATGCGGGCGCCGGTGCACCCACCAGCGCGGGCCGCAGCCTGCGAAGCGATGCCTCGACCGCGCCGGGTGCTGCCCCCAGGTGCGCGACGAGGGTGGGGAGCCCACCCGCGCCGTGACCTGCGGCCACCGCAGCGACGACGCGTTCGTCGAGCGCGCTGACCGACGGCAGCACGAGCGACGGACGGTCGACGCCGATCTGCAGGGTCAGGGGATCGCGCCAGACGATGGGTGCGCGAGGATCGAAGACGAGGTTCATCGTCCGATCATCGCGTGGCGGAACCCTCGACCCGGGGTTGTCCACAGGTGAGCCCGCGCCCGACCGGGCGGCGGGCTCGCCTGGGGGATCTGACCGTCGGTCAGCGGGGGCCGTCGGAGCCGGGGCCGGGTGCGTCGGGTTCGGTGGCGCTGCCGTCGTCGCCTTCTCGCGGGCGGTCGTCGGTCGTGTCGTCGAGCAGGTCGCGGATGGCCTGGTCGACGTCGTCGAAGGTCGGCTCGGTCGAGGTCAGCCGGGCCACCAGGCCCTGGGGATCGTCGATGTCGGCGCTGGTGGGCACGATGTCGGGGTGCGACCAGAGGTCGTCGCGACGCTCGGGCCCGACGGCGTCGGAGACCGCCTGCCACAGAGTCGCCGCCTCACGCAGGCGGCGAGGCCTCAGCTCGAGCCCCACGAGGGTCGAGAAGGCCGACTCGGCCGGCCCACCGGCGGCCCGGCGGCGGCGCACCGTCTCGGCGATGGCGGCCGACTTGGGCAGTCGTGCCGTGGCCTGGGCCGTGACGACGTCGACCCAGCCCTCGATGAGTGCGAGCGTCGTCTCGAGCCTGCCCAGGGCCGCGAGCTGCTCGTCGGTCTTCGGCGGGATGAGGGCGCCGCTCTTCATGGCCTCTTGCAGTTCGGCGGGGTTCGCCGGGTCGAAGTCGACGGCGAGCTCTTCGAGGCGCGAGGTGTCGATGCTGATGCCGTGGGCGAACTCGCGGATCGACGAGATCAGGTGCAGTCGCAGCCAACGGGCGTGACGGAAGAGCCGTGCGTGGGCGAGCTCGCGGACGGCGAGGTAGAGCTGCACCTGGTCGGCCTCGATGTCGAGGCCCTCGCCGAAGGCCGCCACGTTCTGCGGCACGAGCGCCGCCTGCTGGTCGTCGAGCAGGGGGATGCCCACGTCGCCACCCGACACCACCTCGGTCGAGAGCTGGCCCACGACCTGCCCGAGCTGCATGGCGAAGAGGGTGCCGCCCACGCTGCGCATCACCTGGCTCGCACCGGCGAGCATCGAGCGCATCTCTTCGGGGGCCTGGTCGGTGAGGACCCCGGTCAGCGAGTCGGCGATCGAGTTGGCCACGGGCTCGGCCAGTTGGCTCCAGACCGGCATGGTGAGGCGGGCCCATTCGGCCCGGGTGATCAGCCGGGGAGTGACGGTGAGCTCGGCGACGTACGTCACGTCGTCGAGCCAGAGGGCGGCGACGTGGAAGGCCTGCTCGAGCGCGGCGGTCTCGGCGGGCGTGGGGGAGACCGCGGTGCCCGAGCCGACGCCGACGGCCTGCTCGGTGGCGATCGACCAGTCGATTCCGTCGCCGCTGCGGTTGACCGCGTTCTGCAGCTGACCCATCAGGCGGGCCACGAAGGCCGGGTCGTTCGGCAACCCCGCGGCGCCGGCCAACTGGGACGGATCGATCTCGGACCCACCGGACAGGAACTGCCGCAGCATGTCGCGGAACTCGTCCTCAGGCTCGCGCTGCGAATCATCGGTCATGGCGTCTACGCTAGCTGCTGGCCGCACGAAGATCCTGGGATTCGGCCACCGCCGAGGGGCTGCCGCTCCGCTCGTGGCGAACGCGACCCGCGCCTCCTCGGCCGACCTCGAAAGGACCCTCGTGGCCTTCTTCACGCCCCCGCGTCCCGCGGCCCGGCCCGCCCGACGTGCCGGTCGCTTCGGCTGGCCCCTGCTGGGCGTGGCCGTGGCGTCGGCCGTCGCCCTCAGCCTGTTGCCGTCGCCGTACCTGATCGAACAGCCCGGCCCCGTCTTCGACACCCTGGGCAGCGCCGAGTACGAGGGCTCGTCCCAGCCGTTGATCACGGTGTCCGGTCACGAGACGTACCCGACGGCGGGCACGCTCGACCTGCTGACCGTCAGCGTGCAGGGCAACCAGCAGGTCCGGCCCGGCTGGGTCGACGTGGTCCGCGCCTGGGCCGACCGGAGCAGGTCGGTCATCCCGGTCGAGGCGGTCTACCCCACCGGCGTCTCGAACGACCAGGTCGACGAGCAGAACGCCGTCGACATGCAGAACTCGCAGAAGTCGGCCGTGGCGGCGGCGCTCATCCACGAGGGCTACGCGATCCCGAGTGCCGTGACCGTCAGCCAGGTGGCCGCGGGCAGCCCGGCCGACGGTGTGCTGCGAGACGGCGACGTGCTGATCGGCGTGAACGGCACGAGCCTCGAGACCGACGCCGACGTCGACGTCCTGCGTGACCTCGTCACCGAGAACGGCTCGGCGCGGCCCGCCGAGGTCGTCGTGGTCCGCGACGGTGCGACGGTGACCGAGAGCATCACCCCCGAAGCCGTCGACGGCACGACCCTCCTCGGCGTGGGGGTCAGCGTCGACTACACCTACCCGTTCGACGTCACCCTCAAGCTCGACCAGGTCGGCGGGCCCAGCGCCGGCATGATGTTCGCCCTGGGCATCATCGACAAGACCACCCCCGGCGAACTGAACGGCGGCGAGAAGGTCGCCGGCACGGGAACGATCACCGCCTCGGGTGACGTCGGGGCGATCGGGGGAATCCGGCAGAAGCTCTACGGTGCTCGCGACGCCGGTGCGTCCGTGTTCCTCGCCCCGGCGTCGAACTGCTCCGAGGTTGCGGGAAACGTGCCCGAGGGGCTCGACGTCTACGCCGTGGCCACGCTCGACGACGCCGTGACCGTGCTCGAAACCGTCGCCGACGGGGGCGACACGGCTGACCTGCCCACCTGTTCGGCCGCTCGATAGGGTTCGTGCAGCTCACGCAAAGCTGTGAGCGCAAGGGTGGACCGGCCAGGCTCCGCACGTAGGATGGCCGTTCACGTCCCCGTCAGCCAGGAGCACACCCTTGACGTCACCCGCATCGTCGCGACCCGCACGACGCTCGCCCCGATTGCCCATCCTCGTCACGGTGGCCGTCCTGGCCGCCCTGGTCATCGCCTTCTTCATCTTCTCGTCGCTGCTGACCGACTACCTCTGGTACCAGCAGCTCGGATTCACGGGTGTGCTGACGACGCAGTGGATCGCCCGGCTCGTCATGTTCGCGGTCGGGTTCGTCGCCATGGCGATCCCCGTCTACGTCAGCATCGACCTCGCCTTCCGGTTCCGACCGGTGTACGCGAAGCTCAACTCGCAGCTCGACCGCTACCAGCAGGTCATCGAGCCGCTTCGACGGGCCGTCGTGATCGGTGCCCCGGCCGTCCTCGGGCTCTTCGCGGGCATCGCGACGTCCACGCAGTGGCAGACCGTGCTCGAGTGGCTGAACCGGACGCCGTTCGGTCGGACCGACGCCCAGTTCGGCCTCGACATCGGCTTCTACGTCTTCGAGCTGCCCCTGTACCAGGCGGCCGTCGGCTTCGCGTCCGCCGTCGTCCTGATCGCGGGCATCGCCGCCGTCGCGACGAGCTACCTCTACGGCGCACTGCGCTTCACGGGTCGCGAGGTGCGCATCTCGAAGGTGGCGCGCATCCAGCTCGCGATCACCGCCGCCGTCTACCTGCTGCTGCAGGGTGTCAGCCTCTGGCTCGACCAGTACGCGACCCTGTCGGACGGCACCAACAAGCTGCTCACCGGTGCGACCTACACCGACGTCAACGCCGGCATCCCGGGCAAGCAGATCCTCGCCGGCATCGCCGTCGTCGTCGCGGTGCTCTTCATCGTCACCGCCGTGGTCGGGCGCTGGCGCCTGCCCGTCATCGGCACGGCGGCCCTGATCATCATCAGCATCATCGTCGGTGGCATCTACCCGTGGATCGTCCAGCGCTTCACGGTCGAGCCGAGCGAGCGGACGGTCGAGTCGCCGTACATCGAGCGCAACATCCAGGCCACCCGAGACGCCTACGGCGTCGCCGACGTCGCCGAGCAGACCTACGACGCACGCTCCGACGCCGAGGCGGGCGCCCTGGCCGGTGAC
>Ga0265798_10008227_pt1 | contig 13345 bp, 9 predicted proteins | sample P3T30metagenome_FD_192430 | JGI IMG/M metagenome (GOLD analysis project Ga0265798, IMG submission 192430) | Plant litter microbial communities from East Loma Ridge, Irvine, California - P3 T30 | ecosystem: Environmental > Terrestrial > Plant litter > Unclassified | place: USA: California...
CGGCTCCGCCGGCTTTTTTTTCAGCCTGGCACGTTCGATGTCGCTGGGGACAGGCACCTGCGCCCCGCGCAGGTGCCTGTCCCCGACGTGCAAGCTGAAGCGTCTGCTCAACCTCCCGTCGACCCGCCCGTGTTTGCGGAGGGTATCGCTCCGTCCTGCATCTTCTCTCGCAAGTGCGGGTGCTCCTCCAGCAGCAGCGCCACCTCCCGCTCGATTTTTTCAATCGCGTCATCCAACCAGTCGAGATGCTCTTCAACTCCACGCGCCAGGTCGTCCATGCCATTGCGACGGAAGTCCTCAAGGTTCTCCCGTTCCTTCACTTGAAAATTCCGATATGCGGTCAGCGACTCGAACGACACCTCCAGCAAGCGCTCCTCCGGCGACGGTGGAATCCATGCCTCGGGGTTGTTGGCCGCGCAGTAGCGGGCCAGCGCCGCGGCATCCGCAGCCGGGCTGCCCGTCGCCTTCGTGTCGGGTGCGGCCAACGCTGCCACCGCCTCGCGCTCGACGCGGCTGACCGTCGCACCGTTGTCGTGCAGGGCCATGGCAAACGCGCGCACGTGCTCGTCCGCCGCATCGACACACACGTGCAGCGCGCCCAGTTCGACCCCTTGTTTGCCCAGCCAGACGGTCAGTTCGGCCAGCGGCTTCTGCTCGCCCGTCAGCGCCTTCGTTTTCATCTTGCCGCCAGCCAGCAGCGCGACATTCCACTTGCGTGCCGTGCCGCGGATTCCTGCGTGAAATCGTGTAGTTGCCTCTAGCATCCTGTGTCCTTAAAGCCTTCGGTTCGACGTGATGATAGCCGACGCTTCACCTCGCGCGCCATGGGCGCGCTGGTGGAAACGTCACCACACTCCCGCGAAATTTGTTGACCAGACATTTTTATCGCTGTTACTATCATTTCAAACAACTGGAATCGTTTCCAATTATAGTACGCACAAGGAGACCCTGTGGCGCCAAGCACCCTGCACACCACCTTCAACCCGCCGGCCGATTCCGTCCTGTGGCGGCCCGACTTCCTGCTCGGCGCGGCCACCGCTGCCTACCAGATCGAAGGGGCGGCACAGGAAGATGGCAGGCTGCCGTCGATCTGGGACACGTTTTCGGCCACGCCCGGCAAGGTGCTGCACGGCGACACGGGCGCTATCGCCTGCGACCACTACCACCGCTGGGAAGACGACGTCGAATTGCTGGCGAGCCTGAACGTGGACGCGTACCGCCTGTCGATCGCCTGGCCGCGCGTGATGGACGAAGCCGGCCGGCCCAATGCGGCGGGGCTGGCGTTCTACCGCAGCCTGCTGCGCCGCCTGAAGGACAAGGGCATCCGGACGTCCGTCACGCTGTACCACTGGGACCTGCCGCAGCACCTCGAAGACGCTGGCGGCTGGTGCAACCGCGCCACCGCATACCGGTTTGCCGAATTCGCGGACCTCGTCAGCCGCGAGCTGGCCGGCCTGGTGGACTTCTGGTCCACCTTGAACGAGCCGTGGTGCTCGGCGATGCTGGGTTACGGCACCGGTCACCATGCGCCAGGCCGCAGCGACCTGCGCGCCGCCAACGCGGCCATGCACCATCTGCTGCTGGGGCACGGGCTGGCACTGCGGGAACTGCGCCGCAACGATCCGGCGGCCAGCCACGGCATCGTCGTCAACGTGGGCCGCGGCACGACGGACGGTCCGACGCAGGACGACGACCGCGCCGCCGAACTGTTCGAGCTGCAGCACAACGACTGGGTGCTGGACCCGCTGCTGCGCGGCCAGTATCCGGCGCGTCTGTACGAAGAGCTGTGGCCGGGCGCCAGGCCCGACATCCAGGAAGGCGACATGGCCATCATCGGCGCGCCGCTCGACTTCATCGGCATCAATTACTACTTCCGCACCAATGTGCGCAGCGACGGCGCGGGCGGGTATGTCGAGGTGCCGCTGGAAGGTGTCGAGCGCACGCAGATGGGATGGGAAGTGTATCCGGAAGGCCTGTCCGACCTGCTGGTCGGCTTTGACCGCCGCTACCCGGACCTGCCGCCCGTCTACATCACGGAGAACGGCATGGCCAGCGACGATGCGGTGATCGATGGCGCCGTGGACGACGGCCAGCGCATCGCATTCCTGAACCGCCACCTGGCGGCCGTGGACGAAGCGGTGCGGGCGGGCGTGGACGTGCGCGGCTATTACATCTGGTCCTTCCTCGATAACTTCGAGTGGGCCTTCGGCTACGAGCGGCGCTTCGGCATCGTCCACGTCGATTACACGACGCAGGTGCGCACGCCGAAGCGCAGCGCGGAACTGGTGCGCGATTTTCTGGCGCGGCGGCGGTCGAAAGACTGAACCATCGGCGTCACCATTTCACCGCAGTTTCACCTATCATTGGCAAGCAATAAATATAACTAGGCGCCACAGGCGCCAGGAGACAAGATGAACGAGGCAACCAGACGGACGCGCGCCATCGCGGCCGCCGTCCTTGCGACCGCGTGCGCCGGCACGTGGGCCGCGCCACCCGCCGGACCTCTCAAGGCCACGGTATCCCACTGGTGGACGTCCGGCGGCGAATCGGCCGCCATCCGCCAGTTTGCCGATGCGTTCAATGCGGCCGGCGGCCAGTGGATCGACCAGGCCGTCGCCGGCGCCGAGCAGTCGCGCGCGTCGACGACCAACCGCATCGTCGGCGGCAATGCGCCGGTGGCGGCGCAGTTCAACACGTCGCGCCAGTTTCGCGACATCGTCGACCAGGGCCTGCTGAACAACCTGGACGACGTGGCGGCCAAGGGCAACTGGGACCGCATCCTGCCCCAGACGATCATCGACGTCATCCGCATCAACGGCCATTACTACGCAGCGCCAGTGGACATCCACATGCCCGCCTGGTTCTTCTACTCGAAAAAGGCGTTCGCGCAGGCGCGGATCAAGGACGAGCCGCGTACGTGGGAAGAGTTCATCGCCACGCTCGACAAGCTGAAGGCGGCCGGCCTGATCCCGCTGGCCTTCGGGGGCCAGGTCTGGCAGGAGAAGATCGTGTTCGACGCCGTGTTTGCCCAGCTGGGCGGTCCGGAGCTGTTCCTCAAAATCTACCGCGACCGCGACGTCAAGGCCGTCGCTTCCCCCGCATTTCGCAATGTGCTGGTGGCGTTCCGCCAGCTGCGCGCCTACACCGATCCCGGTGCGCCGGGACGCAACTGGAACGACGCGACGGCGCTGGTGGTGTCGAACCGCGCCGGCATCCAGATCATGGGCGACTGGGCCAAGGGCGAGTTTTCCGCCGCCGGCCAGGTCGCGGGCCGCGACTTCGGCTGCTTCCCCGGCTTCGGCGTGAAGGCACCGTACATCGTGGCCGGCGACGCGTTCGTGTTCCCGAAAACCTCGAAGCCCCATGTGGTCGCGGCGCAGAAGCTGCTGGCAACCGTGATGACGGCGCCCGGTCCACAGGCCGCGTTCAGCGCCCGCAAGGGATCGATCCCGATCCGCCCGGACGTCGACCTGTCGCAGCTGGACATGTGCGCCCGCATGGGCATCGCCGCCATGCAGGACAAGGCGCGCCAGTTGCCGAATGCGGAAATGCTGGTGGAGCCGGACCTGAACGGCGCGCTGCAGGACGTGCTGACCAACTACTGGAACCGCAAGCAGACGCCCGAGCAGGCGCAGGCGGCCTTTGCCCAGGCAATGAAGGACAACGCATGGTAGCCATCCGCAAAAACCGGGCCGCATGCTGGTCGGCATACATTGCGCTGCTGCCGATGGTGCTGACGGTGCTGGGTGCGTATATCGGCACGATGCTGTGGACGGCGCGCGTCTCCGTCAGCAGCGCGCGTATCTTCCCGACGGGCGACTTCGTCGGCCTGGGGCAGTACGAGCGGCTGTTCCGCAACGCGCGCTGGCTGCTGTCGCTGGAGAACCTGGCGATCTATGGCGTGCTGTTCGTCGCCGGCTGTCTCGTGCTGGGCTTCCTGCTGGCCGTCTTCATCGACCAGAAGGTGATGGGCGAGGGCGCGTTGCGCACCGTCTTCCTGTATCCGTATGCGATGTCGTTTGTCGCCACGGGCCTGGTCTGGCAGTGGATACTGAACCCCGAGCTGGGCATCCAGCGCGTCGTGCGCCAGCTGGGGTTTAGCGACTTCACGTTCGACTGGATCGTCGATCAGGACAAGGCGCTGTACACGATCGTACTGGCCACCGTCTGGCAGGCCTCCGGCCTCGTGATGGCACTGCTGCTGTCCGGCCTGCGCGGCATCGACGACGAGTTGTGGAAGGCGGCCCGCATCGACGGCATTCCCGTCTGGCGCGTCTATGTCAGCATCGTGCTGCCACTGCTGTGGCCCGCGCTGTCCACGGCGCTGATCCTGCTGTTCGCGCTGGTCATCAAGCTGTTCGACGCGGTAGTGGCGATGACGCAGGGCGGCCCCGGCACGGCCACCGAAGTGCCGGCGAAATTCATCATGGACTACCTGTTCGGCCGCGCCAATATCGGCCTGGCGTCGGCCGCGTCGATCGTGCTGTTGACAACCGTGGTGGCCATCGTCGCGCCGCTGTACTACGCCCGTGCCAAAGCCGTGCAAAGGGGACTGAAATGAAGCGCGATGCGATGGCCGATATCGTTCCCGCGGTGCGCCCGCGCAGCCGCAGGCTGACGCCCGCCCGCATCGGCGTGTATGGCTTCCTCATCATGGCGGCCCTGTTCTTCCTCGTGCCGCTGTACGTGATGCTGGTGACGTCCGTCAAGCCGATGGACGAAATCCGGCTGGGCAACCTGTTTGCATTGCCCATGTCGCCCACCCTGGCGCCGTGGCGCAGCGCCTGGCAGAGCGCCTGCACGGGGCTGGAATGCGAAGGTATCCGGGGCGGCTTCTGGAATTCCGTCTGGATCACCTTTCCCAGCATGGTGCTGTCGATCGCCGTCGGTGCCATTAACGGCTATGCGCTGTCGTTCTGGCGGCCGCGCGGCGCCAACGCGCTGTTTGCCGTGCTGATGATGGGCGCATTCATCCCGGGCCAGGTGATGCTGTATCCGCTGGTGCGCGCGCTGGCGGCCGTGGAGCTGTACAGCACATTGCCCGGCATCGTGCTGGTGCACGTGATCTTCGGCATGCCGATGATGACGCTGTTGTTCCGCAATTACTACGCGAGCCTGCCGGAGGAGCTGTTCAAGGCGGCGCGCGTGGATGGCGGCGGCTTCTGGCGCATCTTCTTCGAACTGATGCTGCCCATGTCCACGCCCGTCATTGTTGTCGCGGCGATCATGCAGGTGACGAATATCTGGAACGACTTCCTGCTGGGCCTTGTCTTCGCGGGCAGCGACAACCTGCCGATGACGGTCCAGCTGAACAACATCATCAACACGACGACGGGCGAGCGCCTCTACAACGTCAACATGGCGGCGACGATCCTGACGTCGCTGGTGCCGCTGGCGCTGTACTTCCTGTCGGGGCGCTGGTTCGTGCGCGGCATCGCCGCCGGCGCGGTCAAGGGATAACAAGGAAAAATCATGGCCAATGTCTCCATCCGCAACCTGGGCATCCAGCTGGGCGCCAACCGTATCATCGAATCGCTGGACCTGGAAGTGCGCGCCGGCGAATTCATCGTGCTGCTGGGCCCATCCGGCTGCGGCAAGTCCACGCTGCTGCACAGCATCGCGGGCCTGAACGACGCCGCCGCCGGCAGCATCGAAATCGGCGGGCGCGACATGACGTACGCCGACCCGAAGGACCGCGGCATCGCGCTGGTGTTCCAGTCGTATGCGCTGTACCCGACGATGAACGTCGAGAAGAACATGTCGTTCGGCCTGCGCATCGCCGGCACGCCGAAGGCGGATATCGAGCGGCGCGTCGCCCGCGCGGCCGACATGCTGCAACTGGGCCCGCTGCTGAAACGCAAACCGGCGCAATTGTCGGGCGGGCAGCGGCAGCGCGTCGCCATCGGCCGCGCCATCGTGCGCGAGGCGGACGTGTTCCTGTTCGACGAGCCGCTGTCGAACCTGGACGCGAAGCTGCGCACGGAACTGCGGCGTGAACTGAAGCTGCTGCACCGCCAGCTGGGCGCCACGATGATCTACGTGACGCACGACCAGGTCGAGGCGATGACCCTGGCCGACCGCATGGCCGTCATGCAGGGCGGCGTGATCCAGCAGTTCGATACGCCCGACGCGATCTACCGCCAGCCCGAGAACCTGTTCGTCGCCACATTCCTCGGCTCGCCCGGCATGAACCTGTTCCGCGGCCGCCTCGTGCAACGCGAAGGCCGTACGCTGTTCACCGACGCTCACCTGACGCTGGACGTGACCGGCTATGCCTTCCGCCAGCCGCCGGGCGACGGCGTGGCGTGCGTGCTGGGCGTGCGTCCGGAGGACGTCTTGCTGCGCGCCGACGGCCCGTTCCAGGGCGCGGTAACGCTGGTCGAGGCGATGGGCGCGCACCGCGTCGTCTGGCTCGACCACCACGGCACGCAGGTCGCCGCGATCGTGCAGGACGGCCAGCAGGCCGGCGGCGCGTTCGCGCTGAAGCCCGACAACGTATCGCTGTTCGACGAAGCCAGCACCCAGCGGCTCTGACGCATCACCGACTGACGTGACTCTGGCTGCGGCGCGGCCGGGACCCGTCACGCCCGCAACCACCACGATGGACAAAAGGGGAACATCATGAAGGGACTCACGAAAACCACGCTGGCGCTGTGCATCGCCGGCCTGGGCAATGAAGCGGCACTGGCGCAGACGCAGGCCGCGGACGGTCAGGGCGGCACGATGGAACGCATCGTCGTCACCGCCAACCGGCGCGACCAGCTGGTGCAGGATACGCCGCTGGCCGTCACCGCGTTCACGCAGGACACGCTGCAGAACAACCAGGTCAAGGACCTGGCGTCGCTGACGTCGATGGTGCCCAGCCTCGTCGTCGAGCCTCACAGCGACTCCGGCGGCGTGCACGTCTACATGCGCGGCGTCGGCTCGGCCAATCACACGGAACTGGGCGACCCGGCCGTCGCCTTCTATGTCGACGGCATCTACCTGCCGCGGCCGCAGGGCGCCACGGCGCTGATGTACGACCTGTCGCACGTGGAGGTGGCTCGCGGGCCGCAGGGCACGCTGAACGGCCGCAATTCGACGGCGGGGGCCGTCAACCTTGTCTCGGCCGCGCCAAACACGACGAAAACGATGGGGGCGTTCAGCGTCACGGCAGGCGACTATCACCGCATCCAGACGCAGGGGATAATCAACATCCCGTTCGGCGACAACGTGGCGCTGCGCGTCGCGGCGATCAAGGACAGCCACGACGGCTATGTCGATTTCGCCCGTGGCTCGAACGTGCCGCCCGGCGCCGACAAGTACGGCGCGCAGGACCAGTCGGGCGCGCGCGCCACCTTGCTGTGGAAGTTCACGCCCAACCTGCGCGCCACCTTCATCGCCGACTATTACGAGGACAAGGGCGCCGGCAACGTTTACCTGGCGCAGGAAAGCAGCGACCGCTGGAGCGCCGTCATCGACACGCCGGGTACGCTGAACCAGTCGATCACGACGTACAAGACAAAGTGGAACTGGGCGGCCAACGACTGGCTGGACGTGCAGTATCTGGCCAGCTGGAGCCGGCTGAAACGCAGCAACGCCAGCGATGCGGATGCCGGGATGTTCCTGGGCTTCAGGGCGGAGAACCGGACGGAATGGGGCCAGTTCGACAGCCATTCGAACGAGCTGCAGTTGCGTTCCGCCGGCACGGGTCCGGTGGAGTGGGTGGCCGGCCTGTTCGAGTTCGGCGAGAAGAACCGCATCCGCTTCGATATCGACCGCAGCCAGATTTCCGAGGCGGCCCTGCGCCAGGATCTGGCCGCGGGCAACGTCATCTTCGTGCAGCCGACGGTGGGCGAGTACGCATCGGCGATGTCGTTCATCCAGGGCGACCGCCAGCTGAAATCGAAAGCCGTGTTCGCACAGGGCAGCTACAGCATCAACGAGCAGTACAAGGTCACGGCGGGCGCCCGTTACACGAAGGACCACAAGTTCGACAAGGGCGGCCAGAACTGGGCCTGCCCGAACTGGCCGGACAACGCGCCGCGCGGCACCGCGGTGCTCACGCCCAACCAGATCGCGCAGCTGGTCACACCCGGCACGGGGTTGATCAACACCCACAATATCGGGCCGGGCGGGCTGGTCACGGTGGCGAACTGCGGCAACACGCCCGGCGACAACACGGCCGACCTGGAATACGGCCAGGCCACGTGGCTGGGGCGCGTCGAGTACAAGCCGGCGAAGGACATCCTCGCGTTTGCGTCCGTCACGACAGGTTTCCACTCGCCGGCCATCGGCGATGGCGGCGCCACGACGAAGCCGGAAAAGCTGACCAGCTACGAGATCGGCTTCAAGTCCGATCTGCTGAACCGCGCGCTGACGCTCAATCTGGATGCGTTCTGGATGAAGTACAAGGACAAGCTGGAATCGCAGGTCGTCAACAACACGCTGCAGAACTTCAACGCGGCCGGCGCCACCGTCAAGGGCATCGAGGCGGAATTCGCCTGGCGTCCGCTGGAGGCCGCCCGCATCAGCGGTAACGCGACGTGGCTGCGCGCCAGCTACGACAGCTTCCTGTCGTGCGATATCGACGCAGCCCGCGCTAATGGCCAGACCTGCGGCACGACTGCGCCGACCGAGGATGTGGGCGGCTCGGTGCTGAAACACGCGCCGCGCTTTGCGACGACGTTGATGGCGGAGTATGACGTGCCGGTGGCGGGAGGCCGGCTGACGCCGCGCATCCAGGCACACCACGAGACCAGATCGTTCGTGGCCTCCGGCGCGTTCAACCGCGACGTGCCGGGCCACCCCGGCGTCAAGCAGCAGGACGCGTACACGACGCTGGACGTCAGCCTGCGCTACGAGCCGGCCAACAAGGCCTACACGGCGGAGCTGTTCGTCAACAACGCCACCGACAAGGAAGTGAAGTACGACGCGGTGGAAGTGTGCACGCAGGTGGGCGCGCCGTGCCAGCCGAACCAGCAGATCTGGGCCTCGTACTACAACCAGCCGCGCACGGTGGGCGCGCGCTTGTCGATGAAGTTCTGAGCTTGGGGTCTGTCCCCGCTAAGGGTCAGCCACGCCGACGGTCCGCGGCTTCGTCAGGGGACTGACCCCGGTTTTTTGCATGCGATGCCGACTCGCTTGATAAAAACCGGGGTCAGTCCCCTCGCTACGCCGCTGGCCAGCGCCGCTGATAAGTCTTACCGGGGACAGACCCCAGCGCATTACGGTACAATGGCAGATTGCCCTGAACGTTCGTTGTTACAAAAGCTAACCACACATGCAATCCCAGCCACTCTCCCGCCTCAACAAGCCAGCCGCCGCCCCTGGCGTGCCCGCCAACATCTCCACGCCTGCCCCGAAGGTCGGCTTCGTTTCGCTCGGCTGCCCGAAGGCGCTGGTCGACTCGGAACAGATCCTGACGCAGCTGCGTGCCGAGGGCTACGAGACCGCCAAGTCCTATGAAGGCGCCGATCTCGTCATCGTCAACACGTGCGGCTTCATCGACGCGGCCGTACAGGAATCGCTCGATGCGATCGGCGAGGCGCTGGCGGAAAACGGCAAGGTCATCGTCACGGGCTGCCTGGGCGCGAAGAAGGATGCCGATGGCAGCGATCTGATTCAGAAGGTGCATCCGAAGGTGCTGGCGGTGACCGGTCCGCATGCCGTGGCCGAAGTGATGGCATCCGTGCACACGCACCTGCCGAAGCCGCACGAGCCGTTCATCGACCTGCTGCCGCCGCAGGGCGTCAAGCTGACGCCGAAGCACTATGCCTACCTGAAGATTTCCGAAGGCTGCAACCACCGCTGCTCGTTCTGCATCATTCCGTCGATGCGCGGCGACCTGGTGTCGCGTCCCATCGGCGAGCTGATGATCGAGGCGGAGAACCTGTTCAAGGCGGGCGTCAAGGAACTGCTGGTGATCTCGCAGGACACGTCGGCCTACGGCATCGACGTCAAGTTCCGCTCGGGCTTCTGGAACGGCCGTCCCGTCAAGACGCATATGACGCAGCTGACGGAAGCGCTGGGCCAGCTGGCCGCGCAGTATGGCGCCTGGGTGCGCCTGCACTACGTCTACCCGTACCCGCACGTCGACGAGATCATTCCGATGATGAGCGGCGGCCACGTGCTGCCGTATCTGGACATCCCGATGCAGCACGCGCATCCGGAAGTGCTGAAGCGGATGAAGCGTCCGGCGTCCGGCGAGAAGAACCTGGAACGCATCCTGAAATGGCGCCAGATGAATCCCGACCTGACGATCCGTTCCACGTTCATCGCCGGCTTCCCGGGCGAGACGGAAGCGGAATTCGAATATCTGCTGGACTTCCTGAAGGAAGCGCAGATCGACCGCCTGGGCTGCTTTGCCTACTCGCCGGTGGAAGGCGCGACGGCCAACGACATCGCCAACCCCGTGCCGGAAGAGCTGCGCGAGGAGCGCCGCGGCCGCGTCATGCTGCTGCAGGAAGAGATCTCGAAGAAGCGCCTGCAGGCGAAGGTCGGCAAGACCGTCAAGGTGCTGATCGACGAGTTGACGCCGTCGGGCGCCATCGGCCGTTCCGCGGCCGATGCGCCGGAGATCGACGGTGTCGTCTACGTCAAGAAGCCGTTCGAGCCGCACAAGAAGCTGGCGGTCGGGCAGTTCTATGATGTCGAGATCACGCGGGCGGATGCGCATGATTTGTGGGGTGCTGCCTGAGCCCTGTGGGCCCGCGTGACGTCACGCGACCAGGGTGCTGCATGGTAAACGTCGGGGACAGGCACCTCGCGGGCCGTTCGGCCCGAGAGGAGCCAGTCCCCGGCGAGCGCCAGAGCCGCCGAGTGGCCGCCGTCGCAGACCGCTGACGTTGACAGCCACCGTTGACCGCCGTCATCGACGGTCGTCTACCTCCATCGTCTACCTCCGTCGTTGCCCCTGTCGCTGACCGACGCCGCTGACCGCTGCGCCGCCGGGGACTGGCTCGTGTCGCGGCCAACGGCCGTGACAGGAGCCTGTCCCCGACCTTTACGGCGCGCCCGCCACGACAGGTTCCGCGAACGCTCAGGCCGATGACCGGCGCAGCCAGGCGTCGACGATATCGTCATACAATGCGCCGGCAACCCCAAGGTACAATAAAGGCGGACCAACCGGTCCGCCTTTTTTATTGTTCCCGCCATGACCGATCCGAAATCCCTGCAGACCGCCCTGATCCACCACGATTATCAAGCGCCGGAAGGCTTCGGCGCCTTCCCTCCGGCCATCCACCATGCGTCGACCGTGCTGTTCGAGAACGTGGCGGCGCTGCGTTCGGGCGACTGGAAGGACAAGAGCGGCTATACCTACGGCCTGCACGGCACGCCGACCACTTTTACGCTGGAAGCGCGGCTGGCCGCCATCGAAGGCGGCACGCACTGCCTGCTGGCGCCTTCCGGCCTCGCCGCCATCTCGATGGTCGACTTCGCGCTGCTGAAAACGGGCGACGACGTCCTGCTGCCCGATAACGTTTACCACCCCAGCCGCGTGCTGGGCAACTGGTTGCAGGAATCGATGGGCGTCAGCGCGCGCTATTATGATCCGCTGATCGGGGCCGGCATCGCCGCACTGATCGCACCGAATACAAAACTGATCTGGACGGAAGCGCCGGGCTCCGTGTCGATGGAGGTGCCCGACCTGCCGGCCATCTGCGCCGCCGCGCACGCGCGCGGTGTCGTCGTCGCGCTGGACAACACGTGGTCCGCGGGCATCGCGCTGCGCGCGTTCGATCTCGGCGTGGACATCGTCGTGCAGGCACTGACGAAGTACCAGTCGGGCGGGGCGGACGTGCTGATGGGCGCCGCCATCACACGCGACGACGCACTGCATGCGAAGCTGTCCGGCTCCCATATGCGCCTTGGCCTGGGCGTGGGTGCCGACGACGCCTACCTCGTCATGCGCGGCCTGCCGACGCTGAAGCTGCGCTTCGACGCGCACGATGCCGCCGCCCGCAAGGTGGCCACGTGGCTCAAGGCGCGGCCTGAAATCACCCGCGTGCTGCATCCCGCATTCGAGGACTGTCCCGGCCACGCTACCTGGCGGCGCGACTTCACAGGCGCCGGCGGCCTGTTCTCCGTGCTGTTCGACGCCCGCTACGGCGAAGCGCAGACGGACCGCTTTGTCGATGCACTGCGGCTGTTCAAGATCGGCTACAGCTGGGGCGGTCCGAACAGCCTGGCCGTGCCATACCGGATGGCCGGCATGCGCCGCGACTGGGCCGACGGCGGCACGCTGGTGCGCTTCAATATCGGCCTGGAAGACCCGGCCGACCTGATTGCCGACATCGAGCGGGCCCTGTCAGCATTGACAGATTGAGGCGGACTATCGTGGCGATTGCGCAATACAATCGCCACGCAGCGGGGGAATTGCTTTTAATTTATGACTGCGGATGCTTTAATGAAAGAAGGAGATTGCTGAGTCCACTTTAAAAACAAGGGGGGATGTCATGAAAGCTTCGAGGATGGCCGCGGCCATCGCGCTTGCCGTGTTGCCGGGCCTGGTCTGGACACAAGAGGGGGCGCCGAAGCGTCCCGCCGACCCGCAGAATCCACCTTCGCAGCCGACCAGCTACGCCAAGGTCGACATCACCGAACCGTTCAACGTCACGCTGGAGCGCATGCGCGCGGCCCGTCCCGTGATCCAGAAACGCCAGCAGGATCTGCTGGCCCAGCGCTACGATCTCGCCAACCGCCCCGCGCCCGGCGTTACCATGTTCCGCGGGAAGCCGGTGCAGGAGGGCGTGCGCGTGAAGCTGCCGAGGGGCGCCACCTGGCAGCAACTGGCGGCGATGAGTCCCGACGATATTCGCAACCGCGACCTGTTCCCCGCCGGCTTCCTGCCGCTGCCGCACCCGAACCACCCGGAAGGCGGCATGCTGTTCCCCCAGTTTCACATCGATGAAATCATCCGCCAGGAAGCGCGCGACCTGAATCGCTTCGACCTGGCGTTCGACCTGCCGGACCACGTGCTCCCCGAATTCCCGGCGCCGATCTTCCTGACGACGCACCCTGAACTGGGCGACGTGTCAAAGGGCAAGCTGATCACCATCGACAATTTCTACGACACGTTCAACGGCATCCTGAACCCCAAGCAGATCGAGGGCCTGCGCCTGCTGCTGACGCCTTTCGCGCAGCAGCAGTTCAACCAGACGGAAGACCGCCGCTCGATCAAACCCAGCCGCGGCGTGACGTGCTTTGACTGTCACGCCAACGGCCACACGAACGCGTCGACGCACCTGGCCGGCGACATCCGCCCGCAGGAGCTGCGCCACCGCATCGACACCCCGTCGCTGCGCGGCGTCAACGTGCAGCGGCTGTTCGGCTCCCAGCGGGCGTTGAAGACGGTGGAGGACTT
>Ga0265798_10008230_pt1 | contig 13336 bp, 15 predicted proteins | sample P3T30metagenome_FD_192430 | JGI IMG/M metagenome (GOLD analysis project Ga0265798, IMG submission 192430) | Plant litter microbial communities from East Loma Ridge, Irvine, California - P3 T30 | ecosystem: Environmental > Terrestrial > Plant litter > Unclassified | place: USA: California...
CCGAGTAGCGGGATACGCGCTGGTCCGCTCCATTCGGGGACGAACAGCAGGAAGAGCAAGGCACAGATCATCAATCGCACCGATAGCCCCTGCGGGAGGGTCCCGCACGACGCAACCGGCTTTCGCGCATGAACGGTTGCTAACAACCGCATTCAGGCTCGTATCAGCGCGACTCGGTCATAACCGCAGCATCGGAACACACCACGCCGACAAGGGAGACGACGATGTTCAAGAAGCTCATGCTCGCCACGACGACGATCGCAATCGCCGTCTCCGGCCTTGCAGCCACCCCCGCCAGCGCGCAGCGTTATTACGATCGCGGTGGCGATGGCTACGCCTATGACCGCGCGTACAGCGACGGGTACAATCGCGACGATAGCTACCGCGGTGGCTACCGCGACGACCGGCGCGGCTATCGCGATGACCGGCGCGGCTATCGCGATGACCGGCGCGGCTATTACGACAATGGCTACAACGACCGGCGTTATTACAACACGTCGCGCAACCGCTGCCGTAGCGGCGACAGTGGCACGATCATCGGCGCGATCGCGGGTGGCTTGCTCGGCAACGTCGTTGCCGGACGCGGCGACCGGACGCTGGGCACGGTGCTCGGTGCGGGCGGCGGTGCACTGGCAGGACGCGCGATCGATCGCGACGGACGTCCGGGCTATTGCCGCTGATCCGCTGACGGTTTCACCAGTTTCCCCCGTGTAGCGTATCGGGGGATACGGGGCCGGCTCTGCCCTAGAGGGGCCGGCCCCGGACTTTTTTGATTTCCCTACTTGCTGCCCCCTCGTGCTGCGGCCGCCTGCTGTCTCCACTTCCTGCGCTTCCCCGGCGAAGGCCGGGGCCCAGTAGCGGGCCGGTCATAAGTGGGCGTTGCGCCCCGATACCATCGACCTTCGCTCCTGGGCCCCGGCCTCCGCCGGGGAAGTGCAAAAGGAGTAGCGGCGCTATCGCCGATCCCCCCGCACCTTCGTGGCGCCGGAGCGTCAGCACCTTGACCCCGGTGGCGGTCACCGCGACAGAATGTTCGCACTGCGCGGACAGTTACCGGTCGCGGCAACCGTGCGCTTCCCCGGCGAAGGCCGGGGCCCAGGTGCGGGCCGGTCATAAGCGGGCGTTGCGCCCGGATACCGTTAACCTTCGCTACTGGGCCCCGGCCTTCGCCGGGGAAGCGCAGACAGAAAGGACGGCGCTAGCGCCGAACCCACCCACCCTCGTCCCGCCGCAGCGTCAGCACTTCGACCCCGGTGGCGGTCACCGCGACGGTATGTTCGCTTTGCGCGGACAATTTGCCGTCGTCGGTCACCACCGTCCAACCGTCCTCCTCGGTCGAGACCTTGCGCGTCCCCTGGTTGAGCATCGGCTCGATCGTGAAGGTCATCCCCTCGCGCAACACCATGCCGGTGCCCGCACGCCCGAAGTGGAGCACGGTCGGCTCCTCATGCATTTCGCGCCCGATCCCGTGCCCGGCATAGTCGCGCACCACCGCATAGCCGTGCTTCTTGGCATGGCGTTCGATCGCGAACCCGATGTCGCCGAGCCGCGCGCCCGGGCGGACCGCGCCGATCCCCTTCCACATCGCCTCCTGCGTCACGCGCACCAGCCGGCGTGCGGCGGGGGATGCTGTGCCGACGACATAGGTCTTGCTCGAATCCGCGATAAAGCCGTTCTTCTCGAGCGTGATGTCGAGATTGATGATGTCTCCGTCCGCGATCACGTCGTCGGCACTCGGCACGCCGTGGCAGACGACCTGGTTGATCGAGCTGTTGAGCACGTATTGGAAGCCATATTGCCCCTTGCTCGCGGGGCGGGCGGCGAGGTCCACGGTAATGAACCGCTCGACCAGATCGTTGACCTGCAACGTCGACTGTCCCGCGAGGTCCTGCGCGTCGAGCATCTCGAACACTGCCGCGAGCAACGCGCCCGACTCGCGCATCAGGGCGACTTCGTCCGGGGTCTTGACCATCTCAGGCAGACGCGTCGGCGGGGAGATGCACCTTGGCCGATGCAAGCTGCGCGGCGACGATGTCGTTGAACGAGAGCGTCGGATGCGCCTCTGCCAGCATCCCGATCTTCATCCAGAATTCGGCCTGCGCGTTGATCGAGCGGCACATCACCGTGCTGGCGCGGCGCGCCTCCTCGTGGAGCACGTCGTCGATCTTCACGATGCCCATATGTACGCTCCAGCCGCCCTGACCATATGGCTCGTATATGTTTCGTATAGCGTCGCGTCAACTTGGGCCGTTCCACGGGCCGCCGCGAGCCATCACGCCATTCGCTCGTGCCGCGCCAGTTCGACCCGCACGCGCAACTCCACATCGCGAGCAATTTCAGCGGCTTGTGGATCATCGGGCGGCACGAACTGCTCCACCCAGTCTCTGAGTTCGGCGAGCATCGCAGGGGCCACCGGCCCGGTCGCGGACACCGCGTGCAACCGCTTGAGCAAGCCCAGCCCGCGGTCGACCTCGGCCACCACGCGACGCCGCCGCTCGCGCGGGGGTTCGGTCGCGGCAAGCGCGACGAGCATCTGGACCGACGTCGCCGCCTGCAACGGACGCGGCGGCGCTGGCAGCTCGGTCGCAGGCGCGGCGACGTCGCTCGCGCGAAACGCCCCGGTCGCGCGCGGCAGCGCCGCGAGCAACGCCTGTACCGGCAGGGATACGCCTTCGACCCGCAAAACCTCGCCTCCGCGGCGAACCGACGTCGCCTTCCCTTTCTATAAGAGAAGCGAACGGCCTTTGGTGGCCGGGGGGAAGGGAAATATGCGCATTGCCGCGATACTCCGCACCGCGTCGCTGCTCCCGCTCGGCGGCACGATGGCGCTGCTGCTGGCGAACCCGGCGCTGGCGAGCGGTCGGATCAAGGATATCGTCGACGTCGAGAACGTCCGCTCGAACCAGCTGGTCGGCTACGGCATCGTCGTCGGGCTCGCGGGCACCGGCGACCGCACCCGCAACGCGCCCTTCACCGAGGAATCGCTCCAGGCGATGCTCGAGCGGATGGGGGTCAACGTCCGCGGCTCCCCGCTCAAGACGCAGAACGTCGCCGCGGTCTCGATCACCGCGACGATGCCGCCGTTCGCGCGCGCGGGCTCGCGGATCGACGTCACCGTCTCCGCGATCGGCGATGCGACCAGCCTGCAAGGCGGGACGCTGATCGTCTCCTCGCTCCGCGCGCTCGACGGCGAGATCTACGCGGTCGCGCAAGGCCCGCTCGCGGTGTCGGGGTTCAAGGCGCAGGGCGCGGGCGCAAGCGTCAGCCGCGGCGTCGCGACCTCCGCGCGGATCGCCGACGGCGCGATCATCGAGCGCGAAGTGCCCTATGCACTGCGCTCCGCGACGACGCTCAAGCTCGCGCTCAAGAACCCCGATTTCACCACCGCCAACACGATCGCCGCGGCGGTCAACGGCCGGTTCGCGGGCACCGCGACGGTGCTCGACCCCGCCACGGTCGAACTCCATTCGGGGAGCGGCTTCGGCGGATCGATGGTCGACCTCGTCGGCGCGATCGAGAATTTGCCGGTCAAGGTCGATCAGCCCGCACGCGTCGTCATCAACGAGGCCTCGGGCACGGTCGTGATGGGCGCGGACGTGCGGATCAGCCCGGTCGCGATCGCGCAAGGCGGCCTGACGATCAGCGTCACCGAAAGCCCGGTTGTGTCGCAACCCGCCCCTTTGTCGAACGGCCAGACGACGACCGTCCCGCGCACCGCTATCACCGTCAACGACGGCAACAACGCCTCGCTCGGGTTGGTCGGTGGCGAGCCGACGCTCGCCGCGCTGGTCAGCGGGCTCAACACGCTCGGCGTCAGCCCGCGCGACCTGATCACGATCCTCCAGGCGGTGAAGAGCGCAGGCGCGCTCCAGGCCGATATCCAGGTGCAATGATGGACCCGATCACGCCCGCCCGCGCTACGCCCCTGCCGACGATCACCCCGAAGGACCGCGCCACTGCGCAGTCATTCGAGGCGGTGTTCCTTGGCCAGATGACGCAGCTGATGATGGAAAGCGTCGACACCGGCACCTTCTCCGGCGGCCACGGCGAGGAAGTGTTCCGCGGCGTGCTCGCGGAGAAGCTCGGCACCGCGATGGCCGCGCGCGGCGGGCTCGGCCTCGCGCCGGCGGTGCTCGATCAGATCCTCCGCCTCAAGCAAGGAACCCCCGATGCGCAATGACCTGCTCGACCTCGTCCAGTCGCTGCTGTCGCTGATCGAGGAGGAAAGCGCGTTGCTCGGCCAGCCCGGCGGCTATCGCCGGATCGGCGAACTGGCGACCGCCAAGGGCCGCGTCGTCGCACAACTCGAGACGCGGCTGGCGCAATATGCGCGCGAAATGCCGGATTGGCAGGACCAGCTCGATCCCGAAGACCGCGCGGCGCTGGCGGCGGCATCCGAAGCGTTGATGGAAGCAGCCCGCGCCAATGCTGCGGTGCTCGCGCGGCAGATTGCGCTGTCGGACGAATTGCTCGCGGCGATCGCGCAGGAGGCGCAACGCAAGACCGGCGCGACCGCCACCGCTTATGGCGCGGGCGGCCTGTTATGGAGCACCGAACAAGCCGCACCGATCGCGATCAACGCGAGTTTGTAAGTGGCCCCACCCCGTTCGCCCTGAGCGAAGTCGAAGGGCCTGCGGTGTGCCAGGGGCTTCGACTGCGCTCAGCCCGAACGGACGGGGACGTCACCCGCCATGCTTGCCCAACGCGGTCTGGAGCAGCGCCTGCTGCTTGCGATAGATATTGGTGACCGCGGCAAAGTCGGCCTGGATCTGGCCCATCTTGAGCAATTGATCTTCCAGCGTCACGGTGTTGCCGTCGGGCTTGGTCTCGAACGTGTCGGGGTCCGTGACGACGCTGGGGTTCACCCCGGTTCGTGCGCCAAGCGCGACCATCCCCGCGGTCGCCGCAACCCGCGGCGCGGTAATCCGCGTGGTCCCCGCGGTCCCGAGCACATCGGCAAAATCGGGCACGGTCACGTCCTGCGCCTTGAACCCCGGCGTCTCGCTGTTGGCGATGTTCTGCGCCACGACGCGCTGGCGTTCAGCCAGGAAATGCATCTGCCGCGCGGCACCCGCCATCAGGTCTGTCATCGTCCTGTGTTTCCATCATGATCGTATTGCGCGGCACCGAACCCGAATGGTCTGGTCGCGCCTCTATAATAGACGTGTCGCGCGCCTTCCGGCCGCGTTAACGATGTTGCTGGAGCTGCCCCGCCATGCTGATGGCCCCCATCGCCGAACCGGTCGAACTGAAGCGTTTCTCGCAACGCGAACGCGCCGCTGCGCTAATGCTCGCGCTCGGGCAGGATTATGGCGCGCCGATCTGGGAACAGCTTTCGGTCGATGAAATGAAGGAGCTGTCCGCCGCCATGTCGCAGCTGGGACGAGTCCCGGCGGCGGTCATCGAGCATTTGCTGCTCCAGTTTACCACGGAGATTTCCAGCCTCGCCTCGTGCCACGGCTCGTTCGAAACGACCGAGCGGCTGCTGGCGGGGATGATGCCGCCAGAAAAGGTCCGCGACATCATGGAGGACATCCGCGGGCCGTCGGGCCGGACGATGTGGGACAAATTGTCGAACGTCAGCGAAGGCGTGCTCGCGAGCTATCTCAAGAACGAATATCCGCAGACGATCGCGGTGATCCTGTCCAAGCTCAAGTCGGACCATGCCGCCCGCGTGCTCGCCTCCTTGCCCCGCGATCTCGCGGTCGACGTGGTGCAGCGGATGCTGCGGATGGACACGGTGCAGAAGGAAGTGCTCGCGCAGGTTGAGGCGACGCTCAAGAACGAGTTCATGGCCAATTTCGCGCGGTCGCAACGGCGCGACCCGCATGAGGCGATGGCCGAGCTGTTCAACGCGATGGACCGCTCGACCGAGGAAGCGATGCTCGAGGCGCTCGACGCCAAGGCCCCCGAATCGGCGGAGCGGATCCGCGCGCTGATGTTCACCTTCGAGGATCTCGCCAACCTGCTCCCCGCCGCGATCGCGGTGATCGTCCGCCAGGCCGACAAGCGCCAGATGGCGCTCGCGCTCAAGGGTGCGCCGGACATCATCCGTCAGCTGTTCTTCTCGACCATGACCGAACGCTCGGCCAAGCTGCTGCGCGAGGACATGGGGGGCATGGGTCCGATCCGCGCACGCGACTGCGAAGAGGCCCAGAACGCGCTCGTCCGGCTGGCCAAGTCGCTCGCCGAACGCGGGGAGATCGTGCTGGTCGACCCGAAGAGCGACGACACGATGATCCTGTGATGCAAAGGTAGAAACGATGGACTTGTCGTTCCAGGCGCGCCCGTTCGCATTCGATCGTATCTTCACCGCGCCCCCCCCGCCACCCTCGGGCCATGCGCCCGGGCGGGATGCCACGTCGCTCGCGATCGAAGTCGAGTTGCTCCACGCCGAGCTCGCACGGCAGGCGGAAGCGCATCGCGGCGAACTCGCACGCGCGCGAACCGATGGGTTCGAGGCGGGGCTGGTCCATGCCCGTGCCGACCGCGAAACCGCGCTGCTGGCCGCTATCGATGCGCTCCACGTCGGCGTCGAGACGATCACCGACACGCTCGACGAAACCCGTGCGCAACTGGTACAGGACGCCGCCGGGCTCGCCATGGCCGCCGCCACGCATCTGGCGGCGCATACACTCGCGCTCGATCCGGTCGCACCGATCGACGCTGCGATCGGCCGCGCGCTCGCTCAGGTCGCGCGGGGTACCGAACTCGTCGTCCGCGTCCATCCCGATCTGCTCCCCGCGATCGAACAGCAGATCGCGACGCGTCAGGCGCAGGACCGCCGCCGACTGCGCCTGCACGTCGAAGGCGATGCGACGCTTGCGATCGGCGACGCACGGATCGATTGGGACGAAGGCGGATCCTGCCTCGATCGCGAAGCGCGCGAAGCCGTGGTCGGCAACGAATTCGCAACCTTATTGGCCCATCACGCATATCGTCCATAAGGGTTTGCGTTTCCATGAAAGGTGTCATTTTCAACCTCCTGGAGGATGCCGTGACCATCGAACACGGGGCGGACACCTGGACCGACCTGATCGATGCGACGGGGATCGACGGGGCGTTCACCTCGCTTGGAAGCTACCCCGACGAAACGCTTCTGGCGCTGGTCGATACGGCGGCCGCGGCTACCAATGCGACGCCCGCAGACGTGCTGCGCTGGTTCGGCACCGCCGCGATACCGCTGCTGGCCGAACGCTACGGCGTGTTCTTCGAGGGGCATCGCAGCGCGCGCAGCTTCATCCTCAGCGTCAACGAGATCATCCACCCCGAAGTCCGCAAACTCTATTCCGGCGCGGGCTGCCCGCATTTTCAGTTCAGCACGGCGCCAGAGGGTGATCTGATCATCGGTTACCAGTCCCCCAGGCGACTCTGTGCCTTGGCCGAGGGCTTTATTCAGGGCGCCGCTGTGTACTTTGACGAACAGGTAACGATCTCGCATCTCGCCTGCATGCTCGACGACAGCCCCCTGTGCCGCATCCGCGTGCGGTGGGACGAATGATACACGCCCTGGTGGCGGAACCACCATCGGTCGAGAAGCGCCTGGCGCGCGCCGAACGCGCCGCACACCGCGAGCGCACCGCAAGGCTCGAAGCCGAACGGATCGCCGAGCATGGCCTGCGCACGCTGTACGACAGCAAGCAGCGGCTGCAATTGCTCCAGCACATCACCGGCGTCGCAAACCGCGCGCGCACGATCCCCGAGGCATTGGCGACGGCCCTGGAGGCGATCTGCCAGCGGATGAGCTGGACGTTTGGCAACGTCCTGATGGTATCGCAGGATCGCAGCACCGTGGAGGCCTGCGACATCTGGCGAGCGACCGACGCGAGCGGCGTCATGGCGTTCATCGAGGCATCGCGCCGCATACGCTTCAAGGCGGGCGAAGGACTTCCCGGTCGCGTCCTGAGAAGTGGACGACCGGAATGGATCGCCGATCTCGGCAACTCGACGATGTTCGTCCGCGCGGCGCAAGCGAGCCGCTGTGACCTGGGGACAGGCTGCGCCTTCCCTGTGCTGGCGGGAGACGAAGTCGTCGCCGTGCTGGAATTCTACATGCAACAGGCGGTTGTCGAAGATGCCGAGATCGTCGAGATCCTCGAACAGGCCGGGGTGCAGCTTGGCCGTGTGTTCGAACGGGACCGTGCGCAACGCGCGCTGATCCACGATGCGCTGCACGATCCGCTGACCGGCATGCCGAATCGTGTGCTGTTCAACGATCGGTTGCAGGAAAGCTTCGAACGTCTCGCCCCGGCGCGCCGCCACGCGCTCGCGGTGCTGGTGCTGGATCTCGACGGGTTCAAGCTGGTCAACGACACGCTCGGGCACCATGCCGGCGACCGCGTCCTGATCAGCGTCGCAGGCGCCTTGCGCAATGCGCTGGCGCAACTGGAAGCAGAACCCGGTTGCGGCTTCGGCGGCGCGCGCTTTTCCTCGGCGCGGATGGGGGGTGACGAGTTCACGATCCTCGTCGAAAATCTTGCCGGCGAGGATCTCGCAGGGCACGGCGTAATCGACATGATCGCCGGCGTGCTTCACCGTGCGCTGGACGACAGCCTTGGCTCGACCAGCGAGTCCGCCCAGGTCGGCGCATCGATCGGCTATGCGATCGGCTCTGCCGCGCACGCGAGCGTAGACCAGCTGCTGCGCGATGCGGATCTCGCGATGTACGAGGCGAAAGCGGGCGGGCGGGGTCGGACGGTCGGGTTCACCGAAGCATTGGGCGACACGCTCCGCGATCGTGCGCGGCTGACCAACGAATTGCGCGAAGCGATCGAACGGCGCGAGTTCGAGCTCGACTACCAGCCGATCGTGACGCTTGATTCGACCGAGGCGGTGTGCGGGTTCGAGGCGTTGGTTCGCTGGAACCATCCGGTTCGAGGCCGACTGTTACCCGCAGAATTCATCGACGTTGCCGAAAACAGCGGATTGATCCTGTTCCTCGGTGACTGGGTACTGCGCGAAGCGTGCGCCACCGCGGCGACCTGGCGATCGCCACGGGGGCAGGCTCCGTTCATCAGCATCAACATTTCCGCGCGCCAGTTCGCGCAACCGGGTTTTGCGGCACGCGTACGCCAGATCGTCCTCGAGACGGGGGTTGAGCCGACGCGAATCCGGCTGGAGTTGACTGAAAGCACCGCGATCATCGACATCGACCATACTTGTGCGGTGATCCAGGAGATCCGCGAATGGGGCGTACAAACCAGCCTCGATGATTTTGGCACGGGTTTCTCGTCGCTGTCGTCGCTGCACCGGCTGCCGTTCGACGTGCTCAAGATCGACCGCAGTTTCGTGATGGCGATGGACGGCCAGGGCAAGGGTGACGGCATCGTCCGCGCGATCGTCGCGCTGGCGCGGACGATCGGGATGACGATCGTGGCGGAAGGGATCGAAACCCCGGCGCAGGCCGCGTTGCTGATCGAACTCGGATGCGAGCTCGGCCAGGGCTATCATTTCGGTCGGCCCGCCCTTGCCAGCCACGCCGCCACGCTGCTCAACCGCTGATCGCCGGTTGGGCGGCCTCGACCCGGCAAGTTTTTCCTCCCGGCAAGACCTGCCGACCCAAGCGCCCCCTATAATTTGCCAAAGCGAGGCCACTGCCTCGTAAAGCAACGGGGTCGGGGTTGGAGCAGGTCCGCAATCTGATGGCCCAATTGGGGCCGAAGCGCCTGATCATCATGGGCGTGGTCGCCGCGGCCTTGCTCGCGGTGCTGGGCGCGGTCGCGCTGCGGGGCGAGGATCGCACGATGGCGTTCCTGTACACCGATCTCGACCCGTCCGCCGCCGCCGCGATCGGCGAGAAGCTGCGCGCGCAGAACATTCCGTTCCAATTGTCCGCCGACGGCAGCGCGGTGATGGCCCCGCAGGACAAGGTCGCGGCGCTGCGCATGACGCTCGCCGGGGACCGGCTGGGCGGCAAGATCGGCTATGACGTGCTGGATGCCGAACAGCCGTTCGGCGTGTCCGCGTCGCGCGCCAAGATGGACGAGACCCGCGCCATCGAAGGCGAACTCGCGCGATCGATCCAGAGCATCGATGCGGTGACGCATGCGCGAGTCCATCTCGTCATGCCCGAACGCCAGATGTTCGCGGCCGAGGCACGCCGCGCGTCCGCCGCCGTCACGGTCAAGACGCGCGGCCGCCTGCCCGGCGAGACGATCCAGTCGATCCGCTATCTCGTCGCGTCCGCGGTGCCCGAACTGTCCCCCGAAGCGGTGTCGATCGTCGACCAGACCGGCGCGCTGCTCGCGCGGGCGGGCGAGGCGAACGCGGGGAGCGGCGCGGATGCCGACACCCGCCAGGCGCAGGTCGAGGCGAAACTGCGCGACCAGATCATCGCCTTGCTCGAGCCGATCGTCGGCCAGGGCAAGGTCCGCGCCGAAGTGTCGGCGCAGATCGAGCGCGACCAGACGCGCGAGGATTCGACCGTGTTCGATCCCGACAAGCAAGTCATCGCGCATCAGGTGACGGTCGACAGCGACAACCAGGATCGCGAGCTGCAGGGCACCGGCGCGGCGAGCGTCGCGACGCAGCTCCCGGAAGCGCAGGGGCAACCCCCGGCGACCGGCGGCAGCGACACGCGCCAGACCGCGCGCAAGGAAACATCCGAGGACACGACCTATTCGAACAGCGCGACGCACAGCGTGGTCGTCCGCGCGCCAGGCAAGGTCAACCGGCTGTCGGTGGCGGTAATGGTCGACGGGGGGGCGAAGGGGCTGCCCGCGCCACAGATCCAGCGGCTGACCCGGTTGGTTGAGAATACGGTCGGGCTGGACGCGCAACGCGGCGACAGCGTGGTCATCGAAAGCATGGCGTTCGCCGCGGACGACGCGCTGGCCGACAACAAGAGCGCGTGGTGGGCCGTGGTGACGTCGGATCAGGTGATCGGGCTGATCAAGCTGCTGGTGATCGCTATCGTCGGGCTGATCGCGCTGCGGATGATCCGCGCACGACGCGAGCCGGTTCCGGCGGACGTCTCCGAAGTTGCGCAAGCCGCGCTGGCGGACCAGCAGGCCGAGATGCTCGCGATCGCCGAACAGGCGGCGGGCGGCGACCCCGACGCGCTGCGCCAGCTCGAAGCGATGCAGGCATCACAGAGTGACCAGCCCCTGCTCGACCATGAAATCACCGTCGCGCAGGTCGATGGCCGCGTGAAGGCGTCGGTTCTCAAGAAAATCGGTGACAGCGTGGCGGCAAGCCCGCCCGAAGCCGCCGCAGTGCTGCGGCAATGGATGAACGCGTGATGGAGCATAGCATGTCCGACCAGCCCTTTCCCGAAGGCGATCCGGTGTCGCACGATCTGGCGATGCTGGGCGGCGGCGGGGACGATGCGATGGCGTCGGTCTTCCAGGAGCTCGACGATCTCCCCACCGGTCCGCATCACGCCGGACCGACCGGCCTGGAGGCGGTGCACGAAGTTCCGGTCAAGGTTCAGGCGGTGCTCGGGCGGGCACAGATGCCCGTCGGCGATCTGCTCGGCCTGTCGACCGGCATGGTGTTCGAACTCGATCGCCGCGTCGGCGAACCGGTCGACGTGTTCGTCAACGACCGGCTGGTCGCGCGCGGCGAAGTCGTGCTGGTCGACCATGCGCTGGGCGTGACGCTGACCGAAATCGTCCGGGCGGGGCGCTGAGCGCGTGGCGGGATCGATCGTCCGGATGCTGCTCGTCGGCCCCGCCGATGGCGCGTTTCACGTCGCCGCCGGAATGGCGCGCGACGCAGGGGCCGAAGTCGCGACCGCGACCACGGTCGAGGCGGCGCTTGCGTGCCTGCGCGAACAGGGCGCCGCGCTGGTGATGATCGACATCGCGGCCGACGTCTGCGGGTTCCTCGCGGATCTTGCCGCCGAGCGGTTCGCGGTTCCCGTCATCGCATGCGGGATCGATGCCTCGGCGGCCCGCGCTGTCGCCGCGATCCGTGCGGGCGCGCGGGATTATGTGCCCCTGCCCCCCGATCGCGAACTGATCGCCGCGGCGATCCGCGAGATCGCAGCCCTTCCGGTAGGCCCGCTGATTGGCGAACATCCTGCCTTCCGGCGCGCGCTTGATTTCGCGCGCGCGATGGGCGCAAGCCACGCCCCGATCCTGCTGACCGGCGAACGCGGCACCGGCAAGGAACGCGTCGCCCAGGCGATTCATCAGGCCGGGCGCGGCGGCGGGACGTTCGTGACAATCGAATGCGCCGGCGTCGCCCCCGACATTCTCGAATACGAACTGTTCGGCCATGACGGCACCGCCTTCCCCACCGCGCGTGCACAACGGCGTGGCGCGATGACGACCGCGCGCGGCGGCACGGTGTTCCTGCGCGATATCGAGGTTCTGCCCGCCGCCTTGCAGGCGCGCCTGCTGAGCGCGATCGACGAACCCAGCGCGCCGCGCATGATCGCAAGCGCCCGCCGCGCGCTGGACGCGCTGGTCGATGCCGGGCGGTTCCGCGCGGACCTGCTCGCGCGCTTCGCGCTGGCGACGATCGTGCTGCCGCCGCTTCGAGCGCGCGGGGGCGATATCGTGTTGCTCGCGCGCAGTTTCGCGTCGAGCTTTGCGGCATCGGAAGGACATCCCGACCCGTCGCTGGCGGAACAGACGTGTCGCCTGCTTGGCGGCTATGACTGGCCGGGCAATGTCGCCGAACTGCAGGACGTCATGCACCGCGCGGTATTGCTGAGCACCGGACCCGATATTCTGCCCAACGCATTGGTCTTGGCGGACGGTTCGTGCATCGCCGCAAGCGCCGCGAGCGGGAACGGCCCGGCCGAGATGGGCGCGCTGGTCGGCCGCACGGTCGAGGACGTCGAACGCGACCTGATCCTGCTGACGCTGGAACGGTGCCGCGGCAACCGCACGTCGGCCTCGCAGATCCTCGGCATTTCGGTGCGGACGATGCGTAACAAGCTGAAAACCTTCGTCGAGGCGGGAATCGCCGTGACCCCGGCGCTGTAAGCGATGCCCGCGCTCAACCGCTTGCTCGGCCAGATCGGCGCGAACCGCGACATGGCGCTCGCGATGGGCGTGGTCGCGATCATCGCGATGCTCATCCTGCCGCTGCCCGCGTGGATGCTCGATTTGGGGCTCGCGCTGTCGATCACGCTGTCGGTGATGATCCTGATGACCGCGCTTTTCATCGAAAAGCCGCTGCAGCTGTCCGCTTTCCCGACGATCCTGTTGATCGCAACGATGCTTCGCCTCGGTCTCAACCTCGCTTCTACCCGATTAATCCTCGCACATGGCCATGAAGGCGCGCAGGCGGCGGGCGGGGTGATCGGCGCGTTCGGCGAATTCCTGATCGGCGGGGAGACCGTGATCGGGCTCACCATCTTCGCGATCCTCGTCGTCATCAACTT
>Ga0265798_10008231_pt1 | contig 13336 bp, 9 predicted proteins | sample P3T30metagenome_FD_192430 | JGI IMG/M metagenome (GOLD analysis project Ga0265798, IMG submission 192430) | Plant litter microbial communities from East Loma Ridge, Irvine, California - P3 T30 | ecosystem: Environmental > Terrestrial > Plant litter > Unclassified | place: USA: California...
GCGGCCTGAAATGCTGTTGACGCGGTGGGCCGCGCATTCCTCTTATATCGTCAACGAATACGGAGATAGGCATGAAACTCACCCCGCAACAGCTGAAGGACTTCGACGAGCTTGGCTACATTTTCCTGCCGGACTGCTTCCCCAAGGAAGAGGTCGAGGCGCTGCGCCAGGCATCCGCCGAGATCTTCTCGCAGCAGCGCGAGGAAATCTGGCGTGAGAAAAGCGGCGCGCCGCGCACCGCCTTTGCTTGCCATACCTACAACGACGCCTGCCGCCTGGCTGCCGCGGACGCGCGCCTGATCGATCCGCTGGAACAGTTGTTCGGCGAGCAGATGTACATCCACCAATTCAAGATCAACGCCAAGGCGGCCTTCACGGGCGACGTCTGGCAATGGCACCAGGACTTCCCCACCTGGCAAAAGGACGACGGCATGCCGGAAGCGCGCGCGATGAACATCGCCGTGTTCCTGGACGACGTGATGCCGATCAACGGCCCGCTGATGCTGGTGCCGCGCAGCCACAAGACCGGCGCCCTGCCCTCGTCGCATGACACGCAGACCACTGCCTACCCGCTCTGGACCCTGGACAACGACACGGTGAGCAAGCTGGTGGAACAGAACGGCATCGTCGCCCCCACGGGCAAGGCTGGCGGCGTATTGATGTTCCATGCCAACCTGGTGCACGGATCGGCAGGCAACATCACGCCCTACCCGCGCAAGATCGTCTACCTGACCCTGTCGGCGGTATCGAACGCCATCACCAAGCCGACCCGCCCGGAATTCATTGCCCACCGCGATTTCACGCCGGTGGAACGTGCGCCGGCAGGTGCACTGGCAGAGCTCGGCCAGCACGCCACGGCCTGAGCCCCCTGACCAGGGGCTTCGGATGACGCACCCACGTCGTCCGGTCAGGTCGATATTCATTCCGCTTTTGACAGGCACGCCGCCTTGCGCCCCGGCGGCCTGCCTGCCCGCGCACCTCGACTCACCAAGCAGTCCCGTCAGTACCCCGCACGCCGCACCACCCCACGCAGCAAGACCCATAACTATTCCAAGTACGCCAGGAGACCAGCATGTCCATTTCACGACGCGCCTTGCTGAAGGCTTCGTTGACCGCTTCGGCTGCCACCTTGTTGACCGGCCGCACGGGCTTTGCCATTGCCCAGGATAGGAAGTTCAACTTCAAGTGCGCGATGAACACGCCGATGACGCACACCATCTACATCCGCCTGGCCGAGGCGGTGGAGCGGATCAAGACCCAGACCGACGGCAAGGTCATCATCAACCTCTTTCCCAGCAGCCAGCTGGGTTCGGACACCGACGTGCTGGGCCAGGTGCGTGCAGGCGCGCTGGAAACCGTGATCATGCCGGGCGTGGTGCTGGCCAATCTGGTGCCGATGGCATCACTCAACAGCGTGGGCTTCGCGTTCAAGGACTACCCGTCGGTGTGGAAGGCCATGGACGGCGGCCTGGGCAATCACATCCGCAGCCACATCGCGAAAACCAACCTGGTGGTGCAGGACAAGATCTGGGACAACGGCTTCCGTCACATCACCGGCTGGCAAGCGGTCAATTCGCCAGCCGACCTGGTCGGGAAAAAGGTGCGTGTGCCGGTCAGCCCGGTGCTGTTGTCGCTGTTCAAGGCCTTGGGTGCTGCGCCTGCCCCGATCAACTTCAACGAGCTGTACAGCGCCCTGCAGACCCACGTGATCGATGGGCAGGAAAATCCGCTGACCATCATTTCCACCGGCAAGCTGTACGAGGTGCAGAAGTTCTGTGCCATGACCAGCCACGTGTGGGATGGCTACTGGTTCATGTCGAACAAAAAAGCCTGGGAGGCCTTGCCCGCGCCCTGGCGCACCATTGTCGAAACCAACCTGGCCGAATCCGCCGTTGCGCAACGCGCTGACAGCGAAAAACTCAACGACACCTTGAAGCAGGAACTGAGCGCCAAGGGGCTGACCTTCAGCACACCCGACACCACCCCCTTCCGCGACGCGCTGCGCAAGAACGGCTACTACAGCGAATGGCAGAAGAAGTTCGGCGACGAAGCCTGGGGACATCTGGAAGCCGCGGTCGGAAAGCTTGCATGAGCTGAAACCCGCACGGACACCACTCACTATCCCTGTGTAGACCACAAGTTTGGGCAAGCAGGCATCAGCGCACGAAGGACCGTCAGGCACACGCCCGTCGGTCCTTCGACACGTTCGCCACCTTGCTTGCCAGACCGACCAGCATCACGCCGACGAGCAAACGGATGGCACCCTGAGGCTGACAGGACCGGCTTGAACACCGGACGCCCGGACAGGACCATTACAATGCGCTCCCCTTTGCGCGTCTTTCCATGTCTCCACGTCTTTCCCGCTGGCTCCCTGAGTTCCGTGCCTCGCTGGCCCTTGGCTGGCCGCTGATCCTGACCAACCTGGCACAGCTTGCGCTGACCACCACCGACGTCTTGTTGCTGGCGCGCCTGAGCCCGACTGCGCTCGCGGCCGGCACGCTTGCCACCGGCCTGTATCACGTACTGTCGATCTTCTGTCTGGGCCTGATCGCGGCGACCATCCCGCTGATTGCCAGCGCGCTGGGCAAGCGTCTCCATGCCATGCGGGAGGTGCGGCGCACCGTCACCCAGGGTCTGTGGGCCGCGCTGCTGATCTGCCTGCCGATGTGGGTGCTGACCTCGAATGCCGACCATCTGCTGATCGCGCTGGGCCAGCGGCCCGAGTTGGCCGCTGGGGCCTTCGAATTGATGCACACGCTCCAGTGGGCCTTGCTGCCCCACCTGGGCTACCTGGTCTTGCGCTCTTTCCTGTCCGCCATGGAGCAGCCGCGCTGGGCCTTGCTGGTGGCAGCCGGCGCCATTGTGTTCAATGCCTTCGCGGCGTGGGTGCTGATCTTCGGCCATGCGGGTTTCCCGGCGCTGGGCCTGGCGGGCGCCGGCATTGCCAGCACCGCGTCGAGCACGCTGATGTTCCTGGGGCTGGTCGTGGTGGTGACCCGTCAGCGCCGTTTCCGCCGATTCCATCTGTTCGGCAATCTGTTTGCGCGTGATCGCGAACGCCTGGTCGCCATCTTCAAGCTTGGCCTGCCGATCGGGGTGACCCTGGTGCTGGAAGCGCTGATCTTCTATGGCGCGGTGGTGATGATGGGGTGGATCGGCTCGCACGCGCTGGCGGCCCACGCAATCGCCATGCAGCTGATCTCCCTGTGTTTCATGGTGCCGCTTGGCCTGGGCCAGGTGGCCACGGTGCGCGTGGCGCGCGCTGGCGCCAACGCGGCGGCCGCGCGACGCGCGGGCTGGGCGGCATGGATGCTGGGCGTAGGGTTCATGGCAGTCAGCGCAATGGCCATGCTGACGATGCCGAACGTGTTGATCGGCGCCTTCCTGAATGTGAACGATCCGGCCAACCTGGCCATTGTTTCGCTGGCGGTGAAGCTGCTGGCCTGCGCCGCGCTGTTCCAGATTGCCGACGGTGCGCAGGCAGTCAGCGCCGGCATGTTGCGCGGCCTGCACGACACGCGTGTGCCCATGTTGCTGGCAGCCATTGGCTACTGGGTACTGGGCGTGCCCTTCGGGGCATTCCTGGCCTTCGGGGTCGGTCTGGGCGGGGTGGGCGTGTGGCTGGGCATGGCCACCGGCCTGACGATCGTGGCCGGCTTGCTGACACGACGCTGGATGAAGCTGTCCCGGCTTTCCAGCGTCTGATTGCCACCATGGCACATGCTTTAATTCAACCGATCAAGGTGGCTCGGAGCAGATGATGGACGTCGACTGGAACGAGATTTTCGTTTTCAACATCTCGCCTTTGGAAATGATGGTCCGTGGCACCATCACCTATTGGTTCATCTTCATCCTGCTGCGGCTCGCAGGCAAACGCGACGCCGGCTCGCTGGGCGTGGCCGACCTGCTGGTCCTGGTGCTGATCGGCGACGCTGCGGGCAACGCCATGGCAGGCCAGTCGGCATCGGTCATGGACGGCATGACGGTGGTCGCCACGCTGATCTTCTGGAGCGTCGCGGTCGACCGGCTTGGGTACTTCTTCCCCGGCCTTCGCCGGTTGCTGGAACCCAGTCAGGTCTGCCTGGTGAAAGACGGCGTGTTACAGCGCAAGGGCATGCGCCGCGAGTACATTACGCTCGACGAACTGATGGAATCGATACGCATGGCCGGGCTGGAAAGACTGGATCAAGTCAAACGAGCGTATATGGAATCCAACGGTGAAATCAGCATAATCAGTCAATCGAATGAGACGATTCAACGGAACGACTTGCGATCGAAGCCGGAATGAAGGACATTCTCATTTGCTGAACCATATTGCGCGTCGCAGGTCACTGCGCCCCGCAAAGCAGGGCGCTTACGCCCGCTGAAGAAACCGAACGTACCCCATGCCAGTCATCTGTCACCTCTACGCGATACCCGTGCCCGATTGCCATGCGGCACTCGCCAATTTCGTGAGTACGCTCACCAGGATGCAAACGCATGCCCGTCGCCAATGAATACTTGCTGCGTCTGTCGACGCAGCTCAACGAAGGCATCGTCCATCCGCAGCGTTGGAACGAAGCCTTAGGCAGCGTTGCCGAACTGATGGACGCGGAGACCGCAGTAGTCACGGAAGATTCGCCGCATGGCGTTGGCGCCAACGACCTGTGCCTGCCGATCGAGACCGGCGACGGCGACACCATGTACCTGTCGCTGCATCGGGGGCCCGACCACGCCTTCCAGCCCGCAGATGTGGCACGCGCCCAGCGACTGCTTCCCTACTTCCGCACCGCCCTGCAACTACGCCACCACGTCCGCTCGCTGCAGGCTCGTCACAACCAGGCAGCATGCATGCTCGACAGCTTCGACATGCCCGCGCTGCTGCTCGATCCCAATGGCCAGGTACTGCTCAGCAACGTGGCAGGCCAGGCCTGGGTGCACAGCTCGGCATCCATCGTTGGCCCGCGTCGCAGCCAGGATGCCGACAGCGTCCGTTTCCGCCAGTGCCTGCGTGCGGCCTGCGGCCAGGGCATGGCGCCCCAAGGCGCGGCCATGCAATTGCGCGCAACAGAAAATCGCCCGGCGCAGTACCTGGTGCTGAGCCCCGTACAGACCGACGCCGCGTCGCTGCCGAATGCCGGCAGCGCCTTGCCGGCGACGCCGATGGCCATGCTGGTGGTGCGCAGCACGGCGTCCTACGACAACCGTGCAGGCCGCCTGTTTGCCGAGCTGTTCGATCTGACTCCGGCTGAAACGCGCCTGCTGCGTCGCCTGGTGGGCGGCGATTCGCTCGCCGATGCCGCGCGCCATCTGAACGTGCAGATGCCCACGGTACGCACGCACCTGCAAGCCATTTTCCGCAAGACCGACACCTCGCGCCAAAGCGAGTTGCTGTCCCTGGCCGCCACCTTGGTGGACACGCCCTACGCCGAGTGAGCACGCTGCCTGAGGTCGCGCCGGCCGTCAGGCGGCTGGCATTTCTCGAAGGCCTGCGTGGCCTGGCCGCCATGCAGGTCTTGCTGCTGCATTACTGCGCCATGGTCCTGCCCTACGCGGCGCGTGCCGACGAGGTGCGCCACTTCGATGCAGAACTGTGGATCGCCGGCACGCCATTGTTCTTCCTGATCAATGGCCACGTGGCCGTGCAGCTGTTCTTCCTGATCAGCGGCACCGTGCTGGCTGCATCGTTCCTGCGCAGCGACGCGCCGATTCCCGCCCAGATCCTGAAGCGTTTCATACGCCTGCTGCTGCCTGCGCTGGCCGCCATCGCGTTTGCGCTGGCCCTGCTTTACTGGCTGCCGATGGACCGCGCCGGACTCACCGAGCTGGTGAAATCGGACTGGATGGCGCGCTACATGAACACACCGCTGCAACTGGCCGCCATCGCGCGCGACAGCCTGCTGGACAGCGTGTTGCTCGGCTACCAGGATGTCTCTTTGTTCGAGCGCGTCGCGCGGCGTGCACAGTGGCTGTCATCGATCGGCGGCGCAGCGGTGCCACCGCTGTGGACCTTGCATGTGGAATTCTGGGGATCGATGCTGGTGCTGGTGCTGGCCAGCGCGCATCGCCGCCTGGGCGCACGCGGATTCGGCATCGTGCTGGCACTGGCGCTGGTGTTCACCGGCAGCAGCCAGTACAGCCTGTTCGTGGTGGGCTTCATGCTGCACCTGCTGTGGCGCCATCGCCCGGCACCCGATGCCACGCGCCCGGAGCTGCTGACAGTGCCCTTGATCATGGTGGGTGTGGTGCTGACAACCATGCCGGCACTGCCGGGCATGGAGGGTCTGCTGTGGTTGATGCGCAAGCTGTCGATCTTGCGCGCGCAAAACGCCGCAGTGCTGCAATCGCAGCTGGGCGCCATCCTGATTTTCGTGTGCGTCTTGCGGTCGGCGCGTGCGCGCCAATGGTTGTCGACGGCGCCACTGACCTGGCTGGGAAGGCTGTCCTTCAGCATTTACCTGCTGCACTTTGCCGTCATGGCCTTGATTGCGTCGCGCACGTTTCTTGCTCTTGCAGAATATGGCTATTTGTTTGCAGGCCTGGTGTCATTTGCCGTAGGCACGGCAATCACCTTTGTATTGGCGATCGGCTTCGAGCGAGTGATTGACCAATCTGCGATCAGGCTGGCGACACGGCTGATTCGCAGGCGCGAACGGGCGGATGCAAGGTCCTCCTGACGGCGGGCAATACCCGCATGGTCAATGTGCGCGGCGTCGATTCCAATTAATGAAAGACTTTTTATGCTTGAGCAAAAAGGATATGCCTTTGTTTTCGGCATTCCTTTTGCCCGCTTGAGCAAGGGGGCTGCGCTATTATCGAACGCGACTGCGGCAGCGGTATCGGAACGCACACCCGGGAGTATCGAGCATTGAAATGCCCCCGGGAACACACGACCACATGGCGATGCACGCAGTAATGCGTGCCAGAAGGAATCCGCAGTGAACAAACCCGACGAAGCCTCGCTTCCCGATAACAATCCCAGCCTGCTCAAAAGCACGCTGCAGTTTCCCGTGGTCGGCATCGGCGCATCGGCCGGGGGCCTGCAAGCCCTGCGCGAATTCTTCGAACACACGCCCGCCGACTGCGGCATGGCCTTCGTGGTCATCATGCATCTGTCACCCAATCATGACAGCAAGGCCGACCGCATTCTGCAGGCCGCCACTGCCATGCCGGTGATCCAGGTCAACGAACCGATCGCCATCGAGAAAAATCACATCTACGTCATCCCGCCGGCGCTGGATCTGATGATGAATGACGGCTACCTGCGTCTCAAGCCGCCCGGCCGCGATCGCGGGCCGCACGTGGCGATCGACCTGTTCCTGCGCACGTTGGCAGACGTCCATGGCACGCACGCATCTGCCGTGATCCTGTCCGGCACCGGCGCCGACGGTTCGGTAGGCCTGGCGCGCATCAAAGAGCAAGGGGGCGTCACCTTCGCCCAGCAGCCGGACGAGGCCGAGCACGATGGCATGCCACGCAACGCCATTGCCACAGGCATGGTCGACATCGTGTTGCCCGTGTCCAAAATGCCTGCGAAGCTGCTGGAAATCTGGAACAGCGCCACTGCGCGCATGCAGTTGACGCTGCCCGTGAGTGGCGCAACCGCCATTGCACCACTGCCCGAGGCCAAGACGGTCGAAGTGGCGCTGCGCGACATCCTGTCCTTGCTGCACGCGCGCACCGGCCATGACTTCAGGCACTACAAGCGCGCCACCGTTCTGCGCCGGATCGAGCGCCGCATCCAGGTCAATGCCCTACACGACATGGCGGCCTACCGCAGCTTCCTGCACGAGCACGTCGAGGAAACGCCAGCGCTGCTCAGCGACATGCTGATCGGCGTGACCAACTTCTTCCGGGATCGAGAAGCCTACGAGTCACTGGAACGCGACATCATTCCAGAGCTCTTTCAGCGCAGCCGGCCCGAGGAAGGTGCAGAGGTTCGGGTGTGGTCGGTGGGCTGTTCCACCGGCGAGGAAGCGTATTCGACGGCCATGCTGCTGTGTGCGCACGCAGAAAACAGCGCCGCGCCGGTGAAGATCCAGGTATTTGCCACCGATATCGACGAGCACGCTCTGGCGGTCGGTCGCGCTGGCAGCTACCCGGAAGCGATCGACGCCGACGTGCCGCCCGCCCGCCTGCGCGAGTTCTTCGTCAAGGAATCGACGCACTATCGCATCAAGAAAGAAGTGCGCGAGAAGGTCTTGTTCGCGCTTCACAACGTGATGCGCGACCCGCCGTTTTCGCGCCTGAATCTGATCACCTGCCGCAACCTGTTGATCTACCTGGATCGCGATGTTCAGGCAGACGTGCTGCGCATGTTCCACTTCGCGCTGAACCCCGGTGGCTTCCTGTTCCTGGGCAGCTCGGAATCGGCCGACATCTGCAGCAATCTGTTCAGCCCGGTCGATAAAAAACATCGCATCTACCGGGCACGTGAAGTACCCGGCTCGGCACGCCAGGCACCGATGCTGTCGTCGTCCAGCTTCCGGGGGCAGGCGGTGCAGCCGCTGCTCTCCCATGCGCGGCGCAGCAAGAAGATTTCGTTTGCCGACGTGCATCAGCGGGTGCTGGAACAATATGCGCCGCCCAGCGTGATCGTCGACCACGACTCCAACATCGTGCACATGTCCGACCGGGCAGGCCGATTCCTGCGTTATGTGGGCGGCGAGCCCTCGCACAACCTGCCTTCGCTGGTCTACCCGGAACTGCGCCTGGAATTGCGTACTGCCCTCTTCCAGGGCGTGCATTCGGGCAAGAGTGTGGAAGCCCGGCGCGTGCAGATGAAGCGTGGCGATCGCACCTACTACGTGAACATGGTGGTGCGGCCCTTCCGCGATGTGGAAGCCGAAGCCGATTTCATGCTGGTCTTGTTCGACGAAGTCGAAGACGTGATGAGCGGCGACGCCAAGCAGCCTCGGGACACGACGCGCGACAGCGTGTTGTCGCAGCTGGAAGCCGAGTTGCAGCAGACCAAGGAACAGCTGCAGCTGACCATCGAGCAGTCGGAAACCTCAACCGAAGAACTGAAGGCGTCGAACGAAGAGTTGCAGGCCATCAACGAGGAACTGCGCTCGGCCACCGAAGAACTTGAAACCAGCAAGGAAGAGCTGCAATCGATCAATGAAGAATTGATCACGGTGAATTTCGAGCTGAAGGTGAAGGTCGAAGAAACCGGCAAGATCAACGACGACTTGCAGAACCTGATCACGTCGACCGACATTGCCACCGTGTTCGTCGACCGCAGCATGCGCATCAAGTGGTTCACGCCGCGCGCCACCGACATCTTCAGCATCATTTCCAACGATGCAGGCCGTTCCTTGCTCGATATCACGCATCGGCTGGACTACAACGATCTGGCAGGCGATGCGTCACAGGCCTTCGAGTCGCTGCGCACCATCGAACGCGAGGTAACGAGCAACGATGGGCGCTGGTACCTGGCGCGCACGCTGCCCTACCGGACTGCAGAGGACCGCATCGAAGGCGCAGTGCTGACCTTCGTCGACATCACGGAACGCCGGCGCGCCGAAGAACGCCTGCTGGCCGGCGAAGCGCATCTGCGCCTGCTGGCCCGCAGCACCAAGGACTACGCGATCATCACGCTCGACCAGGAAGGACTGATCACGTCCTGGAACAGCGGCGCCGAGATCATTTTCGGCTTCAGCGAAGAAGAGGCCATCGGACAGACTTCCGGGTTGATCTTCACCGAGGCAGACGTTGCGGCCGGCGAACCCGAGAAGGAACTGAAGCTCGCGCGGGAAGCCGGCTACGCGGCCGACGTGCGCTGGCACCGCCGCAAGGATGGACGCCTGATCTACTGCAGCGGCGGCGTCAATCCGATTCACGACGTCGACTTGCGCGGCTACGCCAAGATCGCCCGCGACATGACGCGGGAAAAGCTCGATGAAGCCGAGCAGCAGCATCAGCTCGAGGTAAGCCAGGCCACCAGCCAGCAGAAAGACGAGTTCTTTGCGGTGATGTCGCATGAACTGAAGCATCCGCTGAACCTGATCCAGCTCAATGCGGACCTGCTTGCGCGCTTGCCTGCGGTCAAGCGCGTGCAGGTTGCCGCAAAGGCTACCGAGGCCATCCAGCACGCCGTCCACAGCCAGGCGCGCATCATCGACGACCTGCTCGACCTGTCGCGGGTACGTACCGGCAAGCTTGCGCTCACGCGCGGCAACATCGACCTGTGCCATACGGTCGCCAGCATTCTCGACGTGGTCATGCCGGTCGCGCAGGGCAAGGGCGTGGAACTGCGTGGCCCTGAAAGACCGTCGGACGCGGTCTATGTCGATGCGGACGCGGTCCGGGTTGAACAGATCGTGTGGAACCTGATCAACAACGCCATCAAGTTCACGCCCGAGGGCGGCGCGGTGACCGTTGCACTGAGCACCGAGGAAAACATGGCACGGCTGGATGTGAGCGACACCGGCCAGGGCATCGAACCAAGCTTCCTGACGCGCGTCTTCGAGATGTTCAGCCAGGCCGAGGCGCGTCACGCGTCCATGGGCAAACACGGCCTGGGTATCGGGCTGGCGCTGGTCAAGAACCTGGTCGATGCACACGGTGGCCGCATTGAGGCGCATTCTGCGGGCTTGGGTCAGGGGTCGCGTTTCACGGCATGGCTGCCGCTTGCTGCCTCGGTCGAACTGGATGCACAGGCTGGCGTACCGAGCAACGGCGGTCAATTGGAGGGTCTGCAGATCTTGATGGTGGACGATTCCGCAGACATCCTGGAAACCACCAAATTCCTGCTGGAGACCGAAGGCGCCAAGGTCAAGACGGCGCAAAGCGGTGAAATCGGCTTGGAATATGCATCGAAGGAAACCTTCGATCTGATCCTGTCGGACGTCGGCATGGTCGGCATGAGCGGCCATGACATGTTGCGCGAGCTGCGCCGTCGTGATCCGCGCTTCAGGACGCCTGCCATTGCGCTGACGGGCTACGGCAGCAAGTCGGATGTCGAGCAGGCACTCGAGGCGGGATTCACCTTGCACCTGAGCAAACCGATTGCATTCGATACCTTGATCGATGCTGCCAGGCAGGCCATTCGGCGGTCATGAAAACAGGCCTGTCGGCCTGCCTTTGCGTAATCCCCCGGTAGCGTCTGCGCGCCGTTTTCTTACCGGGGGAACTTGCCCGTTTCAGTGACTGGCATATCCTGAGCACATATACCGTCACCGCCACGATGACTTGCTTGCCTTACTGACTGCGGCCGCTCTTGCCGCCATCAGCTTGCTGAACGTCATCAGCTTGCTGCTGCGGCTGAGACGCTCCTGCGTTCTCCGAGCTTCCCTGCGTCGCACCTTGTTGTTGCTGCTGACGCCGGCTGCGGCTCTTGGCGCCTGCCAATGCGGCTTCACGCGAGTCGAACTCGTGTGCGTTGCCGGATCGGTGGGCGGCGCGTCCGCCTTGTGCCGAAATTTCACGCTGTCGTTGAGGGTCCATCGACGCGAATCCGCGCCCGGAACGAGTGGTAGTGGCCATGTTGCTCTCCGAGGGGTGCCAACCGGGATTGGTTGGCTTAACAAGGTGCCTGTGTGGGCACCCACTTTCAATTCTGAACCGTACAAAGCTTACGAGTGGCTAAACGCACGACCAACGGTAGACTGATTATTGACATACCGTAACGGCAAGATTCGCGTGTGTTTTCCGCACTCATCCGTGGGTAACTTTGACCGCTGCGGCCTCAGCCGATAGTGCCTGCTCATGCACGGAAGGCTTCGCAGCCAGCGCACGTTTGTGTGCAGTGGCGTGGTACGTACGGAAAACAATCTCGAACGTCGCGTCGCTGACGGGCTTTGCTTCCAGAAAGTCGTCGATCTCGGCATACGTCACACCGAAAGCGGCTTCATCCGGCAACTGCGGACGCAGGGTTTCGAGGTCGGCGGTGGGCACCTTGCAGGCAAGCGCCTCGGGCGCGCCCAAGGCGCTTGCCATGGCTTGCACATGCCGTTTAAGCAGCCCATTCAAGGGCACGACATCGGCGGCACCATCGCCGTGTTTGGTGAAGAAACCCATCAAGGCTTCGGCAGCCTGATCAGTGCCGATCACCAATCCATCGCGGGCGCCCGCGACCGCGTATTGCGCCACCATGCGTTGACGCGCCTTGATATTGCCCACGACAAAATCCTCATGGGCAGCATCGCGAAAAGTGGTCTTGTCCAATGCTGCCCGCATGGCGTCGACGGCAGGCTGCACATTGACCGTCACCACCTCATCTGCATTGATGGTTTCCAGCGCCAACTGCGCATCCGCTTCGTCAGCCTGTGCGCCATAAGGCAGGCGCATCGCGATGAAACGGGCCTCGCCGCCCTGGCTTCGCACACGCTGCACAGCCGCCTGCGCCAGCAACCCGGCGACCAATGAGTCCACACCGCCACTGATGCCCAGCACATAACAACGGCGGCCTGATCCCGCCAGATACTGCGTCAGGAACGCAATGCGGCTGGCGATCTGCTGGTCGACATCGAACACCGGGTCCACATCGAGTTCACGGGCGATCTGGGCTTGCACGGCCAAGGGATCGGACGGGGGCGGTGGAACCGGAATGCGCGCTGGATCAATCAGCGGGTTGCTCATCAGTCAGAACCTCTCTGGAAAGTTGTCGGCAGTAGTCCGGAATGCGAGACAAGGCATAACGCGCAGCGGCCTCTCGAATGGCATTGCGATCACCCTGGAAGCGCTGGGTTTCGGCAAACACCGTAGGCTCGCCGTCCGTGTGCTGGAAGGCCCACGCAAAGCACTGGGTACCGGGCGGTATCTCGTCATCGGTCTGGTCGGCGACCCCGGTGTTGGATACCGCCACGTTGGCCTTGCACCGTGACAGGGCGCCAAGCGCCATCTCGGTGGCCACCTGTTCACTGGTCAGATTGAACTCGGCCAGGGTTTGCTCGCTTACGCCAAGCATGTGCTGCTTGGCCTGCGGCGAATACACTACGAATGCGCATTCCAGCACGCTCCCCGCACCCGGCACGTCGACCAGCAGCGATGAAATCAGCCCGCCGGTACATGACTCGGCAGTAGTCAGAACCAGTTTCCGGTCCTTCATGAATGCAGCAACGGCTTCGATTTTGTCCATAAGGATTTCGGCGTTGGGATGACGCCACACGTTCAGCAAAGTCCGCGCCCGCAAGCGCACTATCACGGGACCAGAAAATTCTTGCGCGCAGCGGACCTGTGTAGATACCGTTCGTCCACCCCATTTGCGACGTCACCGCGCTCGCTCCTGCTCCTGCCTACATGCCGACATCGAAGCTTCCTGGCCGCCTTCTGCTCTTTGCCCTGTTGTTGACGCTTGCGATCGGCAGCCTGTTCGGCAGCGTGGTCTTCAACACGCGCATTGAAAGCCTGCAGC
>Ga0265798_10008232_pt1 | contig 13335 bp, 15 predicted proteins | sample P3T30metagenome_FD_192430 | JGI IMG/M metagenome (GOLD analysis project Ga0265798, IMG submission 192430) | Plant litter microbial communities from East Loma Ridge, Irvine, California - P3 T30 | ecosystem: Environmental > Terrestrial > Plant litter > Unclassified | place: USA: California...
GCGCGGCCGTCATGCGCGATCAGAAACGCCCGCGCAGGCCGGCGTAGACGCTGCGGCCGAGCGTGCCGTAGCGGGCGATCGTCTCGTAGCGCTCGTCGAACAGATTCTCGACTCGCGCGAACAGCCGGACGGTGCCCGACAGCGGCAGCTCGCCGCGCAGATCGACCAGCGTGTAGCCATCGAGCCGGGTGGCGTTGCTGGCATTGTCGAACGACTTGCCCGCAAAGCGCGCCGCGACGCCGAGCGAGCCGGCCTCCGCGAAGGTGTAGGTCGCCGACACGTTCGCGGTGTCGCGCGGGCGGCGCGGCAGCCAGTTGCCGAAGGTGCGGCCCGGCGAGCGATCCTCCGACAGCACCCAGCTGTAATTGCCGTCGAGGCTGAGGTGCTCACCGACCTGCGCGCGCGCGACCGCCTCGACGCCGCGCGCGAAGGCGCGCGCGACATTCTGGTAATAGCCGAAGCGCTGCTCGGTGGTCGAACCCGGCACGAAGCACAGCGGATCGGCGGTGCCGGGGTTGCAGCCGGTGTAGACGATCTGGTCGCGGCTGCGGCGCTCGAAATAGGTGCCGCCGAGCGCGAAGCGACCGTCCATGAAGCGCTGTTCCGCGCCGGCTTCCCAGCCCTTGGCGCGCTCGGGGTTGAGCGCCTGATTGCCGTATTCGGAGAAGAGCTGGTACAGGGTCGGCGCCTTGAAGCCTTCGCTGTAGCTGGCGCGCAGCACGGTGCCGGTCGGCAGCAGCCAGTTCGCGCCGCCCGCGAACAAGGTCTGCGCGCCGAAGCGGCTGTGATCGTCGTGGCGCACGCCGCCATTGATGGTCAGCCCGTCGAGCGGCGAGATGTTGAGCTGGCCGTAGAAGCTGGTCAGCTCGGCCCGACCGCGCGCGGGGGTGCCGAGCGCATAGGGCGGCACGAAGTCCGACGAGGCGGTGCTGAAGCGGCTGACCTCGTTCTCGACGCCGAACACCGCGTCGACCCCCTTGGTGACCGCGAGCGTGCCCTGATATTCGAGGCGATGGTTGCGGCCAAGCGCGGCGAAGGTCTGCGTCTGCTCGACCTGGTCGGGGTTGTAATTGTCGCGGTCGGTGTCGGTATAGCCATAGCCGAAGCGGTTGCGCAGCCGCGCGTCGAACAGGTCGATGTTGAGGCCGGCATAGCCGACGAACTCGCGGGTCAGGCCATATTCGGGGGTGTCGCCGCTGAAGCCGTCGAAGTCGTTGCGGCCGTTGGCGTAGGAGCCGCGCAGGTCGGCGCTGATGCCGGGCGCGATCGTCAGGACGGCGCGCGCCTGCACGTTCTGGTTGGTGTAGCCGTCGCGTTCCGTACCGGCCTTGAGCGCGGAGATGCCGTCGGTGGTGAAGCTTTGCGCGCCGACCCGCCACGCAAGCGGGCCGGTGGTGCCGCCGAGCGCGGCGCGCGCGCTGACCGTCTCGCGCGAGCCGCCCTCGAGGTCGATGCTGCCCTCGAGCGCGGCGGTCGGCAGCGGGGTGACGATGTTGACGACGCCGCCGATCGCCTGGCTGCCCCACAGGATCGACTGCGGCCCGCGCAGCACCTCGATCCGCGAGGCGTCGCCGATCAGCAGGTTGGCGAAATTATAGCCGCCGCCCGGCGAGGACGGGTCGTTGATCTTCACGCCGTCGATGACGACGACGGTCTGGTCCGATTCGGCGCCGCGGATGCGCAGCGAGGTGCTGGTGCCATAGCCGCCGTTGCGCGACAGTGAGACGCCGGGGGTGCGCAGCAACAGGTCGGCCACCGACAGGTCCTGCGCGCGGTCGATCGCGGTCTTGTCGAGCACGGTGACCGCGGCGGTGACGCGATCGGCGTCGACCGGGGCGCGGTTGGCGGCGACGACGATGTCCGCGCCGGTGTCGGTGGCAGCGGCGTCGGGGCGCGGCGCTTCCTGCGCGAGCGCGGCGGTGGAGCAGAGCAGCAGCGGAAGCGCGGCGAGACGATGGAACATGCTTGGTAACCCCTTGTGACGACGTGAAGCCGGGGGCGTGCCGCCGCGCGCGGGCGCACCCGCGGCGTCGACCGCCCACGGCGGTGGTTATCGTCACGCTGGGTTCGTCCGCCGGCTTTGCGCCGTGCAGCCTTCCCGTCCGTTCGGCGCACCCTGGCCGAGCGAAGGACGATCACGAACAGGCAGGTCTCCTGGCTCACGGGTCATCGCCGATGCGCGCCGCCTTCTCAGCCCGGTGCGGGGCCAATGGCGTGTGGCGCGCGGGCTCGCCGCTTACAGTTGCAGGGGCAGCCGGGGTTCACCCGTTCCCTTTTGATCCCCGGTCAGGGGGAACCTGTCGCGGCGCGCGCCCTAGCCGGGGGCGCGGCGCGGGTCAATTGGGGCGGTGTTGCCGTGCCACGAGAACCGTCATTCCCGCGAAGGTGGAAATCCAGAACCTCAGACCTCGGACTTCTATCGACGGACCTGCGCGTCTGGATTCCCGCCTGCGCGGGAACGACGATGGGGTCGGCGGACGAGCGGCGTCAGAACTCCACGCCGGCCTGCGCCTTCACGCCGGCGCGGAACGGGTGTTTGACCTGCGTCATCTCGGTGACCAGATCGGCGGCCGCGATTAGCGCGTCGGGCGCGTTGCGGCCGGTGACGACCAGATGCTTCATCGGCGCGCGCGCGGTCGCCACCGCCACCACCTCGTCGACCGGGAGATAATCGTAGCGCAGCACGATATTGAGCTCGTCGGCGATCACCATCGCGATCCCGGGGTCGGCGAGCATCCGCTGCACCTCCTCCCACGCCGTGCGCGCCATCGCCACGTCACGCGCGCGGTCCTGCGTGTCCCAGGTGAAGCCCTCGCCCATCGCGCGGAACTCGATCAGCTCGGGGAAGGCGTCGAAGATCGCCTTCTCGCCGGTGGTCATCGCGCCCTTGACGAACTGGACGACGCCGACCTTCATCCCGTGCCCCATCGCGCGCACCGCCATCCCGAAGGCAGCGGTCGACTTGCCCTTGCCCGCGCCGGTGTGGACGATCAGCAGGCCCTTCTCGACCGTCTTGCTCTCCATCATCACGCGGCGCGCGGCCTGCACGCGGCGCATCTTGTCATTGTGGCGGGCGTCGCGATCGTCGGTCATGCGCAGCGGCGTAGCCGCAAGATCACACCTCGGCCAGCACTGCCGCAATCTCGGCGACCGGTACGCCGAAGACCGCCGCGAGCGCCTCCGGGGTCGCGCCGCGCGCTGCGAGCGTGCGGATGCGCTCCGGATCCCTGTCGGTGGCATAATGGCGGGTGTCGCGCTCGACGCGCTGCTCGCCGGTGCGGGCGAGCGCACCGGTGCTCTGGCGGCGGCGGGGGCGCGCTTCGCGCTCCTCGACCAGCGTGGCGCGGCGCTGCTCCTCCTCGGTGCGGCGGGCGGTGCGCGCTTCCTCGCGCAGCCGCGACGCCGCCTCGCGGTCGACCGCGCGCTGCTCGGTGCGGGCGAGCGCGCTGGCGACCCGCTCCTGCGCGCGGCGTTCGCGATCCTCGGCGCGGCGTGCCGCGCGCTCTTCCCAGTCGTTCATGCCAGCCCTCATCGAAAGCGCGGCGTCAAAGCGCCGCGCGTCGATCAGGTCAAGTCAGCGCACGTCCTCGACCTGGTCGAGGTACGCGCCATAACCTTCCGCCTCCATCTCCTCGCGCGGCACGAAGCGCAGCGCGGCGGAGTTGATGCAATAGCGCAGGCCGCCGCGATCGCGCGGGCCGTCCTCGAAGACGTGGCCGAGGTGGCTGTCCGCACCCGCCGAGCGCACCTCGGTACGGAGCATGCCGTGCGTGGCGTCGTGCAGCTCGGTCACGCGCGCCGCGTCGATCGGGCGCGTGAAGCTCGGCCAGCCGCAGTGCGACTCATATTTGTCGGTCGAGGCGAACAGCGGCTCGCCGGAGACGATGTCGACATAGATGCCGGCGCGCTTGTTGCCGAGATACTCGCCGGTGCCGGGGCGCTCGGTGCCGCTCTGCTGCGTCACGTAAAATTGCTCGGGCGTCAGCTTCGCCAGTGCCTCTTCGGTCTTGGTGTAATCGGTCATGCTGTCGGTCCTTGCTGGCGGCCCGGCGCGGCGCTTCATCGGAAGAGCGACCGATGCCGCCGCGCCCACTCGGCGATGGAGATGGGGTGGAAGCCGGGCAGCCGCAACGGGGCGGGCGTTGCGCCGAGTATGCGGTCGGCGTCGTCGCGATGTTCGGCGAAGTAGCGGAACCGTGCGGCGATGCGCGCTGCCAGGTCGGCCCCCAGCGCCATCGCCACATCGTGTTCAAACAACGCGACCGGCTCGGCACGGAAGGCGATCGGACGAGCGAGCCCGATCGAGAGCTGTTTGGCCAGCCCGTCTCCGGTGACCGCCTGCGGTCCGCAGACGAGATGATCCTCGCCGTGGCGTGCCTGTTCGAGCAGCAGGATCGCCACATGGGCGGCATCGTCGACGCACGTCCATGCGATCCGCTGGTCGCGCGCGATTGGCGGCGAGACCAGCGCGTGGTCGACGATGTCGGCGCGGGCGGACGGCTTGAGCAGATTGTCGAGGTACATGGTAGGGCGCACGACGGCGAACGGAATGCCGGCGTGCCGGACAAGCGCCTCGATCGCGGCATTCGCGACGAAGCTGGCGTCCGGGCAGGGTGCCGGGCGGCTGGCGCTGCTCAGCTTGAGCACCAGCGAGCGCGTCCCGGCGGCCAGCAGCGCGTCGAGCGCCGCCTGCGCCTGCGCCATCATGCGCGGCTGCGCGCCAGCGGGTATCTGCAGCACGGCGTGCGCGCAGCCGTGCACCGCCTCCCGCAGGCTCGCCGGATCGCCGAGGTCGCCGATCACCGCGTCGCGATCGGTGGCATGGTCCGGCCGTGCGCGCATCAACGCGCGCGCGGCGTGCCCGCGCCGGCGCGCGGCACGAACGACGGCGCTGCCCTGAACGCCGTTCGCAAGGAAGACGAGGATGGGACCTGAGATCGACATGGCATGCTCCTGCGAGAGCCTGCCGGGAAGCCGCGTCCTGTTGGCACCCCGACAGACCCGATGATGCCGTTCGGCACCGGGACTGTCGGGGGATCACGGCACGCGCCGGACCAGAGCCTCTTGGCGGAGGGGCTTGGGCCTACCCAGACCAAGCCAGCCATTTTCGACGCGAATATGGTAGCAGCGGAAGCCGGCGGGGCAAAGCGGAGCTGACGGGTGGCGCGCCCGGAGGGATTCGAACCCCCGACCAAGGAGGTAGAAGCTCCTTGCTCTATCCAACTGAGCTACGGGCGCCCGCCGACGCGCCTAGCGCGGATTGTCGCAGGAAGAAATGGGGGGCATGATCCGCGCATGACCGAACCGATGCGCATAACCCCGATCGCGGCCGATCGGGTCGAGGCCGGGCGGCTGCGCTACTATGACATCGTCATGGCGGCCTTCGTCGCGATCCTGTTGCTTTCCAACGTGCTGGGTGCCGGCAAGGTGGCGCAGGTGTGGCTGCCGGGCATCGGCGACTGGCCGTTCGGCGCGGGCATCCTGTTCTTCCCGATCAGCTATATCATCGGCGACGTGCTGACCGAGGTTTATGGCTATGCGCGGGCACGGCGGGTGATCTGGGTCGGATTCGCCGCGACCCTGTTCATGGCCGGGATGGCGTGGGTGGTGGTCGCGCTGCCGCCCGCACCCGACTGGCGCAACCAGGCGGCGTATGAGACGGTGTTCGGGCAGGTGCCGCGGATTGTCTTCGCCAGCATGTGCGCTTTCTGGGCGGGCGAGTTCGTCAATTCCTATGTGCTAGCGCGGATGAAGGTGCTGACCGCGGGACGGCATCTGTGGATGCGGACGATCGGGTCGACGGTGGCGGGGCAGGCGGTCGACAGCCTGATCTTCTACCCGCTGGCGTTCTGGGGTGCCGAAGGGTGGACCCCGCATCTGGTGGTGGTGGTGCTGTTCACGCAATGGGCGTTGAAGGTCGGCTGGGAGGTGCTGCTAACGCCGCTGACCTATTGGGTGGTCGGCGCGTTGAAGCGCGCCGAGGGGCTGGACGTCTACGACCGGGGGACGGACTTCACGCCGTTCCGGGCGCGAGTGTGAGCCGGTGGTGGAATTACGCTGGACCGGGCGAAGCGCTGCCGACCCGGTGAAAGGCTGGGTGCCGACCGAGGATTTCGCGATCGTCGCCGCGGACGTGACGGTCGGCGCGATCGTCCTGCGGCTCGGCGATACCGAGTCGCTGCGTCGCTATGGCGGGCAGGTCGGCTATCGCGTCGCGCCGGCGCATCAGCGGCGTGGTTACGCGACCGAGGCGCTGCGGTTGCTGATGCCGATCGCGGTGACGCATGGCTTTGCGGAACTGTGGGTCACCTGCCGCCCCGGCAACATCGCGTCGCGGCGCGTGCTGGAGAAAGCGGGCGCCCGCTTCGTCGAGGTGGTGGAGACGACCGCCGGCAGCGATCTGTTCGCGCGGGGCGATCGGGAGATGTGCCGGTATCTGCTCGAGCTGTGATCCGGCGAGGCGGAAGCGTTGGTCGCGACCTGACCGGCGAAGAGGCAGCATCGCCCCGGATCGGGTCCGGGGCGGCGGCCGCAAGGTTTACGCCCCGACCGTCTCCAGCAGCCCGGCGAACATCCGCTTGCCGTCATCGCCGCCATGCGCGGGTTCGATGCGGCGTTCGGGGTGCGGCATCATGCCGAGCACGTTGCCGTCGACGCTGACGATGCCCGCGATGTTGCGCGCGCTGCCGTTGACCGGCTCGGCATAGCGGAACGCGACCCGGCCTTCGCCTTCCAGCTGGTCGAGCGTCTCGGCGTCGGCGACGTAATTGCCGTCATGGTGCGCGACCGGGAAGCGGACCTGCTCGCCCGACTGATAGCCGCGCGTGAAGACGGTGCCGGCGTTCTCGACGGTCAGCGCGACGTCGCGGCAAACGAAGTTGAGTCCGGCGTTGCGCATCAATGCGCCCGGCAGCAGTCCGGCCTCGGTCAGCACCTGAAAGCCGTTGCAGACGCCGAGCACCTTCAGCCCGCGGGCGGCCTGTTCGCGCACCGCGGTCATGATCGGCGAGCGTGCCGCCAGCGCGCCGGAGCGCAGATAGTCGCCGTAGGAGAAGCCGCCGGGCACCGCCACCACGCCGATCCCGGCGGGCAGTTCGGTGTCGCGGTGCCACACCATGTGCGGCGCGGTGCCGGTCGCCTGCTCCAGCGCCACCGCGATATCGCGGTCGCAGTTGGAGCCGGGGAAGACGATGACCGCGGTCTTCACGCGCGCTCGATCCGGTAATTTTCGATCACGGTGTTGGCGAGCAATTGCCGGCACATCGCGTCGACGTCCGCATCGGCGGTGTCGTCGGCGACCTCCAGCTCGATCAGCTTGCCGACCCGCGCGCTGTCGACGCCCGAGAAGCCGAGCCCCGAAAGGGCGTGTTCGATCGCCTTGCCCTGCGGGTCGAGCACGCCGGGCTTGAGCGTCACGTAGATGCGAAGTTTCATGGCCGCGCGCTATGCCCCGGCGCGCGCGCCGGGGCAAGCGTGGCGGTTACTTGCCGCGGCTCTTGCGATGCTCTTCGAGGTCGAGCACCGCGGTGTCGCCACCCTCCGGCAGCAGACCGAGCCGGCGCGCGACTTCCTGATAGGCCTCGACCTCGCCGCCGAGGTCGCGGCGGAAGCGGTCCTTGTCGAGCTTCTCGTTGGAGACCATGTCCCACAGCCGGCAACCGTCCGGGCTGATCTCGTCGGCGAGGATGATGCGGCCGTAATCATTGTCCCAGATGCGGCCGAACTCGAGCTTGAAGTCGACCAGCCGGATGCCGACGCCCGCGAACAGCCCCGACAGGAAATCGTTCACGCGAATCGCCAGATCGGCGATGTCGTGCATCTCTTCCTGGCTGGCCCAGCCGAACGCCGCGATATGCTCGTCGGAGATCATCGGATCGCCGAGCGCGTCGTCCTTGTAATAATATTCGAGGATCGTGCGCGGCAGCTTGACGCCTTCCTCGATCCCGAGCCGCTTGCTGATCGAACCGGCGGCGACGTTGCGGACGACGACCTCGATCGGCACGATCTCGACCTGCCGGATCAACTGCTCGCGCATGTTGAGGCGGCGGATGAAGTGCGTCGGTACGCCGATATGATCGAGCAGGGTGAAGATATGCTCGGAGATCCGGTTGTTGAGCACGCCCTTGCCGTTGATCGTGCCCTTTTTCTGGGCGTTGAAGGCGGTGGCGTCGTCCTTGAAATACTGGATCAGCGTGCCGGGCTCGGGACCCTCGTAGAGGATCTTCGCCTTGCCTTCGTAGATCTGCCGCCTGCGTGCCATGCTTGCCCTCGAAAAGAAGCGCCCCGGCGGCGCAGGTTTGCGGACGGCCGGGGCGGGGAATCAGGCTCGGCTATAGGGGAAGGGGGCGGTGGCTGCAAATCAGGCGCGCACCCGGTCTGCGCGCCAGCGACGGAAGCGCCGCCAGCCGAGGATCAGCAACCAGACGGCGGGACCGACGATCACCAGCCACGGTGTCGCGGCGATGACGAAGGTGATCGCCGACGCCGCACTAACCGCGAACGAGTCGCCGCTTTGGCCGAAGGCGGTACGAACAGGCGCCCAGACCCCTCCCGCCGGGGTGACCGCATAGCCGATCGTCAGCTCGGACATGGCGACGCGCCGCTGGAGTTCGGCGCGCAGTGAGCGGGCGGCGTCGAGATCCTGCTGCACCTCGGCATAGGCTTTCTCGGCGGCGACCAGATCGCCGACGCTGCCGCCGCCGTTCTGGATGAGCCTGAACAAGCGGTCGGCGAGCGCCTGTTTGGCGCGCAACCGCGCCTCGACATCGACGACCTGCTTGGTCACGTCCTCGGCGGTGACGCGCCGCGTCTGCAAGGCGCCACCCGCGGCGGTGACGCGCGCATCGAGTTGCTGCCCGAACGTGCCGGCCAGCCGCGCGTCGACCAACAGCCGAAGGTTCCCCGCATCGTCGCCGCGCGGATTGTGGGTGACCGAATCTTCCATGACGATGCAGCGCTCGCGGGTCAGCTTGCGGCACAAGGCGAGGTGTGCGCGATGGACGGCGTCGAGCGTACCGGGATCGAGGCGATAGGCGAGATCGTAGCTATAGGCGATCTGCGGGCCGCCATCGTTCTTTGGCGCGGCGGTAGGTTCCTCGACGTCGAAGGTGCTGAGCTTGTTGCTGGTCGTCGGGCTGCCGCAGCTTGCCAGAAGCAGCGCGACGCCAAGAAGCCAACGCTTCATCATCGACGCTCTTCCGATGTGAACGCCTTCGCGATCAACCGCTTGGTCTCCGCCCACGCCGCGGTGTCGGGCGTGACCAGCTCGACGTGGCCGGTGTCCGGCACGTCGTGGAGCGTCGCCGCGTCGCCGGCTGCCCGCGCCTTCGCGACGTAATCGGTCGCCATGCGGAACGGGATGATGCGGTCGGCACGACCGTTGACGAGGTCCTGTGGGACGCCGAGCGGAAAGAGCCGCGGAACCGAGGTGTCGGCGTAGGGGTCGGCGCGGCCGGTGCCGACCAGCTTCGCCACCACCTCCGTGCCGCAGCCGTTGTCGGGGCTGGCGGCGGTGGCTTCGAGATCGGGGAGGCCGCCGAGGCTGATGACGTGCGCGAGCTTCAGCGGGTCGCGGGTGGCGAGCGGACTGGTCGCGGGGAGGCGCGGGCGCGCCGCCAGCCACAGTGCGAGATGTCCGCCCGCCGAATGGCCGACCGCGACGACGCGTGACGTGTCGAGCCCGAAGCGCGCGGCGTGGGTGCGCAGCGCGTCGGCGGCGGCCGCGGCATCGGCGAAGGTGCCGGGATAGCCGCCGCCGCTGCGGTCGACGCCGCGATAGTCGATGTTCCACACCGCATAGCCGCTGCGGCGCAGGTCGTCGGCGACCCAGTCCATCAGCCGGCGGTCGGCGATTTCGGTCTGCCAGCAGCCGCCGTGTACCATCAGCACGGTGCGATGCGGTCCCGGTCCCGCGGGCAGCCAGACATCGACCTTCTGCATCGCGTCGCTGCCATAAGCGATCGTCGCGTCGGGCGTGGCGCGCGGGCGGGCGCTGAGATCGGCCCAGGTAAGCGGCGTCGGCGGCATCGCGGTCGTACATGCCGTGGCGAGCAACGCCGCGGCAAGCGCGATCAGCTGCGGCGCTCGCGCCACAAGGCTGGCAGCGCGAGGATGGCGATACCGGCGAGGGCGATGGCGGTCTTCAGCCATGTCGCGAACGGTCCCTGGGTCTGGTCGACATAATAGACCGCATAGACGATCGCGACGTGCCAGACATAGACGTGGAGCGAATGCCGCCCGAGCAGCCGCAGGAACGCCAGCGAGAATAGCGCGCGCGCCATTTCGGCGATGCGCCGGACGCCGAGCCGGGGGTGATCCTTTCCGGCGATCAGCAGCCACGTCAGTCCGATGGTCGCGGCGACGAAGTTGATGAGGTAGATCGGCCCGAAGTCGCCGCGGATGCCGAGCAGGTCAATCTTCTCGATCAGCCATTGCGGCAGCATCCCGTAGGCGCTGAGCAGCCGCAGCGGCGCGAAGAACAGGCAGATCGCGAGCGCGACCTTCGCGGGGGTGGCGACATCGGCGCGGAACAAGCGTCGCCAGTCGACGCGTCCGGCGGCGGTCAGCGCGCCCGCGATCATGCCTGAGAAGAACACCAGCTGCCAGCCGAGCAGGTTGAAGCTGGCGCGCAGACCCTGCCCGTCGCTGGCGGTGACCAGCTGTCCTAGCGGGTCGGTGACGAAGCGCTGCATGGCGAGCTGTCCGGCGATCCACAGGATGATCGACGCGGTGGCGACCGGCACGACCCGCCCGTCGAGGCACCAGCGCACCAGTGGCGGCGCGACCAGCATGTAGAGGACGTATTGCGGCAGGATGTCCATGACGGTCGGCTGGAACAGGAAGGTCGCGATCGCCGCGAGCCGCAGCGGATCGCCGGTCAGGCTGGTATGGCCGAGCCAATTGCCCCACGCCTGTGGTGCGCCGGGCAGCAGCGCGCGCGCGATCAGCACGGCGACCACGATCCCCATCGCGTATCGGTAGAGCTGAAAGGCACGCCGCCAGACCTGCGCGCGCCCCTCGTCATACCCCAGCTTGAGCATCTTGCGGCCATAGACCAGCCCGATCATCAGCCCCGACAGGAAGACGAAGCCCTGCGCATCCTCGACGAACGCCAGCTTGTTGTGATTGACGTTCTGCATCCAATACCCGCCCGTGAAGACGAGATGGTTGATGAGCATGAAGACGAGGAAGAAACCGCGCAGTCCGTCGATCAATCCGTAACGTGGCAAACGGCGGGCTCCATGGCTGTTTCAGACGGCGGCGGGACGCAGCTGCGGTGCAGTGCAGCATGACCGTGATAGCGGCCCATGCCGCCGCCGCGAACCCGTCGCGCACGCCCCGCCGCTTTTTCGCGCCGCCACGTCCCGGTTCACCCCCGTTATCCCGGACCTGATCCGGGATCCCGCTTTTGGCGGGGTCGTCGAACAAGCGGGGCCCCGGATCAAGTCCGGGGCGACACAGCAGGGGTTCGGTGAGCGATGCTAATCGTGGCAGGCGCGCGGCGGGGTCTGCCACGGCGCGGCGAATTGCCGGCGGTGGAGACGCGCCATGCCCGCCAGCGTGCGCTGGACGAAGCGGTGAATGCTGCGGGAGAGTTGCCGGTGGTGGGCGACGTAGACCTGGCTTTCGAACTCGGCGTTCATGTCCATGCTCCTTCGCTAGACCCCAGGGATGATGCGCCGCAGCACCGATCCGCGCCAACAAAGCGATGGACGAAGTTGATAAGTGCGCCTTATCGTTGAGAGATGCGCCACCTGCCGCCGCTCGCCGCCGTCCGCGTGTTCGAGGCGGCCGCGCGCCACGAGAATTTCACCGTCGCCGCGGCGGAGCTGGGGATGACGCAGGCGGCGGTCAGTTATCAAATTCGCCTGCTTGAAGAACGGCTTGGCCTGCCGCTGTTCCGGCGCGAACGGCGGCGCGTGGTGTTGACCGAGGCCGGGCGTCGCGCCGCCGCGCAGCTTACCGCGGCGTTCGACTCGATCGACGCCGCCTTCGCCGGGCTGCGCGCCGAGGACGAGGCGGTGCTGACCGTCTCGACCACCAACACCTTCGCGAACCTGTGGCTGGCGTGGCGACTCGGCGGCTTCCAGCTCGCGCATCCCGACACGGCGGTGCGGATGCTCACCGACAACCGGCTCGCCGACTTCGCCGCCGACGAGATCGATGTCGCGATCCGCTCCGGCGCAGGCGGGTGGCCGGGGCTCGCCGCGCACCGGCTGATGACGCTCGACTTCACCCCGATGTGCGCGCCGTCGTTCCTTGATGACCATGGCGGGCGACTCGAACCCGCCGATCTGCTCCAGCTGCCGCTCATCAGCGCGCACGATCCATGGTGGGCGACATGGCTGCGCGACGCCGGGCTGGACGTGGTCGCGGCGCGGCACACCGGCATCCGGCTCGATTCGCAAGCGCACGAAGGACGCGCCGCGATCGCCGGGCAGGGGGTGGCGATGCTCACGCCGCTGTTCTGGCAGAACGATCTCGCCGCCGGGCGGCTGGTGCAGCCGTTCGCGCATGTCGGGCGTGACGGCGAAGCCTATTGGCTGGTCTATCCCGAGGCGCGGGCCAGGGTGGTCAAGATCAAGCGCTTCCGCGAATGGCTGCTCGCCACGCTCGGCGATTCACCGCGCTGACGCGCGGAACGGTTGTGGAACGTCGCCCCGCGCTGCTACCACCCGCGCCGACATGGCCACCGACCTCTCCGACAACCCTCCGATCGGCATCCTCGACGCCCCGTTCGACAGTGCGCTGAGCGAGCGGTATCTCGTCTATGCGCTGTCGACGATCACCGCGCGGTCGTTGCCGGATGTGCGGGACGGCCTGAAGCCGGTCCACCGGCGCCTGCTATGGGCGATGCGGCTGCTCAAGCTCGATCCGGCTTCGGGCTACAAGAAGTGCGCGCGCGTCGTCGGCGACGTGATCGGTAAGTACCATCCGCATGGCGACCAGTCGGTCTATGACGCGATGGTACGGTTGGCGCAGGATTTCGCGCTCCGCTATCCGCTGGTCGACGGGCAGGGCAATTTCGGCAACATCGACGGCGATAACGCCGCTGCGTACCGTTACACCGAGGCGCGGCTGACGCAGGTCGCGATCGACCTGATGGACGGGCTGGACGAGGACGCGACCGAGTTCCGCCCGACCTATAACGGCGAGGAGCAGGAGCCCGAGCTGTTCCCGGGCGCCTTCCCCAATCTGCTCGCGAACGGCGCGAGCGGGATCGCGGTCGGGATGGCGACCAGCGTCCCGCCGCACAATGCCGCCGAGCTGATGGACGCCGCGATCATGCTGGTCGACCGGCCCGACGCCGACGATGCCGCGATCCTCGAACATGTG
>Ga0265798_10008233_pt1 | contig 13334 bp, 11 predicted proteins | sample P3T30metagenome_FD_192430 | JGI IMG/M metagenome (GOLD analysis project Ga0265798, IMG submission 192430) | Plant litter microbial communities from East Loma Ridge, Irvine, California - P3 T30 | ecosystem: Environmental > Terrestrial > Plant litter > Unclassified | place: USA: California...
CGCCGCGAAGATTATTACGGCGAAGGCGTGCTGCTCTGGCTGGACGTCGACATGATTCTACGCGAGCAAAGCGCCGGCAAGGCCAGCCTGTTCGATTTCGCCGCCACCTTTTTTGGCGCCGGTGTCAACACGCGCCTGATCACCACCTACACCTTCGACGACGTCTGCCGCACGCTGAACAAGATCGCGCCATACGACTGGGCCGGCTATTTCACCGCGCGGCTCAACGCGCATGATGACACCCACGTGCTCGATGGCCTGCGCCGCGCCGGCTACCGGTTGGTGTACACGGGAACGCCCACCGCATCCTTCCTGGCGCACGAAGCCGACCTGGGAGCGATGGACTTGTCGCTGTCGCTGGGACTGGCCGTGGGAAAAGGAGGCGTGGTGAAAAGCGTGGCGTGGCAAAGCCCGGCATTCAGAAGCGGGATCAGCCTGGGAGCAAAACTGACAGCGGTGGGCGCGGCGCCGTATTCGGATGCCGCGTTGAAGGAAGTAATGCGTGCGAACGCGCCGCTGACACTGAGCTACGTTGCCGATGGCGCGGCGCACACGGTCACCATCCCCGATGCGGGGCCGCTGCGGTATCCGCGCCTCGAACGCATTGACGGAACCGTCGATCGCCTGCAGACATTGCTGACGGCGCCGCTTTAATGGCTACCGCCCGCGCTTGAAGCCCGTCTTGGCGCCTGAACTGCGCTTGCGCGCCGCCGCGTTCTGCGCCTGCAGCAAATCGTCGACCCGCTCCGACGCCACGCGCGCGCCCTCTTGCGCCACCGCGATACTCGGAAAAAATTCGCTCTGCCGGTAGCTGAGCCACGCATACGCCGAGTACAGGCGGCAGGTGTCTTCCACTTCCTGCAAGGTCTGCCACAGCATTTTCTCGGAATGGTGTTCGAGGCGGCAGATCTTGCGCTTGGCGAGCGACACCGCCCAGTGTTCCCACGCTGCCTGCAGCGACGGCACCTTGGTGGAAATCGGCACCAGCGACAGCATGAATTTTTCCGCCACCGTCAAATCAAGCGTGTCGAGCCAGGTCGCGCGCTCGTTCTGCTCGTCCGTGATGCGCGGATAGAAGAAGCCGTCGGGCACATCGATATTGTGGATAAACCGTTTTAATAGTTTGACCAGCGACGTCTCGCGCGTGACGTTCGCGATGCGGTGCAGGTGTTCGATCGACGGCGCGACCGCAAAGCCGGAAGCATTCAACGGCGCGAGCTTTTCGCGCAGCAGCGCCCGCATGACTTCATGCGTGTCGTCGTCGTAGCCCGCCACGAAGCCTTCCTCATGCACGCCGTAGCGGCCGGCGCGGCCGGCGATCTGGCGCGCCAGCGCTGCCGTAATTTCTTCTTCCTCGTAGCCGTTGTATTTGACCGCCGTGGTCATCACGATGCGCTGGATTGGCATGTTCAGGCCCATGGCCAGCGCATCGGTGCCCACCACGATGTCGGCGCGCCCGTCGCGAAACCGTTCGGCCTGCGCGCGCCGCACTTCAGGCGACAGGTTGCCGTAGACGGTCGACACCGACAGGCCAAGCTCCGTGATCATGTCGCGCCACTTCAGCACTTCGCGCCGCGAAAAGCAGATCACCGCGTCGCCGCGGCGCAAATTGCGCAGCTTGCGCACGGCGGTGGGTTCCATCGCCAGCGGCGCCATGCGTTTTAATACATGCACTTCGAGCGGCACCTCGAGCCGGTCGGCCAGCGCTTCGATCGCGCGGCGTGCTTCCGGCGCACCCACCAGGTAGACGACGTTGGCTGGCGCGCCGCACACGGCCGCGGTCCAGGCGGCGCCGCGGTCGCGGTCGGCCAGCATCTGGATCTCGTCGATGACTGCCACCTCCACCGGCGTGCGCGTATCGAGCATCTCGACCGTGCTGGCGGTGTGCGTGCTGTTCTCGGCCACGCGCCGCTCTTCACCGGTGACCAGACTTACTGCCAGCGCCTTGCCATGCGGGCGCGCGGCCTGCAGGCGCTCGTAGTTTTCCAGCGCCAGCAGGCGCAGTGGCGCCAGGTAGACGCCGCTTTGCGCATGCATCAGGTGCTCCATCGCGCGGTGCGTCTTGCCGGAGTTGGTGGGGCCAAGCAGCGCGATGAATTTGCGCTTGATGCGGCTGGCCACTTCGAACGAAGCTGGATACTCGGCCAGGTTGATGCTCTCCTTCGTGCGCGCGGCATGGCGCTCTTCCTGTTCGCGTTCAAACGCGTGCAGCAGGCGCTGCTGGATGCGGTGGAATACATACTCGGCCGGCTCCGCACTGTCGAACTCACTGAGCGTGGCCAGAAAAGGATGCGGGTCGACGCCGTAATCATCGGCTTCTTCGACCAGGTTGCGCACAAAGGCCGTCACTTCCGTGTGCAGTTCGGCGATGTCCGCGTCGGTGGCGCGTTCAAGGATCAACGCTGCCCTGGCGTCGGTGTCGAACCGGCGCCATTTGCTCGGCTTGGCCAGCACACCCTTTGCGGGCACCAGGCGGTACGGAACCGACAGCTTGCCCACCTGGACCGTGCCGGTGAAACGCAGCACCACGCGTCCTTCCAGCTTGGCCAGTTCAACGCCGCGGGCAGTCAGCTCTCCCAGCAGCGCGGTGTCTTCATCCTGATTTGAATCGTAGTCCATAACTATTGTTGCTGTTTCGTTGTCGTCACTATATAGCGGAAGCAGAGTGTTGCGCGGCGAGCAAAAAAATGCTGACAAAACAATGCTCTAAGTGAATCGTGTTTGCCTCCGGGAAATTATTCACCTATCATTTCAAGGTACGCACTCCCGATTTTCCTGAAATTTATCCGATTCCCCAGTTTTCCCACGATACCGATGTCCCCAGCCCCTTGTCGCCACCATGAAAAATAACCGCCTCGGCATGATCCTGGTGGTGTCGTCGCTGGCTGTGATCACGGTCATCGTCGGCCTGCTGCTGCAGCGCCAGCGCACCGACGACGCGGCGCAGTTGCGCATGCAGGGCCTGGGGCTGGTGCGCTCGCTGGCGACCCTGCCGGTGGCGATGCTCGCGCCTCCCCCGGGACAGCCGGGCGTCCTTAATTCGGTGCTGGCCTTGCACGACCATCCGGATTTTGCCTACGCTGCCGTCACTGGCGCGAACGGGCGCAACCTGGCTGAAGCCGCGAGCCCGGGCACCGTGGTGCCGCCCGGGACGGCGATGCCGGCACTGGCGGGGTTTGCCGAACGGCCGCTGGCAGCAGGCGACAACAGCCGCGCCATCCGCGAGTTTTATGGCCCGCTGGCCAGCGTGGACGGCTCGCCGCTGCAGCTGCGCATCGGCTATTTCCAGCCGCGCTCGTGGTTCAGCGTGAAGGACTTGCCGTTCTATGCGCTGATCGCCCTGGCGGTGTTCCTGCTGGTGCCGCTGTGCTACCTGGTGTTCAAGCGCGAACTGGCGCCGCTGGCGGCCATCGGTGCGCAGCTGCGCGAACTGCAAACCACCCAAGGCCAGGCTGTGGCGCCAGCCGACCAGGATGTGCGCGACCTGGCCACGAAACTGAACAGCTACCTGGACCAGGCCAGCACCCGCATCCGCGAACTCGAACACGACAGCATCACCTTCATCGCCAACGGGCGCCTGCTTGAATATGGCAGCAGCAAGATGCAGGCGGTGCTCCAGTGCCTGCCCGACGGCTTGCTGGTGCTCGACCCGGCTGGCGACGTCACGTTCGCCAGCGGCAAAGTCGAGCCCCTGCTGGGCGTGCCGGTCAGCGACGTGCTGTCGCAGCCGGTCGAAGCGTGGTGCAGGGACGCCGACCTGCGCGCCATGCTGCAGCGGTTCCGCGGTGGCGGCGACCAGCGCAGCCAGGTCACGATCGAATTCAATCCGGTCAACGTGCCGGACAAGCGCTTGTGGGCCACCGCCCAGTCGCTGCAGGGCGACGTCAAGGGCATGAACTTCGGCACCCTGGTGGTGCTGCGCGACGCCACGCGCGAACACCTGGCGCGCCAGGCCGGCAATGATTTCGTGGCCCACGTGGCGCACGAACTGAAGTCGCCATTGAACGTGATCGGCATGTATGGCGAGATGCTCGCTGACGCTGGCGCCGGCCCCGAAGAGGAAGCGCTGCGCGTGGAAGCGGTGAATGTCATCCAGGATGAAGTCGAGCGCATGACGGGCCTGGTGTCGAACCTGCTCAACGTGAGCAAACTGGAAATGGGCGCGATGCGTCCGGACCGCCACCGCGTGAAACTCGACGACCTGCTGCGCGACGTCTACCAGCATGCGCGCACGCGCGCCGAGGCCAAGGGCATCCGCCTCGACATGCAGGTCCCGCGCGACATCGCCGCAGTCGCCGTCGACAAGGACCTGTTCCGCATTTCGCTCAACAACCTGCTCAACAACGCCATCAAGTACAACCAGGCTGGCGGCACCGTGGTGCTGTCTGCCGAAGAAGAAGGCAGCGACGTCGTCATCTCGGTGCGCGACAGCGGCATCGGCATGGCTGCGGCGGACCAGGCGCGCGTGATGGAAAAATTCTACCGGGTCGCCGAGAGCGGCGAACAGGCGCGCGGCGGCCACGGCCTGGGCCTGTACCTGGCCAAGCAGATCGTCGAACTGCACCACGGCCAACTGACACTCGAAAGCGAGCTGGGACACGGTTCCACCTTTGCCATCCACCTGAACAAAATGCCGGCCCTGGTCGAAGGAGCAAACGTTTTATGAACAAGCGCACGATACTGATCGTGGACGACGAAGCGCACGTGATCCGCGTGCTGCGCCTGATGCTCGAGCGCAGCGGCTACCTGGTGATCAGCGCGTCCGACGGCAACGAGGCGCTGGCCAAAATGGCCGAACGGCGCCCCGACGCCATGGTCAGCGATATTCAGATGGCCGGCATGGACGGGCGCGAATTGTGCCGCACGACGCGCGAGCGCTATCCGGACGAAAAATTCCTGATCCTGGTGATGACGTCGATGACCGCGTCCGATGAACGCGACTGGGTACGCCAGCTCGAGAACATCGAATTCCTTGAAAAACCCCTCAGTCCGCGCCAGCTGGTGGCGCGCCTGGCGGCGAACTTCCCTGTTGTATCCAATATGGTCCCCCCTGTGCCGGAGAAATTGCATGTCAGCTGACGCGTTGAACGAACTTGATTACACCCAGTACGCCCGCTGGCTGCGCCGCATCACCGGCATCGATTACGACTGGGCGGTCGTGGGCGCCGATGGCGTGATCCCCTTCACCAGCCGCGCCGACAGCTTGCTGCCGGTCCTCGTGCCGGCACTGCTGGCCGAAGGCTTTGCGTGGCCCTGCGTCGGTGACGGCATGCAGCGCCACGATGTGAACTCCGACGCCGGCACGCTGCTGTACATGGCCATTGACGGTCAAAGTGGGCGGCTCGGCTACGTGGCCGTACGCGCTGCGACGGAAGAGGGCGCTTTGCACACTTGGGACGCGCTGGCTGAAACGCTGGAAGACATCGTCGCCGGGGTGAGGGACGAACTGGCCTCGCGCGTGGAACTCGACACCATGGCGCGCGAACTGGCCGAACGCTACGAAGAGCTGCACCTGGTGTACGCGATCGACAAGCAGGTGCAGCAGCTCGACCCGGGCGCCGACCTGTTTGAAAAACTGCTGCAAAGCTGGGCCGGCCACATGAACGCGGACGTTGCCGCGTTTGTGAAGCCGGGCGAAAACCTGTGCGTCCACGCGACCAACCTGTCCGCGCCAATCCACAACCTGGACTTGGTGCTGGTCGAAATGCGCGGTGACCTGTATCGCTTTGCGCATTCGTCGCGCGCGCCAATCGTCATCAACGCGGTCGACGACCCGCGCCGCGCCTATATCTTCACCGACCTGCCCTTCAAACTGCTGTGCTGCCCGGTCGTGCACGACAAGGTCGTCGTGGCGATCCTGGTACTGGTGAATCACCTGGACAAGCCGGATTTCTCCAACAGCGACCGCAAACTGGCCGAGCTGCTGGCCAACCAGCTGTCCGGTTTGTCGCGCATGTACGGCATGCTGTCCGAGACCAAAAAATTCAACGAGCAGATGGCCGCCGCGCTGATCGAGGCGGTGGAGGCGAAGGATCCGTACACCCGCGGCCACTCCGAGCGCGTGCACTACATCTCGATGCAGATCGGCGCCGCGCTGCGCCTCGGCACCAAGGACACCGACGATTTGTTCTGGGGCTCGCTGCTGCACGACGTCGGCAAGATCGGCATTCCGGACGCAGTGCTGTGCAAGCCGGGCCGCCTGACGCGCGACGAATTCATCTTCATCATGGTGCACCCGGAGCGCAGCTACGAAATCCTGCGCCACATCGACCGCCTGAAGGGCGCGGTGCCGGGCGCGCGCCATCACCAGGAAAAATACGACGGCACCGGCTACCCGCATGGCCTGAAGGGCAACGACATCCCGTTCAACGCCCGCATTATCGCCGTGGCCGACACCTACGATTCGATTACCAGTTCGCGCGCCTACCGCGCCGGCCGCAGCCATGAAGTGGCGATGGCTGAAATCGCGCGCTGCTCGGGCACCCAGCTCGATCCGGAAGTGGTGCGTGCGTTCGAGCAGGTCTGTGCACTGGAGCCGGAGTGGATTGCCCGCTTCCACATCCACCGCGATCCGGTGGCGCTGCCAGCGTAGTTTTAAGGGATTCCCTTGAGCGATTCAGCCGTTACCCGGAGCCGCATCGGCTCGATGACCTACCTGGCGCCGAACATGGCGCTGGTGGCGGCCGATGCCGTCGATGCGCTGCAGGCGTCGATCAATGCCTGTATCGCCCAGCACCAGGTGACGATCGTGGTCGACCTGGGCAAGGTGGCGCTGTTATCAGGCCGCGCGCTGGAAACGATGGCGCACAGCGCGGCGCGCCTCGCAGCGCTGGGCGGCTGGCTCAAATTGGCCTATCCGAACGCGCTGCTGCTCGACATCTTGAAAGTGACCGGCGTGGCGGCGCAAGTGGCGCTGTACGATGCGGCGCCCACGCCACCCGCCCCAGCGCGCGCGGGTGCGCAGGCCAAGCTGGGCGACATCCTGGTCGAACGCGGCCTGGTCACCGCCGCGCAGGTAACGGAGGCTGCGCGCCTGCAGGAGCAGACCGGCAAGCGCATGGGTTTTATCCTGGTCGAGAAAAAGTGGCTGTCCGAGGCGGCCCTGTACCAGGTGCTGGCCGAGCAGCTCGACCTGCCCTACGTGGGCCTGCGCGCCGGCCTGTACGACCCGGCCGCGGTGGCGCTGCTCGACAAGGACGTAGCCAAGCGCCTCAACGTGATCCCGCTGTTCATGGTCGACAACACGCTGACGGTGGCCACCGGCGACCCGCAGGCGATCCACAGCATCGATGAAATCCGCACCCGCACCGGCTTCAAGGTGCGCGTGGCGATGGCCCCGCCGTCGGACATCCGGCGCGTGCGCGAAGACGCGTACGGCGGCACCATGCCGGACTTCATCAGCAGCGAGGCGAGCGACCTCGAAGTGGTCGACAGCCAGATGCCGGACGATTACACGCAGATCGACGAGATGGCCGGCGCCAGCCCGGTCATCAACATGGTCAACGCGGTGATCCAGCGCGCGATTCACGACAACGCCAGCGACATCCACATTGAAGTGTCGCGCAACAAGGCCCGCATCCGCCTGCGCATCGACGGCATCCTGTACGAAGTGATGTCGCCCAAGGTGGAGCTGCATCCGGCCATCGTCTCGCGCCTGAAAGTCATGGCGCACCTCGACATCGCCGAGCGCCGCCTGCCGCAGGACGGCCGCATCCAGGTGGTCACGCAAGGCCGCACGGTCGACCTGCGCTTCTCTTCCCTGCCCGGCATCTACGGCGAAAAGGTCGTGCTGCGCGTGCTCGACAAGAACCAGTCGATCCTCGACGTCGACAAGCTGGGCATGAATATCGACGCGGTGGCCTCCTTTAAACGCCTGCTCGGGCGCAGCCATGGCCTGATCCTGGTCACCGGCCCCACCGGCAGCGGCAAGACCACCAGCCTGTACGCCGCGATCAGCTATTTGAAGAGCATCGAGAAAAACATCGTCACGATCGAGGACCCGGTCGAATACCAGCTCGACATCATCAACCAGAACCAGGTCAACGATGCGATCGGCCTGACGTTCCCGAAGATCCTCAAGCACGTGCTGCGCCAGGACCCGGACATCATCATGGTCGGCGAAATCCGCGACCGCCAGACCGCCGAGATTGCCGTACAGGCCGCGCTGACCGGCCACCTGGTGCTGACCACGCTGCACACCAACGACACGCTGGGTGCGGTGGCGCGCCTGGTCGAAATGGGCGTCGAGCCATATTTGCTGTCGTCGGCGCTGATCGGCGTGATGGCGCAGCGCCTGGTGCGACGCGTCTGCCCGGGCTGCAAGACCAGCTACCTGGTGCCGCCAGAAGCGGCGCAGGCGTACGGCTGGAAGGGAGAAGGCAATTTGAAACTGATGAAAGGACGCGGCTGCCCGTCCTGCTACGACTCCGGCTACAAGGGGCGCCTGGGCATCTACGAGCTGCTTGAAGTGGGCCCGGCGCTGCAGAAGATGATCGTGGCGAATACGCCAAAGGACGAGATGGCAAAACAGGTGGCGTCGATCGGTCACCGCGACCTGTACGCCGACGGCATCGCCCGCGCGTTCGCCGGCGACACCACGCCCGAAGAAATCGCGCGCGTCGTGCATTCTCTGTAAAGGCCAGACATGGCACTCGAATGGGATGAGCCGGCGCCAAGTGCGGCGGCCGCGCCGGTCAAGAAAAAACAGGCATCGTTCTTCACCTTGTCCGGTGAAAAAAACGTCACCTCGGCCGACCGCATCTCGGTCACCGAGCGCCTGTCGCTGCTGCTGGAAACCGGCGTGCCGCTGCACAGCGCACTGCAGTCGCTGCACGAGCAGACCGTCAAGCCGCGCCTGAAAGCGATCCTTGGAGAAGTAGCGGACGACATCGTCGGCGGACAGCGCTTTTCCGATGCGCTGGCGCGCCACCCCGAGCTGTTCCCGCCGACGTACGTCAACCTGATCGGCGCGAGCGAAGCCGGCGGCTTCCTGGCCGAGGTGCTGGCGCAGCTGGTCGACATGGACGAAAAGCAGGAACGCCTGCGCACCACCATCCTGTCGGCGCTGACGTATCCCGGCTTCCTGATCGTGTTTTCAGTCGCCGTGGTGATCTTCATCCTGGTGGCGGTGTTCCCGAAATTTACCGTCATGTTCACGTCGATCTACGCCGAGCTGCCATTCACCACGCGTTTTTTGATGGGCGCGAGCCGGATCCTTACCGAGCACGCAACCGCGGTGCTGGCCGGCGTGGGGGCGGTATTGGCCGGCGCGGTGCTGGCGCTGCGCCAGCCAGCCACCGGCGCGGCCATCGACCGCCTGAAACTGCGCGTGCCGTTCATCCGCGAGATCTTCATCAAGCTGTACATCACCCGCCTGATGCGCGTGATGGGCATTTCGCTGCAGCGCGGCGTGACGATCCTGGCCACGCTGGCCGCGTGCCGCAACGTGATTCCAAATGCGGAATTCCAACGTTTCATCGGCGACCTGGAGCTGCAGGTCATCGAAGGGCGCGGCATTGCGGCAGGGTTTGCCGGCAGCCCCCTGATTCCGGTGAGCGTGCGCCAGATGATTGAAACCGGCGAGCAGACCGGCACGTTAGGACGCGTGATGGGCCGGGTCGCCGATTTTTACGAGCGCGACCTGACGCGCCAGCTGAACCAGGTCGCGAAACTCGCAGAACCGGTAATGCTGCTGGTGATGGGCGCCCTGGTGGGTACGATCGTCACCTCGATCATCCTGCCGATTTTCAAGATGTCGCGCGCTGTTCACTGAAAAACAACAATGTTGCATGTTTTATGCATCATGGAAACTGTTGCCGCAAAGAATTCATGCTAGAGTTTGAGAACTTTCTGTTAGGCAACCAGAACGCCAGATTTCGTTGCCTCTTCTCTAATAAATAACCCACCCAATGACCAATTCCCTTCGCCTGCGCGCCGCCCGTGGTTTCACTTTGATCGAATTACTGATCGTTGTGATCATTATTGCAATTCTGGCTGCGATTGCCATCCCTCAGTTTTCCAGCTCGTCCGCGGACGCGCAGGAGTCGGCACTCGACGCCAACCTGGCCACGGTGCGCTCGTCGATCGAGCTTTATCGCGTACAACACGCCAACGTTTATCCAGGCGTCAAGGTGTCCAGCGGGGGTTCAACCTGCACCGGTACAGCGGGCACTGGCGCCGTCAACTCCAAGGAGGCACTGAATGACCAACTTACCGCGTACTCGAACGCGACTGGCGCCACTTGCACGCTCACGTCAAAAGACTTCCCATTCGGTCCATACGTCCGCGCCATTCCTGCCGAGCCGATCAGCAACAAAAATGACATCACTGTTTTTACCACCGTACTGGGTACGCCGGCCACCGCCGCAGTAGGCTGGGCGTTCAGCACCGTCACCGGTCAGTTCGCCGCCAACAATCCTGCAAACGACAGCAAGGGCAAAGCGCTGGCCTCGCACTAACATAGCAACAGGCGCCGGGGTCATGCCTCGTCACCGGGCCCGGCTTTGCAGTGGCATCACGCTGGCGGAAATGCTGATCGTGGTGGCGCTCATCGCGCTGTGCTCCGGCCTCGCCATGCCGAACGCGAATCCGCTGGCGGTGGTCCGCAACGACATGGCGACCTCGGAAGTCATCCGTGCAATCCGCTTTGCGCAGCGCGAAGCGGTTCGCACTGGCGCTTGGTACACCGTGCAGATCGACGCGAATGCGCAGACACTGCGCGTTTATCGCCTCACGACTTCCGGCACCGTCACCGAAGACTCAAGCATTACCGTGCAAAATCCCATCGACAAAAAGAAGTACGACCTGGCCTTTGGCGCCAGCAGCGGACCTGTGCAGGCCACGGTCACGCTGGTAGATTTCGATTACGGACCGGTGACGAACCAGAATACGCTGTCGTTTGCGCCCGACGGTACGCCGGGCCGGCTAGCCGACCGCGGTCCAGCCGGTATCCAGCCGTTGACTGCGGCGCAGGTGACCATCCAGCTGGGTGGCCAAAAGCGCAGCCTCGCTGTCGATGTCCTCACCGGGCGGGTGAGCGGATGAAAACTCCACCCTGCGCGCGCGGCTTTATGTATATTGAAGTGATCATCGCTGCGCTGATCCTGGCGCTATGCGCGGTACCAGCCGCCAACGCGATCAAGAATGGCCTGAACGCGGCGCAAGCCGGCCAGGGCAAGGGGCGTGAACTGCGCTGCATCCGCAACCGTATGGAGACAGTGCTGGCCGAGCCATACCAGAACCTGAGTGCAGCCGCCGGCACCAGCAACTATCATCTGGATGCCGACAGCGACTGCATCGCGCGCGATGTGACCATTACACAGGTGCAGTTCGACGGCGTTAAGCTGACGCCGTTTACCAACATCACCAATCCCACCGAGGTACAAAAGGACCTCACGCTGTTGCAGGTAAAAGTGTCGTCGCCCGATTCCGACTACGCCTTCTCCACGGTGGTGGCGCGATGATCCGGCGCGCCTGCCAGCGCGGCCTGACGCTGCTTGAAATGCTGCTGGCCCTCGCCGCCGGCGCCCTGCTGCTGTCGGCCGCCCTGCCGATGCTGAATCTGACCATGTCGGCCGCCACGACTGCCGCCACCGCTGACCAGGTGGACGTCGATCGCCAGGCGGCATTTGCCATTGAGAGGATTGCCGCGATTGTGCGCGCTACCCCGCCAGTCATCCTGGCGGCGCAGGACAGCAGCACATCGGGCGCGTGGTTCAAGCCGTCGACGTTCCAGCTGTCCGGTACACAATTGGTGGAACAACGCGACCCCGACCCGGCGCTGCACGTGCTGGCCGACTCGGTCACCGATTTCAGCATCACCAACCTGCCGGTCAGCGATGGGCGCCAGCTGGTGCAGGTGAGCCTGACGCTGGCGCCCAAGAATTCCACAGCCAGCACCACGGTGACGAGCGTGATGCGCATGGGCTGGACACAATGACCGGTGCCTTCCCGCGTCATCACGGCATGGTGCTGCTGCCGATTACCCTGGTGCTGGCCACCGTGGGCGCGCTTGCCTATGTGATGACGCGCGACGGCGCCATGAACGTCAACGCCATCGACACCCAGTATCAGGTCGACAAGGCGCGCTACCTGACTGAGGCGGGCGTCAACCTGGTCAAGTGGCGCAATGAGCAACTCGGCTGCGGCAGCAATCTTGGTTTTAGCGGCCCGGTCACCGGCGTCGATGGCGGGACAATCGTCGCCAAGGATGCCGATATCGGTTTCGACAAAAAAAATGGCCTGACCATGACGGTGACGGCGACCACCACCGCCGGCGCGGTCAACCAGGTGGTGCGCGATCTTCCCCATGCCGTGAAGGTCTACGACCTGAGCAAAAAAGTCGAGGTGACGGTTGGTGCGCAGAACGGCAGCGATGCCTTCATCCGCTTTGGATCAGCGCTCACCAGCGGCATGAATTACCTCGAAGTCACTGACGACACCGCACACGGCCTGCTGCAATTTGGCATGCCGTCACTTAAAACGAACATCATGGTCAGCCACGCCGACCTGACCCTGTACCAGGCCAGCAATCAGTCGACGCAGCCGGTCTCGCTGTCGGTGCACCGCCTGACCACGGCGTGGAGCTTCCTGACGACATGGTCCCTGGGCTGGACCACACCGGGCGGCGATTTCGCGCCGGAAGCATCGGCCACCGTCGCCATCACGGGCAATGGCGCCTACACCATGCGCATCGACCCGCTGGTGCAGACGTGGGTCAGCGGGAAAGCGCCGAATAACGGGATGCTCATGCGGGGTGTTGGCCTGACCATGGCGCGTTTCAGCAGCTTTGAAGCAAGCAGCAATCAGCCGCAGATTTTCCTGCGCTATTTCCCGCAATGCAGCTGACGCCATGGACAGAAAACCCGGCATGATCGACACCGCCCGCACCCTGTTCTCCGGCTGGCGCGCGCGCGCCACGCCCAGCCACCCGATTGGCGTAGACTTTGCCGGCAAGAGCCTGAACCTGCTGCAGATCGCACCGTCGGCCACCGGACCGCTGGTGCGCGCGGCCGCCTCACTGCCCTATCCGCTGCCGCGCGCCGAACTGCTGGCCGACACACGCACGCTGAAAAGCTTCGTACGCGCCGCGCTGGCCAGCGCGCCCTTCGCCGGCAACACCGTGGTGGCCGCGCTGGCCCCGGCGGACGTGCGCATCCTGCCGCTGACAGTGGTGGTTCCCAACGGCCAGTCGGAACAGCAAGCAGTGGCGCGCGCGGTGCGCGAACAGCTGGGCGAGAGCGCTGCCGAATCCGTGGTCGACTATTACCAGGTGCGCAGCGCCGACGCCAACGGCAACGAGCGGCAAGTGCTGGCGGCAGTGGCCGCGCGTGCGC
>Ga0265798_10008234_pt1 | contig 13333 bp, 11 predicted proteins | sample P3T30metagenome_FD_192430 | JGI IMG/M metagenome (GOLD analysis project Ga0265798, IMG submission 192430) | Plant litter microbial communities from East Loma Ridge, Irvine, California - P3 T30 | ecosystem: Environmental > Terrestrial > Plant litter > Unclassified | place: USA: California...
GTGGAGCAGCACGTCGCTGATGGTGGCATGACGCTCTTTGCCACGTTCACCGCTCGAACAGTGTCTTCTCGCACCCCGCAGTTCCAATCTGCCGAGTATGCCTTCCGTCACGACAGTGCCGCTTTCGCAGCCTTTCGTGAGGCTGACAGGGGATTGCCCCGAAGAGGCGCACAGGACCGCCTACGTGCCGCTGTGGCCTCCTACGGGGCATCTAAGGGCATTCCTTTGAGTACCCACAAGGATTGGGAGCTCAACCGCCGTATGAGCACCTTCCTGAAAGCTAAGTCGACCTCGTTGTTCAGTGGCAAGTCTTGGAAGAAAGACGAGAAGACCTTCCATGTGAAGGGTCGCGTCGACACTGTTGAACTTGTTCCCTCACCTGCTACCAAGGCTGACGGCACTCATGATTGGAACTATGTAGCCCACAACCTCCACATTCACGCTGTCTTGTTCCTTGATGCCCGCGCAAATGAAGCCGACCGTGAGGAACTCATCCTTCGTCTACGCAGTCGTTGGGTAAACCGTCTACGCAAGGAAGGCTTCTCAGCAACTGCGGATGCTCAGGACTTCCAATGGGTGGCCGCAGGTGACGTTCAAAAAGTCGCTCGATACGTTACGAAGTTTTCAGACGAGGTGATGTTCGGGAAACCAACGGAGCACGAGAACTCCGTCAGTATTTGGGATGCCCTGCGTGAAAGCGACGGAGGGCGTATCAGCCCGGACGGCACCGTTATTCCTGCTGACCACGCTGCCAAGAATTGGTTTCGTCAGGTGGAACAAGTCTTTCACGGCCGAAAGAAATTCAACACGAGTGAGCAGTTCTACAAGCGCATGGGGGTTGAACAGCTAATGAAGGATAAGGCGGAAGAGTTCAGGAAGACCTCCATCATGGAAACCATTCTTACTTTTCCGAAAGAGACATGGCAGGACCTGTCGAACGAGAACCCTGAATACAAGTTCGAGCTCTTGAACATGGTTGAGAACACAACGGAAGAGAACGTCTACGCCTTCATTCAGGAACAGGGCTATCTCTTCACGAAGCCCGAAAGCATCTCTCTTGACGACATTATGGACGATGACCTTGATGAGGTTCTAAGTCCTGACGTGGCTGTCTCTTTCTGAGGGAACACAGATGCACCGGGTCAATCTGAGCCGGTGCATCTGTGTTTTGTGGGAACAACCGATATCTAAGGAGAAGACCAACCAACCAAGGAGACATTCATGACCGACCAACAACACACTTCCCGTAGCCGAACAAAGCGCCTCGCCGCATTGGGTGCAGTCCTTGCCGCCGCCCTTCTCGCTATGACACTCCACTTTGCGCTGCAACCTGACGATGACACTTTGGAAGTCGAGCCCTCCCCACGCACCTCGGAGACACCGGTCAGCCCATCATCTCCAACCCCTTCACCTACTGCTTCGCCTATAGCCACAGTGAGTGAGCAGGACCGTTGGTTCAACAACCTCGCGCAGCTACAAACAATCACCGACCTACCCTCTACGACATGTTTCCCCGTTTCAGTGACTAATTGGACGAACGAGGCAGGTGAAGTTGTTCGCACACCTTTGAGAGAAGTCACCGAAACTCCAACCTTCCACTTCAACGACGATGCGCTTGCAAGCAGCGACATTGTCGACACTGCTGACGGCGGACAGGCGCAGTGCGTAGCGAACGTCAAGGTGACCTTCGCAGACGGCTTCCCTGTGTACGACGCGGTTCCTGCGGTCATGCAACGTCGCGGCTACGCACCTATCGACGCTGCTCAACCACGTGAGGCATGGAACTACGCAACTCAGGAATATTTTGAACCTGAGACAGGCCTTGCCGACTACCTGAACGATGTCTTGTACGCGGATAGCGACGTGAAATCGGGGCAAGGCACACGCCTACTTGATGAGACACCAATCGAACGTGCCCTTTTCGACACCAACGCTGACGCTTCCCAAGAAGCCCGTGACGCCGTTCCAAGCGGGACATACAAGACCTATAACGAGTATGCGGAAGCTCTAATCGCTGCGTACGGGGCAAGCGCCTAATTCCGATACGCAGGGACGCTCGTTTCCGTCCACCGAATGCCCTACCGACTATCTTCGGTGGGGCATTTTCGTTCCCGATGCAGTTTGCGACCGATATAGAGGGTGACCCCCAAACCAAGGAGCATCTATGAACTACCTTAAACAACTAAAAGACTTACGCGGCCTAACCTCCGAAGAGGGCTTCACCCTTATTGAACTGATGATCGTTGTGGTCATCATCGGCATTCTTGCCGCTATTGCTATCCCAATTTTCGCAAACCAACAGGAGGAAGCATTCAAAGCGGGTGTCAAGAGCGACGTAAAAAACATTGCCACTGCTGTGAGCACTTTGAGCGTCAAAGACCCCACAGCGAGTTGGACACTCACCCTCGGTGACGACGGAGCGTGCGCAATAGCTATGACCCCTAATTCGCCTGACGCCAATCTGTTTTCTGCCAAAAGCGACGACACCTGCTTCTACATCAGCAAGGCGTCTCTCGACTACACGGTGATGGCGACACCCACTAATCGCAGCGGTTGGAATGGTTCTTACATGTTTAGGTCAGACACAGGCAAATCGACCGGCACCGGAGATTTCGCCTAACACGCTCTTCCTGCGCTGAGGCTCATTCAAACGTGCAGGTAGCAAAGTAACCGCCCCTGAATAATTTTCGGGGGCGGTTGTTCTTTGTGGTCATGTTGCTATGCGCAGTTCCACACCGCCTCGTAAAACGAACGCTTGAAACTCCTGAAGTCAAGACCTAAAGGATTTTTGGTGACCTTCGATGACGACTTTTGCGACTTTCGACAAAAGACACGTTCCGAGCAGTCAAACTGAAAGAACCCTACTTCTCTAAGTTTTGTTCTCTTAGTTCGTTTGTCGGTGGTCGATGTGACGATGTGCCTATAGAAAGGACACCCAAACATGACCTCGATGCTCGTCACTCCGAACACCAACGCTGCTCCCGTAGTAAACCGTGAGGCCATCATTTCGACCATGGCCGACGAAGTAGCGACTTCAACGCAAAAGGCATACGCGCAGGCCATGCGAACTCTCCGGGCCTTCTACGCGGAGCGTGAGTGGGACTTCTACCCCAACAGCTCCGATGCTCCGAAAGACGCATCTCTCTTTGTCGAGCACGTCCTCTCCTACCTGCGTCACATCGCGGACCAAGGACGCACCTTCTCGACGGTCAACAAAACACTCGCGGCCGTGAAGAACCTGACCTCGTTCGAGAACCCCCCGATGTACTCCGCCCTCCATGCCCGACCCGTGAAGTCGTTCATGGAGGGGTTGGCTCGACAGACGCGCGCTCACGACCCGAAGAAGGCGCAGGCGTTCACTCTCGAGGAGCTCTCCACGCTGTACAAGAGCCTGAGCGGTCACACGGCTCGTGACATTCGAGACAAGTCGCTTCTCTCGCTCGGCATCGCCACCGCTCTTCGTTCTCAGAGCATCGCTGACCTCACCCTCTCGGACGTAACCCCTGCTCTCAGCATTGACGGCGTGAACATCCGAGTTCGTTTCTCAAAGACAGACCAACAGGGACGAGGCACCTACATCCCTGTGGCCCGAGCCAAGAAGAAGCGGCTTGACCCTGTTGTCGCCCTGAAAGCATGGCTTGCTGTCCTTTCCGCCTTCGGATACACGAAGGAGACGCACCCCGACTTCCCGCTCTTCCCCACCATTCGTGGTCAGCGCGGCATTCAGGCATCCGAGATGCTGCACCCTTCGGTGGCCATCACAGAGATGGTCCGTTCGCGTCTCGTGGAGGCTGAGATTGTCTCCACTGCGCAGGCTGCTGCTTACTCGTCCCACAGCCTGCGGGCAACATTCATCACGCTCAGCAATCAGGCCGGGGTGGCCGAGAAGGACATCGCTCTCGTTTCAGGACACAAGGACATGAACACGCTCCGGTCCTATGACCGGACGACGGCAGAGCAGTCCGCGCAGAGTGACTACCTGAACGCCAAGCGCGCCAACTGAACAAGCAAGGAATAGAAGAAACCCGGTGGCCTGATGCAAGTGAGGACTGCATCAAGCCACCGGGTTCGTCTTCACCTATGAGCTAAGTGCTGCGAGGCGTTCCTCTGCCTCCTCGGCAAGGTCTTCGTCGTCTTCGCTCGTGGCCAAGAAGGTGAGGGCTTGACGCGCGCTTGAAGGTTCGTTGTCGACTTCCCAAGAGCCATCGTCAAATTCGACCACGTACGAGCCATCAGGCTCATCCGCAGTCTCGACGAACCAAACGTTTTCGGCGTGCACCTCAGAGGTCACCCTCCCCTCAGCGAAAATCATTCGCACGCAGACCTCGTTACTGAATTCGTCCGCATAGAACTCTCCTGCCGTCTCGGGGAACGCGGCAGCAAAGGCTGTGACGAAATCGACAGGGGGAACCCACCCCGTTTCAAAGGACACGGTGAACGACACGTCTTCAACGAGCACTCGGGTGTTGGAAGGGAACCATGGGTCAGGTGTGTGTGGTTGTTGGTAGTCGTTGCCGACCGTTCGCGCTCGAACGGTGACCTCGGACCCGGGGAGGCATCTCTCCATTGCGTCGAGAACGGGGGCCTTCCACAAGTCAGCGTCACCGTTGCCGCTGAGGTTCCTGTCGACCACCTCTCGGAGCATGACCAAGAGGTCTCTTGGGCCCCTGACGACCAATTGGTTGAAGCACGTGTTTGCCATTTGTTTTCCTTCGTTAAGTGGCGACACAGAGCGTGACGCGATCAACGAGGGAATGGACCTCATGTTCCTCGCTGAGTGGTGGTTGCTTAACCACGACCTTTTTGGGAACTTACGTAAGCTTATAGCAGACTTATAATAAAGTCAAGTCCTCGCCGCGACGTGCGTCACAGCCTTCAAGAACACCATTTAGAGAATGAGGCTTCTTTCAGTTGCGGCCCCCATCTCCTGAGGTGCGGCCGCTGAGTGTCGACGCCACCGCCCCGTACGCCCACCCGGTCCCCTATCCTCGTGGTGGGAGGTCTACGGATGTCAGAGGCAACGGGTAAGGGCGCGCCACCTGAGTTGAAGGTGGTGGGTGAGCAGCCGAACACGTACGAGATTTTGACCCGTGACGGTGTGGTCACGGCTCTGTGGAACATCCTCGAGGATGCGAAGCGGGCTGAGGGTGAGCCTGAGGCCGAGGACGGCGAGAAGAAGTGACCGTCGAAGAGGAAAACCCGCTACTTGCCACCATCGTTGACCGTCGCCCGGTTGAGCGCAGGCCAAGCAGCCTCAGCTTCGCTTTCTACGGGCGAGTTTCGACAGATGACCTCAGGGGCCTGCAGGACGCACGTGTCTCCCGTGGTTGGCAGATAGGTCGAGCCAACGAGGTCATTCGTGGTGAAGGGGAGATAACTCGTGAATTTTTTGACGAAGGCATCTCCCGACAAGTTCCGTTCCTCCGTCGACCGCAGGCTGCTGAGCTCCTGCGCATCATTCAGGAAGGTGAAGCTGACTTCCACGCTGTCGTAATCGGTGAAGCGAAGCGCATCTTCTCCGGCTCACAACTTGAAGACGTGTACTACCTGCTTCAAAGGAACCGGATCGAGCTTTGGATACCCGAGCTTGGTGGGAAGTACGACGACAACAACTTCACGCACAAAATGCTTCTCAGCATGGAAGGCGTCATGGGCAAGGTGGAAAGCGACACTGTTCGCGCCCGCGTCCGTGACGCCATGACCTCCATTGCTAAAAGCGAAGATGCTCGTTGGCTCGGAGGAAACGCACCCTTCGGCTACAAGCTTGCGGTCCTGAGCCAAGTTGAAGCGCACACCGGAGCGCAGGGAGCACGAGGGAAGGGTTACACCCAAACCCTTGCCCTGCACGAGACGAACGCCCCTGCTGTCCGGACCATCTTCACTGCGTTCCTCGACGGCAAGAGCCTCCGTGAAATCTGTTCCCTACTTGAAGCGGATGCCATAGCCACTCCCACAGGCCGCGCTAAATGGACCATCGGCACGCTGTCGACCATTTTGAGCAATCAGACGTACACCGGTTACCGCGTGTACGGGAAGCAGCGGAAGGTGCAGGTGCCGTACGACGAGGACGACCCCCGCCTTGGGACCGTCACAGCTAAAACTCGTCTCGGTGCGCCCCCTGTCCTGTCGAAGACGCCTGTCTATCCGGCGATTGTCACCAAGGCTGAGTTCATCCGTGCCAACACGTTGCGGCAAGCAAAAAGGACACTTACGGCACCTCGCAAGAGCGCGGCAGAACGGAACAAGTCGTCTCAACCTCTGCGCGGCCGAGTGTTCTACGACGACACGAAAATGACCCTCGACCGGACGCGTCACGGCAAGGTCCGGTACCGCTCTAATGGCTCGGGTGGCACCACTCGAGTGGCCGTGTACGACGAGGAAGTGACACAAGCTGTTCACGAGTGGCTCGCCACAAAACTGAGCCGCAGAAACCTCCCGACACTCGTCCGTCAGCTTCGTACTGCTGCCCCTCAGGTGGAGGGCAAGCTAACAAAATTGCTCCGTGAGCAGCAAAGCAAACGAACTCAGGCAAGCAACCTTCTGCAGCTCGTTGAGGACGGCGACCCCACCGCCATCGACAGGTACCGTCTGCGCCTCGCTGAGGCCGAAGAACTCGGCCAACGCATCCTGAGCGTCCGAGCAGAGAATTTGGACGTAGAGGGCGTCACAGAGCTTCTCAAGTCCCTTTCAGAGGGCACGAGGAAGAAAATCCTTGACCGTGCTGCTCCGAAGCACCTCAATGCCCTCTACGACGCTCTCGGGCTGCGGGTGGACTTCCTGCCGGAGGAGCACTCCATACGCATCAACTTGACGCCTAAGGGCGTCAGCGGGGCGTCAAACGGTGCATCCCCGGATGGAGCCAATGGGTCGGTTCCCCTTGTAAGCACGGGACAGGCTGCGCCAACAGGGGTGGGCGCTAAAGTCGGTGCCCCTGGGGGGGCTTTAACTTTAGTGCCCACCCAAGCCCTTCTAAGCGAAGTTGTGGCCCTGCCTACCCGCCGCGCGGCCTGACGATGACCTTCACGACTTGTCGTTCGGAGACATGAAGGTGTGGATGTCGGAGCTAAGGGTGTGAGGTGAGGACAGCCGCTCAGCCATTTCCTCGGGAGACGGCTCAGGTCTTGGCTCGGGTGGCACAAAGGCTTCGTCCACCCATCCACACCTTTGACAGACGCCACCTGAGAGGCGGTATGAACCGCATTCCTCGCAGCGTTGGGGCGCACCTGCTTGGTGGCGCAGGATGCTGACGGTGAAGACCGAGATGAGATGCGAGACGTTCGCGACAGCTATCTCTGCATCAAAGGTAGAAGCGTTCGTTACGTGGGTCAGCCAATTGACGTGCTGCCACGTTTCTTTCCCAACAGTCTTCAGGTAGCTGCGCAGACGTGAGTTCGAGGAACCGGCAGCGATGTGCTCAGCGAGGAGGTCGAGCCAAGCATGGTCCGCACCCTTGGGGCGCTCAGTTCCCTCAGGCACGAGGTCGTCGTCCGCGACCATTTTGAGCATTGACACATATGCCTCACGGAGACGCATCCCGACCGCCTGAAAGTCCTCTGCCTCCCGCGCGGTCTTCATCGTCTCGACTGCATCTTCCCATTTGCGCCAAGGCTCAGTGAATGCATCAGCGAGTTCAGGAGCAAGCGGCACCTCGTCGCGAGAAAGAATGCGAGCGACCATCCCCGCATGGAACGTGAGAACAACGTCTGCGCTCTTGAAATCTTTCTGCGAGTAGAAGTTCATGAGCGGAGTGAGAACCCACCAATTACCCTGATTGGTGACGCAGTTCCACACCTCGTAGCGACCACCCGCGATGTTCTCCGCGATGATTTTTTCCACGTGCTGCACGGTCAGTTTGCGTTGCGATGACTTGCCGAGTTGCACCTCGAGGTACGTCCTGACTTCTTCCTTTTCCTTGTCGGAGGCAGCAAGTGTCATCAGAAGGGCACATCATCGTTGTACGTCGGAGTTTGCCAAACGTCGCTTTGCACCTGCGCAGCCTCTGCGTCGCGCGCTTGGCGTTCAGCCTTCTCCGCAGCGAGTGCTTCTGTCTGACGCTTCTCGCGCGCCCTCAAAATGTCTCTTGGCTCCTCATTTGACAGCCTGACCATTAGGGCAGCGGCGACATGGACAGCGAGCCACGCGTCACTTTTGGATGCGTCATCCTCTCGATGGTGGTGCGCGTTCCCTCTCTCGGACCGATCACTATTAGTCCAATCCACAAACGGCTTCAGGAGGTGACGGTCGTAAGTGGTGATGACCCCCGCCTTTTGCGCGTTGTCGAGTTGCTTCGAGATGCTGTTGCCCTGCACGCCAAGCGCGCGGAAAAACTCTTGGACAGAAGAGGCGGCATCGGTAATCGCCACGTCCGGCCTGTTTTCCGAAAGCCGGGTGATGGCAGCTTGAAACCCGGCTGACGCTTGAGCGAACTTCGGGTCCTCGTCAAGCAGAACGGATGCAGGTTTGACTACCTCTGCGTAGAGGACTGAGTTGCCGCGCGGGGTGAAATGACCTTCATCGAAGTGCCACTCAACCCGTGCCGCGAGAAGAAAGTCGTTGACCATCTCAACAAAGTGCATGTCGTAGCGGGGTGGCTCGCCGTTGTGCCACCCATCCTCGGTGGTTTCCTCGTCCGTCACGCTCAGGCCAACGTAGGAGTACATGACTGCGGCGAGAACGTCCAACCGTTCTGCAGGGGCCCCTTCGCCCTTCAGGGCATCGACCGCAGCGACCTCGACGGGACTTCCATCATTGGAGACACTCCGGTGTTCGTCAGCGGATGCGTAGACGACCCAAGCCTTGTTGGTCATGTGAGGCAGCAGCGCCGCAACCTTGCGTCCAACCTCAACCGGGCAGTCATCTCGCCAAATGACCCCCGTTTGAGCCTCGGTTTCCGCGAGTAATCGCCGCCGCCGCAGTTCCGATGGAAGCGGCGCAAATCGGTGGTCTTGGTTCATGCACTCAGGGTAAGGCTCGGGAAGTTCGGGCGGCTGCTCATCCCGTGGGCTAATGCCTCCGAGTATGGGAGCCAAGGTCAATAGCTTCGAGGAAACACGTCACGCACTAAGGGTTCGTCCGGTCAGCCCGCAAGATTTCGAAAAGTGTCCCATTCGTCGGAAGACATCAGGCTCTCCGCACCGTCACGGAAGAAGCTCAACCACGAGACGGAGTTACCGTCTGTTTCCTCGTCCCACCCCAAGGCCGTCTCCACCTCGCTCCGCGACAGGCCTTCCCCTTTAGTCACGACGAGCACGTTCACTAACCCGTCATCCGCGACGAAGACATCGCGCAGCATTTCGTTGATTACTTCGTCTCGGAAGGAATATCCCACAATGAGCCAACGCGTGGACCGTTCAAGGCTTTTTTTGAAGACCTCATACGCGAGGGCGAACGGGTACCTTCCGACTGCTCCTCGTTTGTCCTTTTGATTTGCGAGGACGATTACAGGACGAAGTTTGGTTGTTCTTTGGCGGATTGAGCCGAAAATATCATTTTCTCTGAGCATGCTCGTGTTCAGTTTTACGAATTTGTCTACTTTGGCTGCCGTCCAATAGGTCAAGGAACCGTGAAGATGCAACAGTTTGATCCTTTTGTTCGGGAAGTCGTCAGTTCGGCGGAGTACCGGAACGCGGTAGTTCTGACCGCCGAGCGTGATGGAGGTGCGTCGCCCCCCATGGGCCATGTCAGCGAACTGCCCCTCGCGCACAGCCATGAGCGCCGCGAGCATCAGCGTGTCGTAGTTCAGGTTCGCGATAGTGACATCGCCCTCAATATCTCCCGTGACGCGTCTCACGAACTCGCGCAATTGCTCCATCTCGTCTTCTGCTGCGTAGGAGCGCTCGTAAATGACTTCCAAGACATGCGAAACCCCTGCGTCGCGCACTTCCTCTGCGAATGCCGAAGCACGCTTCAGCGCTCGACGTAGTTTCTTACTCGTGGGCCGAATTAGCTTGGCAAGGTCGCGGAAGCTGCTAAGCGTCTCCCGTTCCGAACCAAACGCACCAACGAGGACCTCAAAATCTTCACTCGAGGTGGCACCATTCGGAAGGGCTCGTTCAGCGATGGCTCGCATAGCGTTCACCGCGTCGTAGCCGCCCTCGTCGTCCCTCTCGATCCGCCTCATCATTTCCTCGGTGATACTCACAAGCGAGAGGGAGGGGTTGAAGCCAACGCTCAAGCCGTTACCCACGAGGACTGCGAGATTTTGGTCTGCGCCTATAGCCAACTTTTGTTCATTGCTCAGCGTCAAGTGCGTCCCCTTCTGCTCTTGAGACCACGAAGCCCCCTTGCTCGTTGATACTCACCTTGTAGACCTCAAGAAGGCGCCGTACACGCCACATGGCGTTCGGCGTTCGCCATTCGGTAAGCAACGCCCCACTCGGTTCCACAATGTGAAGCGCGAGCAGGCGGACAATATATTTCGTGATCGTACTCACGATGTGCGAGACAGAGGTGTCAGGAAACTCACCTTTGTCGAAGTGCTTGATTGTGTTGTAGGTGTTCGCAACGGCTCTCGAAATGGCGATGGTGTTCGGGGCGATGTCTCCCCACTCCAAGTCCAACACGTTCAGGCACCGATAAACATACGTCGCTGTAGAGGGCTTTCCCCCTCTCCCGTAGGTGGCGGTTTCCCCTTCCCGCTCACCAACTATTTGCCCGGCTGCCTCAATGCTCATGGAAGTGCTGACAATCAAATCCTCCGCAAACGCTTGCCTCCGGCCGAGCACACCAACGGCAGGCAAGATGAACCGCTTCCACGTCTCGTACTGCTCAGCCCATCGAGCCATACCATCGGTGCCCACGTCAGGGAAGCGCGTCAAAAGGTCGCCAAGCTCCTGCTTCGTAGGGAGCGGCTGCGCGTAATCCCTCACGGTTTGGGCGCTAAGGAGGTCAGTCCGTGGGTGGGACATGACAGAGCCACCAAGGGAGCGAATAACTATCGTGTCGTCGGCTACGCGGTGCCGCCTGAAGCTGATGGGAGCGCCTGCGACGAGGACGAGTAGCTGAACAACTTTCCGCTGCTCCGCGAGGTGGTCCGTGAAAGGTCGCGCGGTGTGGAACTTAGAAACAAGCACTGACGCATCAGTGATGTTCAGTCCCCCATTACCATTTTCCTCAGGGCGTTCCGTTCTCCAATCGGTTGCGAAGTTCAAGGTGGCTTCACCCTGCTGCCACGAAGCTCCTTCCCCTGACCGGACATACACGTGGAGACCGGTAGCTAAACCGTTCGCGTCGGCCTCAGGGTCCGTGTGAAGCCCGGTGAAGCTTGTCCACTCCCTGAGACCATCAAGGTGGCTATAAACCTCTGTGACAGTCAATGGCTCGTGCAGGGGCGCATCCCTACGACCAAGCAACGTCTCAGACGGGGCGAGCTTCCCCAAGGACACCCCGATGCTGACGGAATGGCCCCGCCACTCAACGTCGTAGAGGCAGACCGCCCCCTTGTGCGTAAGGAGCTTCATGTTCCGGGGCGGCGTTTGCGTCTCGAACCAACCGTCAACGTGTCGGAACTGCTCAGTGTCTCCACGATGGATGTAGGGAACCTCTACGACAACCCCCTGTGGCTCTTCCATGTGAAGGGTCGCCCCGGTGTACGCGGTGCCCTCAACCCCGTCAACCAAAAGGCCAACTACGGACTGCCCAAACTCCAACGTTTCTACGGTCATACCTCAGTGTACGTTCGGCGTTTTTTGGCCGTCGCCTTGGTTACATACGAAACAACTCATCACCCTCACCATTCGATGGGCTACTTCTCTTCCCCCTTTCGTGGACTTGCCTCTTGTCTGAGTGTTTCTTCCTTGCTTGCGCGGTAGGTTTTTAGGTCTCAACTCCTATCGCTGCAAACCAATTTTTCGTCTCTCTGACTGAAAGCTCTTGTTGGCTGTGGTGGGTCTTCTGCTGAGGAAGACAGCAAGTGTGAAGCCCCGCGTTGCGGTGTGTGGCTTCATCTTCGATGAACCAAGCTCGTCCCGAGCTTTGCCACACATCACAGGGGGCTGCCTTCCGCATTTCTTCACGTCTACACTTCTCCACAAATGAGCTTCTGCCGCAGGCGCAACACATTGCTCTTTTGTGGAGTAGCGCGCCGGTGAAGAAATACTCCATTGCAGCCCCCTGTGATGGCTCATTCCCGTTCGCTTGTTCCCACTCGCTCATTCCCGAAAGAGTGCACTGCGCTTTTCTCATTCCCGTTCACTTGTTCCCGAATGAGTTTGGTCGTTGCTCTCCTCATCGTTCGAGATTGCGTCTTCTCGTTCCCATTCGTTTTTGGCTTCTGATGGGTGAATTGCGTCTGCGGGTTGGTGCAGCATCTTGTTGCGGTGGGTGCCGCAGTAGAGCGAGGGCTTTGCGCTTCTTTTCGAGGTTCGCGGTTAGGACTGCGGTGCCGTCATTTCGTTCCCACTCGGATGGTCTCGCCGGAGGCGCTGTAATCGGGTAATTGCGGTTCCCGTTCGGTGGGGTGCGCCCCGTAGGGGTTAGGCGTGACGAGGGAGGCGCAGCCTTCCTTGGCTCGTCGGGTTTGGCATCACGTGCTTTCGGGTGCCTGCTCCTGAAAACTATTTCGTTCCCGATTGGGCGTTGTGACCGATATCTATTGTGAACCCACTACCAAGGAGATACCCATGACTAACCCATCCACTTTTGCGCCTTTGTTCGGAAGAGAAATTACGCTTACCCTTCCAACTCCCTTATCTGCTGATGCTCTTGCTGATGTAGCTGATTTCGAAATCAATGAGGGTATCGAGTTGGAAGCTGTCTCACCATTGAGTGTTGACGATGTGAACGCCCTGACTTCCGAATTCGAGAAGCACTTCCTCGCTTGCTTTGAGCAGGACAAGGCAGTCTCACTTACCGTGACCATTGAAGAGGTTCCCGACGATGCCTCCCCATTCCCCGTTCCTCTTGCCACCTTGTGGTTTGACGCGGAAGGCGGGTATCTGTCTGAGAGCTTGTTTGAAGCTCTTGACGAGAGTGAAGTAATTGCCAACTTGCGTGATGGCGACTTTGCTGCCGTCGCTGCGTTCCCGCTTGATGATGCAGAAGAGCACCTTGTGGGTATCGGGTTTAGTTTCACTCGTTCTTAAGCCTGCACGCCTTCCCTTCCCGGGCGAACGTCGCCCAACGCCAAGACACCCCCGCCAACGAAGGCGGGGGTGTCTTTGTGTGTACACAGTCCCCCGTGGACGTGGGCACACTTGTTGGTTTCTACCGATACTGCTTGTAGTGATTAGCTGCTCTTCGGAGCGATGGAGGTTCTTATGAGTACGGATGTTCTTTTCAGAGTGACGTTGATGTTGGACGAGGCCCAACGGAAGGCTCTCTTGGGGTCGTCACC
>Ga0265798_10008235_pt1 | contig 13333 bp, 11 predicted proteins | sample P3T30metagenome_FD_192430 | JGI IMG/M metagenome (GOLD analysis project Ga0265798, IMG submission 192430) | Plant litter microbial communities from East Loma Ridge, Irvine, California - P3 T30 | ecosystem: Environmental > Terrestrial > Plant litter > Unclassified | place: USA: California...
TTCCCCTGCATTAAAAAACACAAACAAGAATGATCCTTTGATTAACCCCGTGGTTGGGGCTAGTACAAAGAGAGAGAGAGAGAGAAAGAGAGCGATGCAGGGAAAGAGAAAATAGGCATGGAAAATTTTTTCTAGTGTAGGTAAGTAGCCTACCGGCTAATGTTCGGCGAAGCAAAAATTTCCTTTGGAACGTTAGGTAATAATGGTAGCGTGAAAAGGAAGAAAAGAGGAGAGAGAGATTTTTTTTACAGAGCCGGGTTTTAAAGTCGACTAGGATCTTCCTTGGTGCATAATTGGTTGAAAAAAAAAATCAAGGGTAGTAGCTGGGAACAAGATGGGAAGATGACGAACGGCAATTACATAGGTAGAGCTTACTGGTATAAGCGAGGCTCTGGTATAAACGAATCTCTGATACAAAAGAAACACTTGTATAATATCCATCTTTTAGTACGTATTTTATCAGTGATAGTTTGATAGACCGTTCTTATAGACCAAAGATTCATGTTTTGCAGGCAAGTCGATAATACATTCTAGGTAGCAAGGTACATGTATACAATTAGAAAGTAACCTGGGAAGCTTCCTTTGTATCCATGTACAGTGTAAACTCTGCTATATCCTCGCCCTGGCAGTAGAACCAACCTTTCCCTCTACCTACCCAAGAAAAGGTCGATTAAAATGGGCAAGTTGCACTGTTCCAGACGGGCTTGTCGTCAGTTCTCGCAAGCGAGAGAGGGAGTCCGATATATTTGACGAATATCGTGTTGTAGCCGGTGACGGTGCAATCAGTGTCGGCAACATTTACGACAATGTCCAAGCTGTAGAGGTCGATGCCGAAAAGCGTCCACCCGGTTCCAAGGTGCCACTCGAGCTTCCCGTTACTGTGTGCGCATGTGCTGACGCGATTCGCCCCTCTGTCGGGATCCAAAAAGGTAATGTCACCCTTGCAAGTGTGGGTGTCGGTATCCCAGCACATTTTGACTAGCATTTCCCTGTCGCTCTTGTTGATCGGGTTGTAATAGTACGCTTGTGTAACACATGGGATGGCGAGGGCGGTGGTGATGAGCGACAGTCCAGCAGCAAGGGTAACAGCCCTCATCTTGATCTATCGTGTACATGTTAGCTTAATCGTGTGTGTGTGTGTTTTTATTTAGCTAAACTAGACTATCAAGACTTACGATTAGACGGTTGTGATTGCAAGAGAGCAAATATGCAAGGGTTGTATGGTGGAGAGTGCTTGAGTTTGCAAAGTTTGAGATGAATGAGAAGTCTTATTCTCCTTGCATGGTAGAATGGTAATATATTTATATTCAGTGTTCGGAGTGTTTGGTCTGCTCGTCACTACAGTACTTGAACTCTATTTTGAACCACGTCGTTTCTCCTTGCCTGATATAGTGCTTACCGGTAATCGCTAGGCTACTTTGTGAGGTACCCAACTGATGTTCAATACAAACCCCACCACGCAGTCATGCTTACGATGAGAAATGTGGTTGTGATTGACGCGGAATTTGTGTTGGTATGTTGGCTTTAGCCTAGATTGATCTCGCTTGCCATACCAACATGTCGCATAACCCTTTTTCTTGCACAGACTGCCTTTCTTATTTGCACCACCTGTAACTGCTTTGGCTACATGTCCTAGGTGCAGTGACTTGATGTCGAAGAACTTTGGGTACGTGATTGAAATTTCGTGATGCATGAAGCTACAAGAATCCCATGTATAGAGCGGATGGAGTGTGCTCAAGGCTGCCCTGCCTGCGCACATTTACTGAGTGAATACTGTATTCAACCGAGTATGAGGTGCTGGGAGAGCGCCTTTATTTGCTTACTTGTATTGCTGTTACAGCAGTATTGCGTTGGGAAAATCTGCTGTTGAGCATTGATATCACTTGTTAAAAAAAATAAATAGAGCCGATGGATTGGCTACCACATCTATGACTAGTTCCCCTCACAGCCAGTTTCCTAAAAGACGGCTTCGCACACGAGCCGAGCAAGTGTAACTGGTCAAGCCAACGGGCAGTGTGCAACTTTGGTCCTGCAATGCGGAGAGATTATACCCTGTCGTTCGCTCCACCCAGCCGGCCCAATCGGATCCACCCATGACGAGAGACCCTGATTTTCTTTTGCGGCGATCGACAGAGAAACCCATGTCGCATCGAATCGCTTATCGAACATGGAGTTTTCCACATACAACTTGCTGATCATGGGGGGTGGGGAGTATAGCAGCTGGAGAAACGGATGACTTGTTCAGTTTGGCGGGACTAAAACATGGCGGCTGATCCTTACGCTGTTTCTACAAGGCATGCACAAGTTGATGGATTTGTATCTGTTATTTTGTAGAATTGCCATCTCCCAGGGCATGGTCCATGCATCTGACGACCATGTGACAGTTTCTTTATCCGTCATCGTATCGGTAGACCAACTAATTCCCCGCGCCTCCCCCGGGCTGGCATGATCTACAAGGCAGCCTTTGTCGCTAATACAACTCTATTGGGGAGGATCATCACGTGTCGAAGAGTAAGCCTTGGTCAACACAACCTATTGGGAGGATCATCACGTGTCGAAAAGTAAGCCTTGGCTTCAACTGTGGAGAGGAAGCGGCGTCAAGGAACTCGGCTCCTCGTCCCTGCCTCATGCAAGCCGAATCTGGCCTGCAAGACATTTTGAACATGACCAGGCGCTCCATGCGGAGTGAGAAGCCCTCCACCCCCCCCCCCTTTTTTGCATATTTCCCCGGTAAACAAAGTATACATCAGCAAAGGGCGTTGAGCCTAGGTGTGTTTCACTAGCATTCGGGGGAGGAGGGGCATGTTTGGTTGAGCGTTGTCCACGAATTCTTGGTGTTGTTGTTGTTGTTGATGATGATGACGGGTCCATTTACATATTGCGTAGACGAGTCGATGGCGGGATCGGGATTCGCCCGAAGCACATGGCCGTTTTTTTCCTTGTTTCAATGTGACAAGCTGCCTTGAATAAGTTGAAAAATAAAAACCAAGGAAAAAAAAAGCGTGGGACCTAGGATCAAGATTATGATATGCAGCGGTGGCGTTTTTTTTTTCGTGAGGGGAATGTTGCGGTCCAGAACACACAATCAAGGTGTTGTTGAGTTGGCATGGTGTTGCCAACTCAGTGGCCGCAACGGGTAAAGCAGGGTTTCGCTTCATTTCGAGCCCTGCGTATTCGTATAGAGCGGACGGGGCTACGCATACGGGCGGGCCAAGTACTTGTTTCAGGTTTGGACGTCGGTCAAGTCAAATACAGTCGAGGGTCGCATAAACATGATGGGTGAGCTAGTTGGGCAGGGTCATGCCAGCTCGGCGTTGAAACACGGTGCAATTGCGCACATTGATGTTTGGAATATCGATGTTGTGATTTTAAAAAAAAAAGTTGCCATGTTCGGCGTGATGTGGTGGGACGGACGGACGGACGGGGGTTTGTTTAATTTTGACACTTTGTTGTCGTGTTTGGAAGAAGAGCAGGGTGGGGCATCATTGCCGCCGCTATCGCCCGCGACGCCGTGAGAGGGTGGAGGAAGCAAAGACAGCGGGCGGAGGTGAAATGAAAAACGTCATGTGTATGGTGAGCAACCAACGGATCATCCGCTTTCCCAGTCATCCGCCTTCCGGGGTTGCCCGTGTTTCGACCGAGCGGCGCACGCAGACGTTGACTGAACTGCAGGCCCATCTCTCCTCCGATCGGATGTTTGCAAATCCCGACCGAGCCCTCACCCACGCCCTCTCGGACGATGAGAAGGTGTGTATGCCGACCGGCTGCATGCGGCCGGGGGCGCTGCATACGACAAGCGCATACGACAGTGCATACGACGGTGTCCAGGCAGTCATGTCTTGGGTCAGGCAGTCACTTTGCTGGTCATCTGGGCGCTGCGTGGGGCAGTGCGGTCGGTGAGTACGCAGCAGTAGCGACAGCAGCAGCAGTGTCTGATGGGGCGCGCGTCTGCATGCGAGGACACGAGTAAAATGGGACGCCATGTTCGCCTCACCAGCGTCGCCTTGCACGCTGACCATTGACCATGTGAAAAGGCGCTGGTGGTGGTCGGCGAGTGGGAAGCCTGCGACGCGAAAGCTCTCGTCGCCCTAGGATGCGGGGACCAGGGTCTGACGCACTGTGCAAAAGTCGGTCAACCCCCCGAGCTTTCTACGGCAGAACAGGTATGACTGGGCAGACTGCGCATCGCAGAAGCCTGGGACGACGGATATGCCTAGTTGTGCCGGGTGATGTGGTCTGATTAGCATGCAGCGTGCAGACATGGAATGCATCACCTGAGAGAGAGAGAGACACACACACACAAAGTCATGGTGGAGAGTGGTCTTGTTGGGGATTGATCATCATGATTTGTGATTTCAATTTTCTAGCTATGACGGGAGCCTCAACCAACAGAACTCGGGAGATCTCAGACCGTGCGCCACAGATGTCCCCACCCCAACTGTGCTTCCTCATCAATCTTCCTTTCCAATCGTGCAACGTAGAGTAGAGTAGCTTCCAGATATCATCGCGGCCGTGTGTGGTGGTATATGCCAAACAGTAAAAGAGGGGATATATGGTGCCCAAGCAAAACAGAAAAAAAAAACGCCACGCTATGCTGTAGATGAAATCGCTCGCTGAAAATGCTGTATCAAAAATCAAAAGGTCGGGACATGTTGGTGTGCTGGCCTAGTAACTTGAGATGAGCGGCGCGCTGGTATCCATAAACAGCGGATGGTCGTCTTCGAGGTATTGGGATTGCGACTTTGCGCCGTAAAAGGACGTGGTCAGCATGGCTTCCTTGTCGGAGAAGTGGAGTGTGGACTGCGGAGGCGATGCGAGGGGGGTGTCGTCGTCCGACTCCTCTTCGTACGTAAGCTCGGGTGGTGATTGCGACTGGGACGGCACGCGAGTGAGAGCGAGGTCGGCCACGTCGTCCATGTCGTCGTAAAAGTCGTCGTCGTCGTCGTCCGAGTCCGCGTCCACCTCCATGGTGCTAATCTGAACTGGTGATTGAGCGATGCGGCGCGGGATGGAGACCATGTCAAAGTCGTCCTCATTCTCCGACTCCGAGTCTGATTCGTCGTCATCCTGCTCCTCCTCTTCCACAATGCTGTCGGCCCACTGGATGTGTCGGGACTCGTCAGCCTTGGAGGCCTTGGACATGGTCTGGTTGAACCATTGCTCTTGCTGGCGCTCGGCATCTTGGAGTTCGATCATGAGGCTGTCGAGGAGGTTTGCGTGTCCAACCAGGAGGCGGAGATCGTGGTCGGCCCTGCATGCCTCCTTGCCCAGCTTGGAGCGGGCAGAGGCAGCAATGTAGTAGGTTTGCGTCAGAGACATCTTCTGCTTCTTCTGTGGTGGTGAAGATACAAAGTGGGAGCGGGTCGTCTCGGCCGTAAAAGGCTCAAAGGATGTTTGGATGCGGAGGTGTGATGAGGAAGGCATGTTTAATGTGTATGTGTGTGTGTGTGTTAGGCAGATATATGATTGCCTAAAAAAAAGTGTGAGTCAGGTTGGTCTATGACTGAAGACGAGACGAGGGCTCACGAACCTTAATACAGTAGCCAATAGACGGAAGGTGATCCGAGCTTGTAGATGTTCCCGAGATGGTTGATGTAATGGCAGATCAGTGTGATGAACGGTTGATGTCAAGATGGGCGGGTCGTGTTTAAAGATGTATCTGTGGGATGGAGTAGTGATGATGGTGGCTTCCGAGGCGCGGGCAAGCGTGTTTCTTATGTTTCCCTGACGCATCAAGGATGACCACGATGGTTAACGGGAGCTCGGAATTATTGGCATGTTTCCACCGCTCTTGGCCGAGTCGGTGAGCTAACACACTATGATTCACAAAGCCTGCAGGGGTGGTGGCCCGGCTTACCACGCCCCGGTCGTAAAGACTTTCGCCCGCATCCACCTCTGTGCGGGCGTTACGAGGCGGAGACCGGACCTTGGGCGGATATAGAGAGCGTCCATGTTAATAATCGCGCTGGGCTTTGGTCGGCGTTTACTGTCTCGCGATGCATGCCACCACTCACCCGGTGCAGCCATCACGCTGGCCGGGACTCATCGTCGCTCTCGCATTCTCTCTACAACGCACTATCAGTTTTTTTTGCTTTTCGCACCCCCCTCCCTCCCCCCTTGCTAACATGTCGGGCAGTGCGCTGGCTGGCTGGCTGGCTGGCTGGCTGGCTGGCCGTCCAGCTAGAGCCTTAGGGGTGTTTGGGCGAAATTTAACGCTGCCTGGCTGCCTGCCTTTGTGTTCTGGGATGCGCTGTCGTAAGGCTAAGCCACGGGCCTCTCCACCACCATAGCGGTCAGCCCTTCATCTGTGGCTGTCAAAACGTGGCCCCGTCCGTGTCGCGTTTAGTGGGTCAGCTACACCCTTCATTGTAGGTAGGTACCGCAAGTACACTGCGCGCGAGAGCCTGCAAGGGGGGGGGTCGGGCGTGCAGCAGGGCCTCCAAGTTGCCGAGCTGGGCGCGAAGCGCGAGGCTGTCGGGCCCGAGGTAGTTGATGCCATTCTCCTAATCAGGCTCGCATCACGAAGCCAAATTACCGCGGAACAAACAGGGCCAGCTGTTAGCACCCACCTCCGAACCATTCGTGACAAGTCGTCACCTCGGGCCACTGGGAACCATGGTTTCCGCCTGCCCAGCGCTGCCTAGCAGCAACCAAGTCGGTATCTCGGCCTTCTAGACAATTTCGTCCGCGACACGCGAGCCCCTCAGCCACGCGGTCTCGTCATTTTGCAACAAAGACTGGCCAGCCAAAGAAAAACAAGAACAAATCTTCACAGACGGATGGCTAGCTCCAACGCCCGCGATTACAAAACTCCCGCCGCCTGTCTTCTTTGTCGGAGCGGAGCGTGCATGCGATTGGCCGACGACGCCTGGCTTTGTCATGGCTGCTGAAAAATGCCGTCTGACAAACCCACCAAGCCCTGCATCCAGTGAACCACGCAAAACATCAATGACATGATCATGCGCCCCCAGTCTGCTACGACATCACGCCAGCATGCATCTTGACCTCTCCGCAATCCGACTTCATCTTTGCCCACGCTACATCGCGCGCCATGGCATCTCACACTCAAACCATGTTGACACTCATGTCGTATCGTTGCCATGCTCAGGAACAGCCAGAGCGGTGACCACTTGCGCTTACCCACGTCTGCTGTAGTACCCGTCCTCCGCTCCGCCCATCCACTGCACCGGCTCCGAGCCCGGGCGTGCTTTCAGGACGAACGATCCCAAAAGAGAAAAGCTGGTTCGGTACCTGTACCGGATCGTGACTGTGCGCTGCATTCGTCCAGCAGTGCACCGCCTTTTGGTCGTACGAAATACATGGCCGCGAGCCTAGCCGCACATCACCACTGTCCGTTCTTTTGCTCCTTTACATCTCACCGCTGAACCTGTACGAGGCTGACCACCACCACCACCACCACCACCACCTGTCCACGACAACCAACAAAAAAAACCCCGCATCGAGACCTTTTCCCCAAAAAAACTGCTCAACACAATTGCGCAACCAGCACGTGCATTCCTTGGCCCTGTAGGTGTGTGGTGTGTGTGTCGCTCCCGGAAAACACTCGGTTGCAAGCTGCCTCGGATCAATGCTGAATCATCCCACCTCACGATAACCAAAGGTAGTCTTAGTGGCTTTGGATTTTTGGTACAACGTCACCGGATTCGCCGGCTTTAGGAAATACGCTCACATGGACTAGCGGCCAGAATCCTGGAAGCCCTCGGCTTTGCTTTCATCTCCGGGAATACTCTAGAAGACGCCCTTTTTTTTTTGACAAAATGCTGATTAACCACCCTGCAGCCCTACAGCCTGCAGCTTGTCTCGTCTGCATATTTCAACGCACCTTCACTAAGCCATGGCATTTCGCCAGTGCTATTTGTAATATGGACTGTTTAGCTGCTGCTGCTGCTGCTGCTGCTGCCTGAAGCGTCATGCTCACTCTTTCACACGGGATAGCTTGGCGCGATCCGTCGCGACCCCTACCGGCTTTTGTCCATCACTAAGCATCGCCTTCCCTGTAACGCTTGCCCATACCTGCCTGTCACCAACGTGGTACAGTGTCACATCTTTGTTTCTTCCCTGTCATCGATGCGACAATCGTATGAACAATGCATAAAGGTCTAGGCTCATACGAAACTTGGCAAAATTGACTTTTCAGGCATTGTATTATTCAACACCCCATCATCAATGCTTAGTGAGGATCGCTTGCTTGCATCAAACTCTCGCAGCAACGATTGGCAAAGTGTCGTCAGTGCTTGTCAGCGTGACCGGCCTCACCGATGTTCAAAAGGAAAGAGGTCGAAAAAAAAACACGTCCAGGGTCCGGTCTACCTAACGTTTGCATTCAACAGAAACTTAATCCAAAGGCGGAGATGATGGTGCCGAAGCGGCATCGAACGACAAAGGGGTAGGCAGAAGCAATATGGACCGCTAATGTCTGCGCAGGAAATTCGAACTAGACTGATGACACTTGAGAGAGCGGTGTCCAGCAATCGGAATTTATTTTCGCAAAAACATCGGTGTCGTCTATCCGTGGTCTATATAGCCTAGTGTTGCGAATAACGAGCTTAGGAACAAGTAGGAGATGATTCATTAGTCAGTACTCTACTTGCGACACTAGCGATTCTAGCCGGTTACTTCATACATGTAATCTCTGCAACAAAGCTCTCAGGATCCAGTTTTCCCTCCCTGTACCATCTTCGATTCTCCTCAAGCTGTCATCAATCTGCCTCTGCAGCCGCGTCAATGTCTCTTGTGTGTACGCCATGCTACCCGCACAATCGAGCTGCTCCAGCACAAGCCGTTTTTGCTCATCAGATAGACATCCAACGTCGCGTCTCCGTTGGAGAAGCTCGCGCAGTACTGCACCATCTTCACCACTACTCAACGCGTGAACAAGCGGGAACGACATTTTCCCCTCGTCCAGATCCTCGCACCAACCCTTTTGGGAGCTGTACTCGGACGACCAGAGGTTCTGGTAATCATCCCGAATCTGGTATTGCATCCCGACAAGACTTGTAAGACGTTGAATATCCGTGTCTAGCGCGACGTTTGATGATGTGCAGTTTGCAGATGCAAGCAAAAGGCGAGCCAACAGGCGGAAAAGGCCTCCAGTCTTCTTCTTCGCCATGTCCAAATACTCGTCTTCCGATGGGCAATGGCTGTGGCGTGTCCAAAAGAGGTCGTGAGACTGACCAATGTGCAACTCGGCAAGCTCGTCGAGGACAATCTTCAGCCCCGTGGCGCCTAATTCACGAGCCTCATTTACCGCTTGGAGAATCTCATAACATCCAGAGTTGATCGTTTGTGCAGTCCCAAAGACGGTGTGCGTTGCTGGCTGGCCTCGTCGGAGATGGGATCCATCTTCAACATCATCGAGCATCAGAGACGCGCCGTGTAGCCGGTTGCCTAGCGATTTGATGCGGCATGTAATGGGCTCGGGTACGTTGAGCCAAATATTGAGAGCGTCGATGAACGTGTCGCGCACGCCCTTGGAGGGAAGCGAAGTAATGTAGTCGAAGGGTGCCTTGACATGTTTCAAATCTAGCAAATCATTTCCGGCCATGTGCTTTGGATCAGATTTCGAAGAGGATACAGATACACTGGGCGAGGTCGAGATGTCATCGCTCCCTATAGAGCTCTCATCTTTGGAGGCTTGGAGGGATGTGTCAGTAGATGAACGCGTGGAGCTTCCATCATGCTTCTCCTCCCCCCCTGGAAGCCTTCTAACAGTATCATAATCGAGATCCAGAGTCTTTGGAAGCCACTCCGCTGTCATTGCATCCTCAACACCCGCGTTTGCGTCATATCTGTACGTTGGATGATACCTTGGACAGTTCAGACTCCAAACGACATTCCCACCAATCTGGTAAGCCAGCGCATCCAAATGCCTGTCCAGCTTGTCCGACACAGGTGCATTGACCTGCCTGAACTCTGCGCTATTCTTCAGAAGCTGGCCCTCATATCTTCTTGTTGCTTCCAGAGTCATTCTTTTTGCCTCGTCTACGTCCACATCGTACCACTGCATGTGAAGCCACACGGCATTTGTAATCGTCTGCAACTTTTCCGAATCTTCAAGCTCGGCATATTCGCGGTCGAAGGAGAAGAAATCATTGGCGAGACTGGCAGCTATAAAGCATGGTTTACGGATTGGCTCGAGTAGAACATCCTCTTCTTTACTGAGCGTCACTCCCATGCCGAAGAGTATCAAGGCTTCTGCCCACCTGGTCAAGTCAGTCTCGACAAATGTTGCGCTCGGTTAATGGAAGAAGAAAAAAGACTTACACCGTTCCTGCATCAATTATGCGAAACTCAACATACTCTTCCAAATTGGCGAAACAGGTATCCTTATCCCGATCAACCCTAGCGAGCATGACTCTTCGTGCTTGCATGATCCGCTCCGCACATACTTTGTCAATGGACGTGAGTTGCATCATTATCTTTGCTTCGATCTGCATTCTACCTGGTGCCGGATTTGTCTTTGTCCACTCACCATGCTTGTTGTGATCATCAGACTTTGGCCATAACCATCAGCCATCTACCCCTTACGAAAAGTTATAGAGCTATCCACATACCGTAATCGACTCTGCAAGATCGAGCATATTATCGTACATATATGCATCTATGTGTAGTTAGCAAATGAGCACCATATAGGTGCGATAGCATCGAGTGTGGGGAAAAAAATGCTGCATATAGTGCATATCTTACATTCAATGATATAGGCAAGCAAACGCACCCTTTCCGGCTTTACGAGTGGAAGAACCAGAGCCGTGAAGTTGCCATTGATGGGATTGCATCCCCCAAATTCTTCAATCGGCCCAATATACTTGATCCAGTCCAGTCTCGCTTCATGGCATCCGATGTTGGCCTCGAACTCGAACCTGTGCCGCCTTAGCGTATAGCCTGAGCAGAGGTTTTGAGTTTCGTATCGTGAAAGCGAGACGAGGTAGGAAGTTTCGTCGTCTAATGCTTGCTTTGACCTGTCGACAATCATGATGGGAGTAAAGAAGCAGGTTCAAGGACTAATCGTATATAGTACTTTTAGCCAAGTGCTCCTCTGGAATCGTGCAAAACAGTACAGCTCTTATACAAAAATGGTTTGAAAGAGTCGTCCAATACTCTTCATACACTGAATGCAATGCAATGCAATGCACATCTGGCATACTGTCTGCGACCCTACTGATCAATTGCCACTCTCGTACCTACTATAGTCGGATAGCTGGAGAGCCGACGCGCTTTTTGAGCTACGCCCATCTCGTACCTACTAAAGTTGGGCTGATGGAGATCTGACGCAATTATTATAATGTACTTGATGAGCGAGTGACGCAGACAAGCAAGTGACGTACTTTTACTAAGCCTCTACAAAAACTACTCTCTAATACACTCCATGCGTGCCTAGTACTAATAGATCTAGACATCTATAACTTTTGGTTTTATTTGAGATTTTAAGCGACTAGTATACTTGTGCGACCAGTACAGCTATAAGTAAGAGGAACTTTAATTGCATAGTTACGCATTGCACTAATCCGCGCATTCACTCAGCATACGCCACGTGCGAAAAGTTGACGATCTCTCTAGGTCCAATCCTTATTCTGTGTCTATCTATCACTGTTCTTTTTCCGCCACCCTCTCATTTAACCTGGAACCAACAGCCAATTCGATAAATCAGGATTGACATTACCCTTCCGCTGCAATCTCGGTCTCGTGTTCGGGTTGACACTCGACTCGTTGTTGAGTACTGTGCTCATCGGTAAAAGACAGGATGAGAATGTGCAATTGCTTTTGGAATCTACATCAGCCGTAGTATCCCCCAGGTGTCCACATTCGACCCCACAGACTATGCAACCTAATTCAGAAATAGCTACAGCCATCCACTGCAGCACTGGCTTCCCTTGCTGTAGGGAACCTAATCATACGGTAGGTTTCACACAAGAGAGTTGAACTCCGCGATCGCATCGGAGACGGATGTCATCTCAAACCATACTGGATCATCAAGCAACTACGAGCACCGTTATCAGAGGGCAATGCGAGAACAAGGTTCTGGAGGAGATGCTTGGCTGTGGCATGGTCATGGTAGTGCCTACCGCGGACCGTAGTCTGTGACTGATTGTGAAACTGCCTGCCTACGGGCGGCAAGATATACTTTAAACACATACACGATGAGTAGATGAACGCAGCAATGTGTGACAACCCGGGCCTCGTATAGTTTGTGTTTTCAGTCCTGATGACTAGGGACCGTGTTTCCAAAGAGTTTCTGGATGAGTGCCAAAGATGTCTTGGCTGTGTCGTCAGAGGTAGATTCCTAAAGTCACACGCACATGTGTTTAATACGTCATGCATTGCTTGTCTCTTGGCTGAGGGACAGGACATGCGCAGTAGTACAATCTGATATCAATAAGTTACCCCACGTGGTGCGTGGGCCTCACGCGTTGCTGGGCATGGCTAGCGCGAAACCCTCATCACAACAAACATTGCATGTGCGTGTGCGTGTGCGGGTGTCAACATCAGCCCTACCGCACACTCCGCATACAGCGTCACTCACCGACAAGTTGCAAAGTAGATCGACAACTGCAACCGCAGCATCATCGCAAAAAAATTACAACACACAATGGCCGACCCGGGTATGTTCTCGGTGCGCCGCCAAGTAAGTTCATGTTGAACCCCCCCCCCTCTTTTGTCGCATCTCGCTCTCGTGCTGGACATGTCCCCCTAACAACACGCGCAGACTCTGGGCCCCGTCACCAATAACGCCTCTGCAATTCCCATGCCCGCCTCAGCCATGAAGCGCACCAGCTCCATCAACAATGGGCAGCAACATCAGTTTCCCCCAAACAACGCGCGCTCGCAAAGCGGAAGTAGAATGTCCCTCGCGCCCGGCCGCCCAAGCCAGCCCCTCTTTCAGCGCTCCTCGTCCGGTACAAACCTGGCCGAAGGTTTCCAGTCGGTCCACCGAAATTCTACAAGCAACTTTGGTGCAGGCAGCGCTCGCAAGAGCTTTGCACCAGGCGCATCCATATTCCAGACACCAGCTCCGTCATCTTCAGCCCCTACGTTTGAGCAAACCGTACAACGACGAAGTAGCGTCTTCAAGTCACGAACATCACATGGCCCTGGTCAATCCGGCGTTAAGCAGTCCTTCTTCCAGACGGCGCCAATGCCCTCGGTTCCCCCCACGGATCCGCGACGCCTCAAGGATGCAAGCACGCGTGCGCACATGGCGCAGGAATTACTCGAATACCTAACTCAAAATAACTTTGAGATGGAGTCCAAGCATGTGCTGTCGAACAAGGCTATGACATCACCAACACAAAAGGACTTCAACTGCATGTTTCAA
>Ga0265798_10008237_pt1 | contig 13325 bp, 10 predicted proteins | sample P3T30metagenome_FD_192430 | JGI IMG/M metagenome (GOLD analysis project Ga0265798, IMG submission 192430) | Plant litter microbial communities from East Loma Ridge, Irvine, California - P3 T30 | ecosystem: Environmental > Terrestrial > Plant litter > Unclassified | place: USA: California...
AGTCTGTTGGTGTGATAGCCTGCCATGAACTCTCGATGGTTCGTTCATATTGGTTTCTCTTCTAGCTGCTCGTTGAAAGTACCAGTACTTCTCGACAACTATGGCATAAGGGCGATAGTGGGGACTCGCAACTTGCTGTTCCGGACGTGCGCGTTCCAGGTATCGGGTGTGCCATCATAACCAGGGTTTGCAGATAGTGGGCGCCGTTTGGCGGCAGACTATTCTGGTTGCGATGATGACGCCTGGAAAGTGTCAATAACATGCCCCGCTATATGGGTTAGGCAATCATCGCACAAGGTGTGGACCAAGACTCCGAAGACATCAGGCAGTTCTCTCAGGACGCTCTAGATGATAGTGATCTCCTCGCGTGGCAAACATGTACCCAGCGACCCGAACAAGCGAACAGTCATAACTCGCATCGAAGATCCGTTCAATACTCCAAGAGCAAAAAACCCTACAATCACTCAGACAAGTCCATCTAGCTCACTTGACGCCCGCGTGAAATGCTGGAGACAAATTGTCATTTTTTAGTAATCTATACACAAAGTAGCTACACGTTCACATATCTTGAAATGACTTTCCCACTAACATCGAAAGCCATCTTGAACGGCAGGATGCGGCCTGCAGCTTCTCGGTACGACACCATTGTCCTGTCCGTCCTTCTCGTCCTACATGACTTCTTACAATGCTGCTCATATCTTGAGACAATTCGCTGTACAACCAAAGGTCGGAGCTCGACTCGTTTCATTTCGTTCTATTGAGTGGGGTGTTGTTCTTGATACGTTGGTATGGTGCTGGTGTCATGATTCGGATGAGTTGTGATACGCTGGTTCGGAAGCGACAGGAAGGAGAGCGCCGGTGTGATGCTGGAAAATGCTGAGTAAGATGCTTAAACGCTTGGAAAGACTAAATGCAGCGCCATGTGTCCGGGCTGTTGACTGGCCAAGTATCCAAAAGGGTAGTTTGCCAAGGACGAGTAGTGAGCCATCTCGAGATACCGTGATATGTATCTCATCGAGACTGCTCAACCAGGGAATTAGACACCCATTTGTACCAAAAGTGAGCAGCCCCACTAGACGGACCAACGAGCCCCGACACGATGGCGATGAAAAGGGAAAGAGCAAGAAAACACAGTGCCAAAACACGGACGGCCCACCCCGTTGTGTCTAGTTGTTATGCGCCATTAGCGACGGGCGGCACGCCCATTCGAGGATCTCCAGGAGGGACGCCGGGCACCTTCTGCAGCGGCGGATGCAAGTGGTGCTGGCAGCCGTGGTGGCAATGTGGCGCGGGTGGAAGGTCGTCGTAGTCGTCGTCGTAGTACTCGTCGTCCTGTGCATCCAGCGATCCGTCGTCGGCACGGCGGTCGTATCCACCGGGTGGCGGGTTCTGCGCGTGCTGGGCGTTGTTTGCGTTGTTCTGTGCCTTCTTGCTCGCCTTCTTGCCCTTTCGCCCCTTCATCCTAGCCTTCTCCAGCAGACGCCGCTTCTCGGCCATCCGCTTCCGCTCCTGCCGGTCCTTCCTCTCGTACTGACGGATGAGTGCCTTGGGCTTGTAGCCGAAGATGTCCTCGAACTCGCAGAACTCGCAGATCCACGGGTTGGTGGGCGGGTTGTGGAAGTTGGCGTACTCCTGCTGCATGCGGCGCTTGTTCGCGGCGTGCTTGTAGAGCTTCGACGCGCTGCGCTTCGGCTTCGGCGGCGGCGGGGGTGCCTGCTGTTGCGGGGGCTGGGCAGCACCCTTGGGCGGCGGGGCGGCTCTGTTGGCGGGTGGAGGATGGGCGCCGTTCATCCTGGGGCTCGTCTGCGTGCCCTGGGTCGACACCATGGGCGCGTCGGGGCGTACGGGCGGCCTCGCGCGGGCGGGCTGCTGCGGGTGGGGCTGGGAAACAGCTGGCGTCGCGGTCGCGGTGGGATATGCGCCGGGCGGCTGTGGGTAGGGACTGTTTTCCTGGCCGGGCCAAACCATCTTGTTCGCCGAGTCGGAGCCGCAGGTGAAGGTGAACTGCGTCTTGTTGGCGGCGTGCTTGGCGGCCTCTTGCTGCAGCAGGCTCACGTTCTCGTTGCCGGCGGCGGTGTTGGTGTTGGGCGGGGTGGCTTGGGCGTTGGCAATGGCGGTCGAGATGATGCCGCTCTGCTCTGGTGGTGGACCTAGACGGAAAACAAAGTTAGCGCACGGACTACAGAGCTAGAGGCGAGCCTATTTCCGAGGTGCCACCATACGTTTGCTGCTCGATTTGGCGTTGGCGAGATTCGACGCGCTGCCCAGCACCCGCCGCTCTGACCGTCCCGAGCCTGACCGCCCGAATCGCCCTCTGCCGGCGCCTGAGATGCCTGTCCCGGGCGCGGTTACTGCTGCTGTCCCTGCGCTGTGTTGCTGCTGCTGCGGCGTCGAGGGCGCAGACCCATAGTAGCGCCCCGGCCCGTCGCCGTCGTCCAGCGCGCCTGCCTCGTGGCTATGGCTGTGTGCGATGCCCATGCCTGCGAGGTCGGCCGAGAGGGTCGTGTGGTGTGACCCGTTGCTGCCCATGTTCGGAATCTTGCGCTTCTTCTTGTTGTTGGTGTTCTCGAACGACTCGTAGCCGTCCACAGAAGACGCCGCCGAGCCCGCCTTGGTGTACTTGCCTGCTACGCTAGCTATAGGCTTCCCAGAAGGGTGGCGGTGCCTGCTGTATTGGTAGCTGGGCGACGACGGGATGGGCGCCCCGCGCTCATCCTCTTCCTCCTCGCTCTCGGGGTCTGTGTGCGCCAGGCCGCAGTGGCACGCATGCTTATCGCTCTCGCCAGTGCGCAAAGACCTGCTGCCGCGCTCTGTGGCCGAGTACGGGTAGCTGAAGAGCGGGCCCGTGGACGGCGGATTACTGGGGAAGTCGAGCATCTCAGCCTGCTCAGGAGACAGCCTTGCGCGCAGAGAGCGCGTAGGAAGAGGGCGGATGGGCCGGTCGGGGTACATGGGCGACGAGGCGTCCGAACGCAGCGGCGAGGAGCGGTTCCACTCGTAGCCTGCGAGGGGGAGAAGGCATGTCAGATATGTGGCGAGAGTGGAGAGCAGGCCTATGCGGTACATGGTCGTGTCTTCGGTGCTGGGAGGGTGCGTGGGGAAAGAAAGTGTGGAAAGACGCCGTGGTCGCCCACGACTACCTCCTCTACTTACCCGCTGTCGCCGCTGCCATGCTGGCACTGCTTCCTTCACCGACTACCCAGGGGATAGTCCTATGCTCGCCTCTTCCTCCAAAAATATTCCAACTGCGCCTCTATCGTTCCTGTCTGTCCCACATTAGCTCCTCAATCCACCAAGCCTTTGCCAGTCCCAATGTCTCCACAGCTGTCTTCCTGTGCGCACACGTAGGCTCCTGGGTGTCGCAAGGTCTACGCACCTGGTGGTATATCCAACTGGAACTACGATAGTGGTGGTGACGGTGTCGAAGAGTAATGCGCTCGTCGTGTGCTGGTGCTAGTCATTAGCGGGTGCCGGAGCGAGCCCCTCCACTCCACTCACAAGATGTCTTCTCGGGCTCCAGAACTCAAGGTGCCAATACCTGAAGCTTATGATGAGCAAAAGTGATGCTGGACGCCAACTGGCAGGGCGTTCGTGGTAGCTCAGGCGTCGCAAAAGCCCGTAGAACACACCTGGGCTGATTCGAAGTGGAATGCCAAGAAAGTGGCCACGACTGACACTTCCCAAATGAGACGCTGAATTGTAAGAAGGAATACCAGATTGGAAGCACTACTGCACTGCCAAAAGACGGTATATGCAGCTTCACAGCGTTTGTAAAGCTATCAATGACGGTTGGCGTAGACGTGCATTCGGCTTGAGGTGTACCGTGGCGCTAGGATGGTTGGTAATACTGTCAAACTCGATTGCCCTCACCCTTATCCAGAGCATTCGACACGGACATCTCCAATCTTCGTATGGTCTTCCGGCATGTGCTTCAATTATGCTGCCTATCCAATGGCACCCCGAGCCGTGCATGTCATCTCTTCCAGCAGACTGAGCCTCGGAATCTGCCGAATGAAGTGCTGTGATGGCTGTGCCTTGCGCTGATTTGCAGGCTGCCACTCTTGATTCTCAGTGCTCACATCTGGGCATGCGACCAATCTCAGGACAGCTTCAGAAGCTTTGAGTCCACGAGCCAAAGCTCTGGAATACGATAACCTTTGCGGTCACCGGCCAAACTTGCCGGCCGTAACTGTTCCTGCATATGATGAGCTGACCCCGCGTCCCTAGCAGTGGAGTCCTACAGAGCCTCATACTATGCCGCGAGGATCATTCCTGCAGAAAGAATCGATCTGAGTTGCCCTTGGTAACTTGGAACCGCCTTGTAAGCATGAGTGTTCGTATCGATATGCTGAACAGGCTACGTCACCGCTTTGGTGTGTGAGTAGTGGTGTGGCATGGCATCAAGAGCTTTTGGTTTGTACTTCCCATCGGCTACATTCTTTTGAGAGCATGGCTGATTGCGAACAGAGATCAACCTTACGACGAACGACGCGTCAATGCCCTGGCAGCAATGGGTTCGAACACCTGCGCGTGACTGGAGCTACGTAGATGGGGAAGACCATGATCGACCTTCGATTGCGCTGTGCAAGTGCCATCCATGTACGAGGTAGCCCGATAGATTTATGTTCGTGTCTTTTGACCTCGAGGTCCTGAAATCTGCCTGGGAAGGTGAGAGACTCATCCTACTGGGCACTCGTATCAAGAAGTAGAGCAACGCACATGCGCAGCTGTAGTTGTACGGCCCTGTTTATCGTGGTCGAGGGCGCCGGTATTGCTTTTGGATGCTGTAGTTCGACTGTTTGCTCCATCCGCTCACGTTAAACGCGTTTCGCAGCTGCAAAGTAGGAAGTGGGTGAGTTGACTACGAATGTATCCGGCAAACAGCATGGCGCTGCGAAAGGAACCTAAAGCGAGCCATAGCAGGAGACGCAGGTAAAGCTGATGTCCATCTTTGAGCCTCTAAATTTACCTCGTCCGTATCATACACCTTCCAGAAGTGCGTCGCTGGGTCACTACTCCGCCGTTCCTTTACCGCAACCCTGGGCCCGTTCGTGGGCAATACTAGCGCCGACCCACCCCATACAAACACTGCACGAACTTTGGTTCCAATAACGGATCTCCACCTCTACCGCCAGTTTTCCCACCCAAAGATCTATCACGGATGTTATTCCCTCACTCGACCTTGCTCCTTCCAGGTTCACTGTCGTGTCCAATGCACAAAGCGGTACAAGTAAGATTAGCGTCCCCCTTCACTTCACTGTACGTACGTTGCACACTACTTAAAGCTTTGGGCACCTCGCGCCTGTGTTTAAATACAAATTCTTCGAGTTTTGGCTCCGACGACAAAACACAATTGACGCTATTCGGGATACCTCGAAACAACTTCACGGATAGACTCAAACATGTCGGATATGGAGAGCTCAATATACACGTCAGACATGTCGCATCAAGATCTACTCCACAACACTCAAGATGGGTGCACATGGGAGCTCTGTCACCTCTCCTACGCCTACTTCGAGTATCGCCCCAACAGAGCCGCCAACCTTGCCTTCGCGGTGCTCTTCGGCATTTCCATGCTGGCCTACCTAGGGCAGGGCATCTTCAGCAAGAAGTGGATCGGCTTCACGGTCGCAATGGTGGGAGGTTGTGTACTCGAGATGATCGGCTACGCTGGTCGAGTCGCTGCGTACAAAGACTTGTGGCACGAGGTATGTTACGGATGGAGAGCGAGCGAGCGAACGACAGGAATACTGACAAAATCGAAGAGACCGTTCCTGATTCAGATCTGCTGTCTCACTATTGCCCCCGCCTTCCTCGCTGCTGGACTCTGTGAGTGCTCACGCGAATAATGTGTTCTGACGTGTTGCTGACTACGCTCAGATCTCAGTCTCTCGCGCATTGTCGAGACCTTCGGTGCTGAGAACTCACGTATCAAACCGATCTGGTACCCGCGCATCTTCATCACCTGCGACTTCTTCTCGCTTGTTCTGCAAGCTGCAGGAGGTGGCATCGCTTCGGTCAAGACGCACAACGACGAGGATCCAAAAATGGGCAACAACATCATGATCGCTGGTCTCTCTTTCCAAGTAGCTACGCTCTTCGTCTTCATCCTTCTTGCCCTCGACTTCAGCGTCTGCACGATTCGCCGCATTCGCGCATTCGGTACCGATCACGCGTTAGATCCTCGTCACGCCCGTCTACGCAACAGCAGGCCTTTCCAGGGCTTCCTCGTTGCCCTGACACTTGCAACTCTCCTCATCTTCACCCGCTGCGTCTTCCGTGTCGCTGAGTTGAGCGAGGGCTGGGAGGGTAGGTTGATGAAGAAGCAAGGTCTCTTCATTGGGCTCGAGGGTGTGGTAATCGTTCTTGCGGTCTATCTGCTTAACTTCTTCCACCCTGGTCTCTGCTTCAAGGAGTCCCGCGTTGAGACGTCTACCCAGGCGTCTGCCGCTAGGTCCTCCGACGAGAAGGCAACGGGATCGGGTGCCGGCAGGACCTGGTGTGGTATGAAGAAGAAGGCCGTGTCTCCGGGAAGCAGCATGGAGAACATCAAAGCATAGGTGCTTGCCTATCTTATCGCTCGTTCGACCAGCGTTCAGTATCGAGGCGATGGTAATCGGGTGCGAGGAGAGAAGGGAGGGGCGAATATCTGTCACTTTCGGCGGACAACAGTCACTGGGAACATACTCATGCAACACAAGTGTCTCGTTGATAATTGGTCATGGTGTGTTCGGTCTTCCTGCAGAATATGAAAGGATAACTTACGGATGGAAATGTTTAAGTGGACACCAAGAACCGTGTCTGTGCGTGATGTCTGGGAGTCGTGATGCGCATCATTGTCATGTTGTCAAGTGAGGCAGGTACGATTCTGCCAATAATATGGGTATCTGGCGAAGACTGGCGCTCTTCTGTTCTTTCCCGCCACATGCGCAAATATTCCTGAATACCTATTGCCAATCAAGCAACACGGACGTCATACTCGAGATTCAATCCAGTGGCTCAACGAACTCACCGCTCGACTGTAGAAGTGCGCCGGGAGAACGTCAGGACCCCGGAGGTACGGTAATCGTGACTCAACAACATTTCTGTCGGCCTTCAGTTGCTTGAAACTCTTGTCTTTGCTCTGATTCATAGCTTGAGGTTGTCCCGCGCCTACTCTCGGCTCCTTCACCTTGCCTGTCTGCGTTTGCACCCGACGGCTTCCCGCCACTTGATAACTCGCACCTACCTTACGAAACAGGCGCCTGATCCACCTCAGCACTCTTTTACAATAAAGATCTCTCCGCACCCCGCTTGTAGCCCTCAGACACCCGCAACACGTTTCAGTCCCCAAAGCTCGACGATAACAGAACCTTTTACTCTCAGATACCGACACCACAAGCCACCGCAATGAATCAAGCTGAAGATGTCGAGATTGTCCTCGGCCACAAGCGCCGCTACAAGTTCCACTCTGGTACACTTGCGCGCAACTCCACCCTCTTCGCGAAACTGCTCACCGAGCCTAACGCAGCGAAGTTGAGCAACAAAGCAAGGAATGCGGGTATCAAGATCCGCTGGTTGGTCGAGCTTACCAGTTTACCTTGCGACCAATATCCCGCGGGTCTGCTCGAACTTGTGGTACGTCCTGGAGCATTCCAGTAAGTTGAATCACTGACCCTTGACACTGACGCACGCGCCTACAGAAACTCGGACCCACAAGCCAACGTGAAGACGGCGTCAGTGGATTGATCGTTAACGAGAATGGCCGCGTCCCTCAAGCCGCCAAAGCCTTCGCCATGTGGGAATCCGTCTTGTACGCCTTCTACAACAAGCCGATCGTCATCGATGATAGCGACATGACCGCCGCTCTCGCAGACTGCTACCAGATTCTGCAGATCTCAGACTACCTTGGCTGTATTGGCCTCGTCAGCAAGCCCATCGAGATCGCCCTCCTCAAGCACGGCCAGGAACTCTTCCGCTCTGTTCAAAGTTCGCCTCATGCCTGGGTCGAGTTATCGAGCCGCATTCGTAGCGAGGTGATCTTCAAGGAGAGCATGGTACACATCATCGGCAACTGGAAGGTCCTAAAACTACGGGTCAGTGTCAACGACCAGCTCCGCGCAGTACCCGGTCTTCGCGCCATCATCGAGAAGTACCACCGCGCCCTGCTCCAACAGTGCAAAAACCTCGAGCTCGGCATCATGTCTCTCTACCCCGGCGACATGCGCCTGCCCGTTGAAGACCTGCCCATCAAGCGCGAAGCCTACGCCAAAGACATCCTCGTCTGGATGGCGCTCACCTTCTTCCGTCACTGGATCGGTCAGCGGCTGATCATGGAGAAAGGTCGCCACTCACAAGACTGCGGCTTCGAGCTGTACAAGCAGATCGGTGTGGCAGGCGAGTCCTACATGGACAAGTCAGTCATCAACCAGTTCCACACCAAGTTCCCCATGACCAAGAAAGCCATGAACGTGCTCGAGAACCACCTGCTGGAGATCAAGGAGTGCATGAAGGGCGTCGTCGACCAACACAAAATCCTGCAATCGAATTGCCAGCTCGACATTCACCGCTACCCCGTCAAGTACCTCACGTGCATCGACTTCAAGCGCACGGATTTCCCCTGGCTCAAGGACGACGACGAGGTGGGCCAACCGCGCGTCGTGCCGGCGAAGCGCGAGTACAAGCCCGGCGGCAACGACATTGCGCGCCAGAACCTCGCGACCGCCAAGCGCTACCAGGACCGCGATCTCAGCGTGGAGGACGACATGCAGGACGACGAGGAGTTTGAGGAAGAGGACGAGGAGGATGATGACGATGTGCAGGATCCGAGACAGAAGCGTGCGCGTGCGGGATAGCTTCCTGTGCCGGTGATTCCCGAGGAGTTTAGGATGGAGAAGACTGCGGCTATGTGTCCGTGGGCAGGCGAGCTTTGCGTGGCGCCGTGCATGTGTCAGGAGAGGTTTGCGGAAGTGATGTAATGGTTTGGGGAGTTGGGTGTTAAGCGGCGGAAAAGTGTTCATTGGGGTATGGATATGTCTTGTCAGTGTGTTTGGAGGACCCGAGGGATTTGGGTTCTGCAGTCAGTTTGGTGGTATACGGGTTCTAGTGTCAGCATGTCTTACCAAATCTCAACTCAAACACAGAAACACAGTAGGTCAGGAAGATGACAACGGTTAGCATGGCGAGTGACAGTGAGTGGGACGTTGAACGAAAAGAAATTGTTCTTTGTACAGTAGCCGTAGCCAGGCTGACATCTTCTCTCCCCGCGCACCATCGTCTAGATGCTCGCATGTTCCCACTCGCAATGGCTCATGTGCCTGCTTCTTCCTCGTTGCACCACATAACCCCCTCTTGTCTCGTTTCCTCCCCAATTTCCCTCCCTACTCGTCATCATACCCCGTCGGCCTCGGCCTCGCACCCCTCGGAACTGCCAATCATTAGCGCATAACCTTCACAACCCCATTGTCTGACTGCCTGCAACCCGTTCCCTCCATGTGTTCTGCAAGACTTACTCGGATAAGTCATAGGAATCTTAGCAATCTGCTCCTCGCCCATGTATCTCCGTATCGGCGGGACCGTGAGCACCAGTACGGGTCCAGTCAGGCCGACAATGATGCTGTAGAAGTATGCGGGCTTCTGGATGGAGGCCCATTTGAGGTAGCGGAAGGGCGTTTGGAAGAAGCGTGGGGAGGGGGGTATGCCGGACATTGTGTGTGTAGGTGTGTGATGGAGACGGTGTGTGGCTTATTTGGCTTGCGTACACGGCGGGTGTATCTAGTGGTGTGTGATATCAAGGCGTGTCTCCGCAATTGGCGTCGCAATCGCTCGCTCGTCGATGTCGATGTCGTGAAGTCAAGATCCCCAAGCTCCGCTACCCAATCGGCGCTGTTCGATTCTCCGGCACCGACCACGGCTTGGCGTATACGTTGCTCTCTCCCAAAGCTATCCCGAGCAACGAACTAGTCATCTCACTTCCCGCCATTTCACGATATGAGGTGGTTGTTTTCTTCGTTATTGGTGCTGGTGTGGACGGCGATTGTTGCGGCGAAGAGCTTTTCGGGGAATAGGTTGCTCGTTGTGCTGGAGGAGCAGAGTGAGCGCGAGAAGTATAGTGTGTTTTTGGAGGATTTGACGGGTGAGTTGTTGTTCTTTGTTTGGAGGGGATGCTGGGTGCTGGAATTGAATTCCTAGGAAGTGATGGCGCGCAGTTGGTCTCTTGGGAGGGTTGGGAGCTAGAGGCTGGCTTCGTTAAGAGATGGCATGACAGAGCTACAATTGGGATGGAGATGGCGCAATTTACATTGTTGCTGCTTTGCATACACGGAACACTGCTGACAACTTTATACAGCTCGAGGCTTCACAACGACGGTTGAATCACCAAAGGCAGACAAGCTATCGCTTTTCAAGCATGGCGAGCGAGCATACGACCACGTCGTCCTCCTCCCAGCAAAGTCGAAAGGCCTCGGCCCTGCGCTTACCGCGAACAATATTCTCGATTTCCTGAAGAAGGAAGGAAACATTCTCGTCGCGCTCTCTAGCGAATCTGGCACTCCTGCCGCTATTCAGTCAGCGCTCCTCGAGCTCGATATCAGCATCCCAATGGACAAGGGCGCAGTTGTGGTTGACCACTTCAACTACGATAGCACTTCCGCGTCAGACAAGCACGACGTTCTGCTTCTCGAGCTGCCCGGCGCCGTTCGATCAGACGTCAAGAACTACTTTGGAGGCGATGGCTACATTGCGGTACCGCGTGCCGTGGGCCAGGTGCTCGGAAACGACTCGCCGCTTCTGGCACCTGTTCTCCGTGCCCCCAGCACCGCATACAGCTACAACCCCAAGGATGAGGCGGATGCAGTTGAGGACCCGTTCGCGGTCGGCAAGCAGCTGAACCTGATCTCGACCATGCAGGCCAACAACGCCGCGCGTCTGATGGTTGTCGGATCTGCCGAGCTTCTCCAGAACAAGTACTTTTCCGAGAGCGCCAAGCTGGCCGGTAAGAGCATCAAGACAGCCAACCGCGAGTTCGCGCACAAGCTGTCTGCCTGGACTTTCAAGGAGACGGGCGTGCTCAAGGTCGGCAAGTTCGTCCACTACCAGGATGAGGGCAAGAGCAAGAAGATGAACACCAGCATTGCTATTCCTGAAAACAACCCTGGCATCTACCGCGTCAAGACCGATGTCGTAAGTTCACCTCTTCACCAAGCTTTTGACCGTTGTAGCTTATACTTTCCTAGCACTTCCAAGTCGAAATCTCCGAGTACTCCAACGACCACCTCCAACCCTTCACCCCGACCGCCTCCGACAACATCCAACTCGAGTTCAGCATGTTGTCTCCCTTCCAGCGCCTCAACCTCTCGCCCATCGCACAAACCGCAAACTCGACCATCTTCGGCGTCGCGTTCAAGACACCAGACCAACACGGCATCTTCAACTTCCGCATCAACTACCGCCGCCCCTTCCTCACAAACATCGACGAGAAGAGGCAGGTAACGGTCCGCCACTTTGCGCACGACGAGTGGCCGAGGAGTTGGCAAATCAGCGGCGCGTGGGTCTGGATTGGTGGTATCTGGGTTACCGTCGCAGGGTGGTTGGCATTTGTGGCGCTGTGGCTCTGGAGTAAACCTGCGCAGGAGAGTGTGAAGAAGACACAGTGATTCGTCTATACCGGCGGCTGATAAATGGAGATCGAGACAGGTCACGTCTTGTTAGACGTGCGTGGTATGTACATTATGGAGTTTTACTACCCTGGATAGGAGGGCAAAAGCTATCCGTATCTAAAATCGAACATTTCATCTTTCGTCCAATTCATATCCGCCTCCACAAATCACACCGTCCTAAACGTAAACGGCTCCGACACCTCCACTACAATCCTCCCCCTCCCATCCCCATCTCTACCCTTCCACTTCTCCCTCTTCTCCTCCAAACCCCCAGCCAACAACTCCCCCTTCCTCCCCCACCTCCACTTCCCAAAAGACGCAAGCAAATAACTACTAACCCTAACGCTATACTCCGCTCCCTTCTCCAAACACTCCAGCTCCCCACCCTGCGCGCCCGGCCCCTTTCTAATCAGCCAAAACGTCTCTTCAAACGGCACACCCGGTTCAAATTCCTCAAACACCTCGTCGCTGGGAAACGGCTCGTCGTACTCCCAGCACCCGATGCCCCATGGGAACTCGACTTCGGTGCCGGAGGGGTCGGTGATGTGTGCGATTTCTTCGAGGCCGTGGAGTTCTTTCAAGGGCGTTTTGGCGAGACTGAGTGTTAGGGGGGAGGGGGAGGTCCGGTGGAGGGTTAGGGTTAGGTGGAGGCCGAAGCGGGAAGTGGAGGTTAGGGAGCAGGTTGGGGATGTTGGGGTTAGGGAGAGGGTGAAGTGGGGTTGGGGGGTGGGGGCGGTCATTGGGGGGTTGATTGTGTTGGATATTGAGGGGTTGGTAATGGAGGATGGTGGGATGAGGCTTGAGGGGAGTGAGTTGCTGATGTTTGTTCGGGTGCGAGACTGACTAGGTTGTGGTGTCAGCAGTGACGTAGTTGGTTTCTTGATTGGGTGGCGTTCGGACGCAGGCAAGTCTCAAAGAATCACTGCAGCACCTTTTCATTTGGTGTCGAGGCTCGAGATATCATGCGTGGGAGAAAAGCGTGAAGGACCAGTCTGCGACAGTCCGCTTCCTCAGGTGCATTTGACAATTCTTGACGACAAGATTCAAGTCGTGTTTCCTATTTTCTTATTGTAGATGCGAAATGTAGTTCTTTGAACACCTGGGACTCACCGACGGGCATGTCGGATTAAAGCGGGAGGCGAGCCGCCAGGAGGACAGTCGATATAGTTCGTGAAGGCTACCCAGGTCGGTATATCTCGCTTCACTTGGGAGAATTGCCAGAGTAGATGTTCTGTGAACCCATATGCGAGCTCTCAAACAATCCTCACTTTTGTTCTCGAAGCTTCATTCCTGACCATATATGTACCGTCCATGACTCCAACTCCGTGGATGGCTTTCTCGCCACTCTTAGAAGTACTTGAGGAAGCTTCATCGATGATGCGATACGCCAACCCCTGACGCCGTAGAACGAACGGTAGCTTGCCGCCATACAGTATCTAGATCTCGTCGCCCAGAAGTGCGGTGCCCGTCGTAGCCACCGTGTAGCCTTTGGTCGTTTCGAAGATGCAATCTGTGTACAGGGACAGCCGTGATGCGAGCATGTCCACGCAAATGCCTGAGACATCTAGTGTTCTGCCATTGTCGAGGAATCTGGCATCGGAACTGGCATGCGCACAAGAGCTGTACGTTCTGCAATTATTTCGGAAATGATTGAGTGCCTGCAAATCGGTCCGCCACGACACTACTTCC
>Ga0265798_10008239_pt1 | contig 13324 bp, 12 predicted proteins | sample P3T30metagenome_FD_192430 | JGI IMG/M metagenome (GOLD analysis project Ga0265798, IMG submission 192430) | Plant litter microbial communities from East Loma Ridge, Irvine, California - P3 T30 | ecosystem: Environmental > Terrestrial > Plant litter > Unclassified | place: USA: California...
CCGAGATCAGCATGGTGGCGTACATGAAGAACAGCTGCGAGGTCACCGGCATGCCGGTGGTGAACATGTGGTGGGCCCAGACCACGAACGACAGGATCGCGATCGAGGCGGTGGCGTACACCATCGATGCATAGCCGAACAGGGGTTTACGGGCGAAGGCCGGGATGATCTGCGAGACGATGCCGAAGGCCGGCAAGATCATGATGTAGACCTCGGGGTGGCCGAAGAACCAGAAGATGTGCTGGTACATCACCGGGTCGCCGCCACCGGCGGCATTGAAGAACGAGGTGCCGAAGTGGCGGTCGGTCAGGGTCATGGTGATGGCCCCGGCCAGCACCGGCATCACGGCGATGAGCAAGTAGGCGGTGATCAGCCAGGTCCAGCAGAACATCGGCATCTTCATCAGGGTCATGCCCGGCGCGCGCATGTTCAGGATGGTAACGATGATGTTGATCGAACCCATGATCGACGAGGCGCCCATGATGTGCATGGCGAAAATCGCCATGTCCATGCCGACGCCCATCTGGGTCGACAGCGGCGCATACAGGGTCCAGCCGGCGGCGGTGGCGCCGCCCGGCACCAGGAAGGAACCGGCCAGCAGCAGCGCGGCCGGCGGCAGCAGCCAGAACGAGAAGTTGTTCATGCGCGCGAACGCCATGTCGGATGCGCCCACCTGCAGCGGCAGCATCCAGTTGGCGAAGCCGACGAAGGCCGGCATGATCGCGCCGAACACCATGACCAGGCCGTGCATGGTGGTGAGCTGGTTGAAGAATTCGGGACGCACGAATTGCAGGCCGGGCTGGAACAGCTCGGCGCGGATCATCAGCGCCAGCACGCCGCCCGAGAGCAGCATGATGAACGAGAACCAGAGGTACAGGGTACCGATGTCCTTGTGGTTGGTGGCGAACAGCCAGCGGCGCCAGCCGTGTGGGTGGTCGTGATGTTCGTCGTGGGGGTGGTCGTGGCCGTGTTCGTGTTCTTGATTGTGGCCGTGGTCGATCGTCGTGGTGCTCATGTCGTTACCCCTGCATTATTTGCGTGCGGCCAGGACTTCGGCCGGTTGAACGATATTTTCCGCAGCCTTGTTCGACCAGGTATTGCGGGTATAGGTGATCACGGCAGCGATCTCGGTATCGGACAACTGTTTCCACGCCGGCATCTCGGTCGGGAACTTGCCGCTCTTCTGGCCGTTCAGCAGGATATCGATCTGGTGCGCCTTCTCGCCCAGCACGTTCGGCGAGCCGTCCAGCGCCGCGAAGGCGGCGGGCACGCCCTTGCCGTTGGCCTGGTGGCAGGCCACGCAGTTGGCGGCGTAGACCTGCTCGCCGCGGGTCTTGAGCTCGTCGATGGTCCAGGTCTTGGTCGGATCGTCGGCCAGGGCCGCCATTTCCTTCTGCTTGCCCTCGACCCAGGCGGTGTATTCGGCATCGGTCACCACGCGCACCACGATCGGCATGAAGGCGTGGTCCTTGCCGCACAGCTCGACGCAGTTGCCGCGGTAGACGCCGGTCTTCTCGGCGCGGAACCAGCCGTCGCGCACGAAGCCGGGGATGGCGTCCTGCTTGATCGCGAACGCAGGAATGGTCCAGGCGTGGATCACGTCATTGGCAGTGAACACCATGCGGATTTTCTTGTTCACCGGGACCACCATCTCGTTATCGACTTCGAGCAGGTAGTTCTCGGTGCGCGCCTCGGTGGGCTTGACGCCCGGCTCGCCGATCTGGGAGCGCGGGGTCGCCAGGTTCGACAGGAACGAGATGCCTTCGCCCTCGCCCTTCAGGTAATCGTAGCCCCACTTCCACTGCATGCCGGTGGCCTTGATGGTGAGGTCGGCGTTGGAGGTGTCCTTCAGGGCGACCACGGTCTTGGTCGCAGGCAGCGCCATGCCGATGACGATCAGGAACGGCACCACGGTCCAGGCGATCTCGACGGCAGTGGATTCGTGGAAGGTGGCGGGCTTGTGGCCCAGCGATTTGCGGTGCTTGAACACCGAATAGAACATGACGCCGAACACGCCGACGAAGATCACCAGGCAGACGATCATCATCCAGTTATGCAATGAATAGATGTCGGCGCCGACGGCGGTGACCGGGGCCTGCATATTGAGCTGATGCTCGAAAGGCCGGCCCGTGATCTGCTGTTGCTGCGCCCATGCCGGCGCGGACGCGGCCAGTGCGAGTACGGAAAAGCCGGACAGCACGGCCTTGAGTCGCGTTGCATATGTCATGTATTGTCCCCAACCACCCTAAAAATAAGAATATTTTTAAACGGGCCCAGCAATTTCGTGAACGAACCGTGCCCGCTCCTACTGATCGCAAAGGGCTTGCCGGGTCGTCCCGCGAAATTGCGCTGCGGAATGGTGGGAAAACCATCTCGCCCCTCTGGCAATACGTTGCTGCCAGGACTGGGCGACTCTGCGACTGCTGCAATTCTTTTTTCTATTTTTCGCGCTGAAGTGCCGCTTTTTTAAGCGATTTTATTGGCCAGACGAAAAAAATAGCAATTGATTATATCTAAAGCACTAATTTTTATTCAAGGAAAATCGGGACTATTGGCAACTAGGCTATGCAAAGCGGGTATCAGGGCTTGCGGGGCTGGAAGCGCACGATCGATTCGCCTGAGGCGGTGGTGCGCGGCGCGGGGCGGAAGGCGTGGCCATAGATGACCTCGAATGTGAGATTGAGCTTGCCATCCGGCCGGCGCTGCGCCTCAAGGGCGTCGAGCATGCGCTGCCAGGCGGCGCGGCCGATCAGGCCGCGGCGGCGCGATTCCAGCGGATTGCCGCCCAGTGCCCGCACATCCGCCAGCAGCGCCTGCGGCGTGTCATAGGTGACGGTGATGCGCTCCATATCCATCACCGGCGTCGAGAAGCCGGCCGCGGCCAGCTGGTCGCCGAAATCGTGCATATCGACGAAGGGCAAGGTGTGCGGGTAGGCGTCGAGCGCGGCGAAGGCGTTGCGCAGTTCGATGAAGGTGTCCGGGCCGAAGCAGGAAAACATCAGCAGCCCCTCGACGCGCAGCACGCGGCGCCATTCGGCGAACACGCGGTCGGGCAGCGGATGCCAGTGCAGCGCCAGGTTCGACCACAGCAGATCGACCGAATTTGGGCCCAGCGGCAGGTTGCCATAGTCGCCGCACAGTACGTCGACACCGGCCTTGGCCGGCATCAGGCGCGTCAGCAGCTGATTGAGCGCGCCGCCAGTCGACGCCGGCCCCCTGGCCGCACGCGCCATCGCCCCTGCCCCATCGAGGCCCAGGATCTGGGCCGCCGGGTAGGTCTTCTGCAACAGGCCCAGGTCGGCGCCGGCGCCGCAACCCGCATCGAGCACCTGCTTGGGAATGAGTTTGACGAGGCTCAGGCGCTCATGCATCCGCTCGGCGATCTCGCGGCGCAGGAAATCCGATGGGGCGATGCGTTCGGGACGCGCAAATAGCTCGCGCACGCGGGGCAGGTCGATCGGGGCGCTCAGCCTGGACGGGGATTGAGGAGAAGCCATGGGATGCAAGTCGAGATGAGATAATGTTGGCAGTTTAACCGGTTGTGGGAAGTCGAGCCGATGCTGGACCTTCGCGCACTGCCCGGCCGCCTGCTGGGCGCCATGCTGCCGTCCGCCTGCGCCCTGTGCGGAGCGTACTCGGATCGGGCCGTGTGCCCGGCCTGCGAAGAGGCTTATGTCTTGCCCGTGACGCGCTGCCCGTGCTGCGCCAATCCGGCCGGCGCGCTCGACCTCGGCCGGCATTGCGGCGCCTGCCTGGCGGACAGGCCCGCCTTCGACGCCACCATGGCTGCCTGCGATTATGCGGCGCCGCTCGACAGCCTGGTGCTGCAGCTGAAATTCGGGGCCCAGCTGGCGCTGGCGCCGTGGATGGCGCGCGTGCTGCAGGGCGCCATCGTGCGCGCCGCACCGGCCCTGCCCGACCTGCTGTGCCCTGTGCCGCTGGGGCCGGGCCGCCTGGTCGAGCGCGGCTACAACCAGGCGCTCGAGGTGGCGCGGCCGCTGGCCCGCGCGCTGCGCTTGCCGGTCGCGCCGCGGCTCTTGCAGCGGGTGCGAGAGACGCAGGCGCAGTCGAATGCCGCGCCGGGCGAGCGCAAGAAGAATGTGCGCGGGGCGTTCGGGGTGGACGCCGCGTGCGATATGCGCGGACGCCACGTGGGCGTGGTCGACGATGTCATGTCGAGTGGGCATACGCTCGACGAAGTCGCGCGTATCCTGAAACAGGCCGGCGCCGCGCGCGTGACGAACTTCGTGTTCGCGCGCACACCGCCGCATGCATGACGCATCGGCATCATCAATAAGGAGAAACAAGTTGTTCCACGTCGTCCTGGTCGAACCAGAAATCCCGCCGAATACCGGCAATGTGATCCGCCTGTGCGCCAACGCCGGCGCCCAGCTGCACCTGATCGAACCGCTCGGTTTTCCGCTGGACGACGCCAAGATGCGCCGCGCCGGGCTGGATTACCACGAGTACGCGAATATGAAGGTGCACAAGGACTGGGACGCCTTCCTGGAGGCGGTCCAGCCGGATCAGGCGCGCATGTTCGCGCTGACCACGCATGGGTCGTCGCCGTTTGCCGAGGCCCATTTCCAGCCGGGCGACGTGTTCGTGTTCGGGCCGGAGTCGCGTGGACTGGCGCCAGCGTTTCGAGAAACCTTCCCGCCCGCGCAGCGTATCCGCCTGCCGATGCGGCCCGATAACCGCAGCCTGAATTTGTCGAACACAGTGGCAATCGTGGTGTATGAGGCCTGGCGGCAGAACGGTTATCTGGGCGGGGCGTAGGTTCGGGCTTGGGTCATGGAGAAGGGCCGTCTTCGAACACGGCCGTCATCCAGGCGCTATGGTTACGCCCAGGCACTCATCCAACTACGCCTTCCCTTCAATCACCGATACGCTGCGCCCGATCCGTTCAGACAGTTCGCGTAGAAATCCTGGTGACAAACTCGGCCAGTTCCAGAACACCAGGCCGAGCGTACCAAACAACAGGTTGTCGTGCTTCCATCGTATGACCTTAGCTTCCTCACCGCATGCCTCGCAGCGCAGATCCCCAGCTCCCCCTTCAAACCATTCGCCTCCCGCCTCGTAATAGGTGTCGAGATCTTTCTCTGCCTCACAATGAGGACAGCGCGCTGGCCCGTTATCACCCTGAGCGATATAGAACGGATATCGATCCATAAACACCTGCACGCCGTTAGTACGTAGCGTCAAGAGGCCATCATGAGCGGTTCCTGGCAAGTAGCGTTCGAGTAGGTCACACGCCTTCCAGTAGTGTGGACCAGGGGGATAACCTGGCTCGACGAGAGCGCAGTCCGTCAATTGGTTTTCAATGATCCCGACTTCGACGAGCCATGCAATGATCTGTTGGCCGAGCCGCCTTGCATCTTCAAGACTGTCCGTTTCCCGGTCTACGACACACTGCGTATATAGGCCCATGTGAAATCCTCGAATGATAGGTGCGCTATTGGCCGGCACCGACGCCAACTTTCAGTCTACTGGATGAGTTGCCGCAAATGAAATTTACACATGTATCGGAGGCTGCACCTTCGCATTCTCATCATTACGCCAAGCGTGCGATCAGCTCCGAATGCTCGGGCCATTGCTGTTTGAGGCCGCTCTCATCCGCAATCTCGAATTCTTCGAACTCGAAGCCTGGGGCAACTGTACAACCCACCAAACCATAACCGTCCGGCTCCTCGCATTCAGCGGCGAACCAGCGCCCGGCAGGAACCAGTGCCTGGAAATCCGCCTCCGGATGCCGCAAGGGATTGCCGAGCCTGAGCACACTGAGTCCCCCTTCCGGTTCCAGGACATGGATTCGAAGTGGCGAACCCTCATAGAAATGCCACATCTCGTCCGACCGAATCCGATGCCAGGTTGACCTCTCCCCACCACGGAGAAGGTAATAAATCGCCGTCGATGCAGAACGGCTCACCCCGTCCTCCACCCTGGTCACGCGGTGTTCGCTCCGGTAGGTTTCCCTGAAGTGCCCTCCTTCCGGATGCGGCATGAGCGACAGCAGAGAAATCAGATTGTCTGGATTGGTGTCGATAGTCATGGTAGGCCCACAGGTCGATAAGAAAAGCGTTGGTTAGACGTTCCCAGGCTCAGGCGCCACTGAACGCGCCGGCGCGAAACGCCAGCGCGCAAAAGCGTTCACCGATCAAGCGGTGCGCTTCTGCCTCGGGATGCAATTCGTCCGGCAGCGGATAGCGCGCATTGTCCTCGGGGCCGTACAGCTCCCTGCCGTCGAGATAATGGATATTCGCATCGGCCAGCGCACGCTGCTGGACGATCTTCTGCAACTGCTCGCGAATCACGCCGAGCGTCAGCTTGCCCTGGCGGCGCTCGGCGTCGTTGCCCATCGCGCGGAACAGCAGCTTGCCCTTTTCCAGTGCCTTGCCATCGAACATGGTCGGGCCTGGCGTGGTTTCATGAATCGGACACCAGGTCGGCGAGACCACCAGCAGCGGCGTCGTCGGATGCCCTTCCCTGATCGTGTCGAGAAACCCATGCACGGCCGGCCCGAAGGCGCGCAGCCGCATCGCATCCGTGTTGACGAGGTTGATCCCGAGCTTGAGGCTGATCACGTCGGCCGGCAAATCGCGGATCGTGCGGGCCGTGAACGGGTCCAACAATGCGCTGCCACCCAGTCCAAGATTGAGCAGGTCGACGCCGGCCAGCTGCGCCGCCACTGCCGGCCAGATGCCGGTCGGGTTGGTCGCGTTGGAACCCTGGCTGATGGAACTGCCATGGTGCAGCCAGCGGCGTTTGCCAGAATCGGCAAGTGGCGTGAGCGGGGCGTCGGCATCGATCGCCACCAGTTCGGTCGTCTCGTCATGCGGCAGCCATATCTCGACGGTCTTGTCGCCCGGCGGCAGGCCGGCAAAGCGCAGCCGTTGCAGTTCGCCGGGCAGCATCTTGGCCGCGCCGGACAGCATGTCGATGTCCATGATCTTGCCGCCCGGCGCGCTGGCCTGCTGCACCAACTGGCCATCGACCAGCAGGTCATAGAGGCCGTCCGGGCGCGGCGCCATGTCGCCGTAGCGGCGCTTGGTCGGCAACACGACCAGTTCCACCACCGTCGCCGCGGTGCGCAGCGCCAGGCGCACGCCGGAGGGCTGGGCCTCCACCATCGCCAGTTGCGGATCCTGGCACTGGGCGCGCGCCCAGGCGGGCAAGCGGTGTGGCAGCAGGCCCGCTTCGGTGCGCTCGAGTTCGACGGCGCCGTGGATCAGGTCTGGCGTGATCGGTGAATGGAAGGACAGCGTCATTGCGGTATTCCTTGGAGGATCTATGCAGCGATCATTATAAGGACCCCGGCCGTTGACACCGGCGTCATCGATGCGTGTTGCTCATCCCTGCCCTGAAGTTTGCCGCATGTCCGGATCGTCGGTGTGCGCCCGTACCCGCGAGCTGGTACGGTGAACCTGCACCTTGCGTCTTCCTGTAAGCTGCCGCATTCATCCAATGAAAGCGAACGCCATGCTGATACGTGTCTTCACAACGGACGACCAATCCGACCCAATCCTCGCCGTGGAAACACAAGTCGATGCCGCCGCGCTGATGGCGATGGCGCAGCCGCGCGAGGCCGAGGCGCGCCAGCGCGGCGCCGAGTGGACGGCGGGCGCCATCCCCTTCTTCGTCCAGGAACTGGCCGATGCCTTGGCCGCAGGCAAACCGGCGCAGGAGATCGACATGCACGCGACAAACGCGGCGATGGCCGCGTGGCTCTACGACTCGGTCCACGATGGCGTGAGCGCGGACATCTTCTCAGAGTGCGACCTGGTGTTCACACTGTCGCCGGGCGGCGTCGTGCAGTACGACCGCACGCCCGCCACGGCAGGCTAAAAAACAGCAAGCCTAGGCGCGCCGCCCGGCGGCCTCGCGCGCCAGCACACCGAGGGCCTCGACCAGGCGGTCCAGATCCCCGGTCGTCGTGGTCAGCGCCACCGTCACGCGCACGACGCTCGTGTCGCTGACATGGCGCTCGACCGTGAACACGCCGAAGCGCTCCATCAGCGCCGCCTGCACCTCGCGCGCCGCCATGCCGTCGATCGTGAACGCCGCCAGCGCCGTGCCGTCATCGAACGGCGTCAGCAGACGCAAGCCCGGCAGCTCCGTCACGCGCTGCATCCAGTAGCGACGCAGCCAGTTCAGGCGCGCCTCCTTCGCCGCAGAACCTCCAAGCCGCTCATGGACATCGAGCGCGCATGGCGTCGCCATGATGGCGCTCACCGGCGGCATGCCTGCATGCAGGCGGCCGCGGATGTCGTCTTCGGGATAGTCGCGGTCGCCGAAATGCGGCTCGATCCGCTCCAGGCAGGCGGCGCGGATATAGACGAAGCCCAGTCCCGGCGGCGCGCCGATCCATTTATGCAGGTTGAAGCCGGCGAAGTCCACGTTCATCGCCTGCACATCCACCGCCACCTGCCCCAGCGCATGCGCGCTGTCGACCAGCACGTCGATGCCGCGCTCGCGCGCCATGGCAACGATCTCGCGCACCGGCGCCAACTGGCCGTTGGCCGGATAAACCTGGGACAGCAGCATCAATTTGAGCCCGGGCGTATCGCGGATCGCCTTCTCATACTGCGCGAGCAAGTCGTCGCGGCCCAGCGGCAAATCGAGTTGCAGCTCCACCGGCTGCGCGCCGCGGCGTCGTTCGAGCCAGGCCATCGCATAGCGCATGGCCGGATAATCCAGGTTCGACCACAGGACGGCATCGCCCGGCTCCAGTGCGTGATACCCGCCGATCAGCACCTGCATCGATTCGCTGGCGCTTCGCGTGAGCAGGATTTCATGCGGCGCGGCGTTGATCAGCTGCGCCAGCCGGACCCGCAGCGTCTCGGCGTGCTTGTGCCCGAACTCGCCGCGCAGGAAAGGACTCAGGTGGGTATTCGTGTAGCGAATCGCCTGTTCCAGCGCTTCCTGTACGGGCAGCGCCATGGCCCCGAAGTACCCGTGCTCGAGATTGACGACGGCATCCGGAGCACGGGGATACAAGGTGTCCAGATCGGCAGGCAGCACCGGAGGCGTCGACATGCCGCTCAGCCCCGGATCCGCGCCACCAGCTTGGTGGTCGAGCGGTCATGCTCGAAATCGATCGCCACCGCCCGGCCGCCATAGGCCAGCACGGCTTTGCCTTCCGGGATCTGGTCCATCACATAGTCGCCGCCCTTGGCATAGATGTCGGGTCGGCCCTCCTGCACGACTTCGAGCGCGGTGTCTTCGTCGAACTCGACCACCAGGCTCACGGCTTCCAGCGCCGCCAGCACCGCCATGCGGTCGGCCATCGTGTTGTGCGGGCGGTCGTCGCCCTTGCCCAGGCGCTTGACCGAGGCGTCGGTGTTCACCGCCACCACCAGCGAGCCGCCCAGCTCGCGCGCCTGCGCCAGATAGGTCACGTGGCCGCGGTGGAGGATGTCGAACACGCCGTTGGTCAGGACGACCGGTTTCGGCAATGCGGCGATACGCGCAGCCAGTTCGGCGCGCGTGCAGATCTTGTTTTCAAATGAAGGCATGGATGAACGCTAAATGTCAGTGTTTCGGTGGTTCTTCGTCGGACTCTTCCTCGATCGCCATCGACAGCTCGGCCGGCCGCGCGGCAGCAGCGCCCGGCTCACGCCGCTCGCCCGACAGCTTGATCTGCAGGCGCAGGCCGTTGGCCGAGTCGGCATTGCGGATCGCCTCGTCGTAGCCGATCAGGCCCTTGTTGTACAACTCGAACAGGGCCTGGTCGAAGGTGCACATGCCCAGTTCGCGCGACTTGTGCATGATCTCCTTGATGTTCTGGAAGTTCCCCTTGAGGATCATCTCGCCGATGGTCGGCGTATTGATCAGGATTTCGATGGCAGCCTTGCGGCCTTTTCCGTCTTCGGTGCGCACCAGGCGCTGCGAGACGATGGCGCGCAGGTTCGACGACAGGTCCATCAGCAGCTGGTTGCGCCGTTCCTCAGGGAAGAAGTTGATGATGCGGTCCATTGTCTGGTTGGCGTTATTCGCATGCAGCGTGCCCAGGCACAGGTGGCCGGTCTCGGCGAAGGCGATCGCGTGTTCCATCGTCTCGGTGTCGCGGATCTCGCCGATCAGGATCACGTCCGGCGCCTGGCGCAGCGTGTTCTTCAGCGCGTGGTGCCACGACAGCGTGTCGACGCCCACTTCGCGGTGCGTCACCAGGCAATTCTTGTTCTTGTGGACGTATTCCACCGGGTCTTCCACCGTGATGATGTGGCCGGCCGAATTGCTGTTGCGGTAGTCGATCATCGCCGCCAGCGTGGTCGACTTGCCCGATCCCGTGCCGCCCACCACCAGCACCAGGCCGCGCTTGGTCATCACCACGTCCTTGAGCACCTCGGGCAGGTCGAGCTTTTCGAAGTTGGGGATCTCGGACGCGATCGTGCGCACCACCATCCCCACGCTCTGCTGCTGCACATAGACGTTGACGCGGAAGCGGCACACGCCCGGCAGCGAGATCGCGAAATTGCACTCCATCTCGGCCTCGAACTCGGCGCGCTGGCGTTCGTTCATGATCGACAGCGCCAGCGCGCGCGTGACTTCGCCCGTCAGGCGCTGCTGGCTGAGCGCCTTCATCGCCCCCTGATGTTTGATGCTTGGAGGGAAGTCAGCCGAGATGAAGAGGTCGGAGCCACCCTGGTGGTGCATCACCGTCAGGAGCTTGTGGATATAGGCCTGGGCTTCCGCCGGGCCGAACGTCGAGGACATGCGGACCTTTCAAAAATTGCGGGCGTGTAGCCTGCTTGGCAATTATATCGACTATGATTCTCGTTAAACTATTATTTCATGGCTAAAACGGGTATGCATCCCGGCCCACGCTCCCGGCGCCGGCCAGGGTGCGCTACCCGAAACACATAAAACATGACACTGACCGAGCTGAAATACATTGTCGCCGTTGCGCGCGCCAAACACTTCGGCCATGCCGCCGAGGCTTGCTTCGTGGCCCAGCCCACCCTGTCCGTCGCCATCAAAAAGCTCGAGGACGAACTGGGCGTGACCCTGTTCGAGCGCGGCGGCTCCGAAGTTTCCGTGACGCCGCTGGGCGCCCAGATCGTGGCCCAGGCCGAGCGGGTGCTGGAGCAGACCGCCGCCATCAAGGAGCTGGCCAAGCAGAACAAGGATCCGCTGGCCGGCCCGCTGCGGCTGGGCGTGATCTATACCATCGGGCCCTACCTGCTGCCGCCCCTGGTGAAAAACCTGATCGACACCGTGCCGCAGATGCCGCTGGTGCTGCAAGAGAACTACACGCATAAACTGCTGGAGCTGCTGCGCCAGGGCGAACTGGACGCCGCCATCATGGCGCTGCCGCTGCCCGACCACGGCATGTCGGTGCAGCCGCTATACGACGAGCCCTTCATCGTGGCGATGCCGCGCAATCACCCCTGGGCCGGCCGCAAGGAAATCTCGGCCGAAGACCTGAAAAGCGAAACCATGCTGCTGCTGGGCGCCGGCCACTGCTTCCGCGACCAGGTGCTCGAAGTGTGCCCGGAAATGGCGCGCTTCTCGGCGCCGGCGGCGGGCAACGGCATGCAGCGCACCTTCGAGGGCTCGTCGCTCGAGACGATTCGCCACATGGTCGCCAGCGGCATCGGCCTGACCGTGCTGCCGCGCGCCTCGGTGGCCGATATGCACGACCCGAACGGCTTGCTGACCTATGTGCCCTTCCTGCCGCCGGCGCCGTCGCGCCGCGTGGTGATCGCCTGGCGCAAGAGCTTCACCCGCCGCGCCGCGATCGACGCGGTGGTGCGCGCGGTGGGCGAATGCCATCTGCCGGGCGTCGAGATGGTCATGCTCGAGGCGGCGGCGTAGGTTTTTCGAGCACCACCAGGCCGGGCTCGGCCTCGGCTTGCTCCTCTTCCCTGGCCTCGGCCAGCTGCGCCGGCGAGAACACGATCTTCTGGGTCGGAAAGGCGATGCCGATGCCGGCCGCTTCGAGCCGCTCGTAGATGGTCAGCAGCAGGTTTTCGCGGATGATGACCTGGGTGTCGAATTCGCGCACGTCGATGTACGAGAACACATCGATGTTGAAGGCGCGCTCGTTGATGCTGCCCAGTCGCGCACGATGGCCCTCGGCCATGTTCTTCTGCTCGGTCAGCACCTGCTGGACGATCGAGATCGCTTCCCTGAGCTTGGCCGACGAGGTGCCCGGCTCCACCGCGATGGTCGGGTTGAACAGGAAACGGTCGCGCGCCGCGAAGTTCTCGATCTGGCGCGCCGACAGGTCGCCGTTCGGAATGGTGATGATGGTGCGCTCACCGGTGCGGATGCGGGTCGAGCGGATGCCCACGTCTTCCACGGTGCCGACCACGTCGCCCACCTTGATGAAGTCGCCCACCTGCAGCGGCTTGTCGGCGATCACGGTCACGCTGCCGACCAGGTTTTCCACCGTCTTCTGGGCGCCCAGCGCCAGCGCGATACCGCCGATACCCAGCGCCGCGATACCGGTCGTGACGTCGATGCCGAAGGTGCCGAGGATGGCGATGCCCGAGAACGCCAGCAGCAGGATCTTGGCGGCGCGGCGCCCCAGCGTGATGACGGCCACCACCTGGCGCCGCTGGCTGCGCTGCATGCGCGCGGTGGCCAGCTCGGCGACGGCGTCGATCAGCCGCAAGCCGAACCAGACCAGTGCGATGACGGACACGATGTCGGTATAGCGCAGCAGGGTCGTGCGCGCGACGATCGACACCGGCAGCTCTTCGGCCCAGCTATAGAACAGGCCGACCGCGATCAAGAGGCTCGCCGGCGGCAGCGCCGCTTCCATGAAGCGCACCAGGCCGTTGGCCTCCGAATCGGCCACCAGCTTGCGCATGGCGGCGACGATCAGGGCTGCCACCATCCACAGTCCGCCGAACAGCAGCACCCCGAGCCCGACCAGCATGGCCCAGTCCTTGAGTGGCGCGCCGGCGACGACGAGTTCATTCTTGTCGGGCTCCTGCACCACCGGCTCCTGGCGCGCCGCCTGCGTGACCTGGTCGACCGTCTCGCGCGACACGCGCCAGACCTGGTGGTCGCCGTCCTGGCCGCGGGTCAGCAGGATCGGGATCTTCTTGTCCTGGATGGTCAGGACCCCGACATTCTCCTGCTCGGCCGGCAGGTCGTCGTCGATCTTGCCCATGGCCTCGTTCGACAGTGCGACGAAAGGCGACAGCGAACCGCCGTTGTCCAGCAGCGCATGGAAGTTGCGCGCCTGGTTGATGGCGTTGGTGCGCTGGCGGTTGGTTGCGGCCGGCACGTCGAGATACTGGGCGGCGCGATCGTAATCGGGCTCGGCCAGCGCGGAAATCAGGTTGGAGACCATCGAGCGCGGCGTCTCGCG
>Ga0265798_10008240_pt1 | contig 13321 bp, 10 predicted proteins | sample P3T30metagenome_FD_192430 | JGI IMG/M metagenome (GOLD analysis project Ga0265798, IMG submission 192430) | Plant litter microbial communities from East Loma Ridge, Irvine, California - P3 T30 | ecosystem: Environmental > Terrestrial > Plant litter > Unclassified | place: USA: California...
GACCGCGACCAACGGCTACCGCATCGTGCTGAACGACCTGGAGGACCGCGAGTACCAGCTCGTCGTCGCCGGTGTCTCGAAGGGCAACAACGTCACCACCGCCGAGGTGACCGTCAACCCGGGCAAGAACTCACTCGATCCGGCCACCGTCACCACGACCGAGTTCACCGCGGGGACGTCGAACACGTTCGAGGGCACGGCGACGGCTGACGCCACCCTGCACTTCGTCGACGCAGAGGGCAACGACATCCTGGGCCGCGACATCACCGCGACCGGTGGGCAGTGGAGCTTCACGAAGTCGTTCCCGGCTGACGCTCGGGAGTTCTCGTTCCGGATCGTCCAGACGAAGGGCGCCGAGACCGCGACCAGCGATCTCTTCACCCTGAAGTCGGACATCGCCGGATTCGACCCGGTCGAGATGACGACGAAGACGGTCATCCCCGGGCTCGAAAATCGGTTCACCGGCACCGCCACCCGGGATGCGAGCCTCCGCGTCCTGAATGCCTCTGGGACGCAGATCGTCAACGGCACGATCAACACCGACCCGGAGGACGGCACGTTCTCGTTCAACCGAGTCGTGTCGGCGAACGCGACGAAGCTGGACTTCAAGATCGAGCAGACGAAGGACGGCAAGAAGGTGACGTCGCCGATCTTCTCGCTCGCGGCTGAAGCAGCTGCCGCTCCAGCCCCGGTCACTGTCGAGAACAAGTCGGTTGAAGCGGGTGTGGAGAACACCTTCACCGGCACGGGTCCCGCAGACGCGAAGTTCCGCGTGCTGAACTTGTCGAACACCCAGATCGTCCCGGGCGAGTTCGACATCGAGAACGATGGCAAGTGGCAGTTCTCCCGAGTGGTCTCGCGGACGGCGACCAAGTTCGACTTCAAGCTCGAGGTCACCCTGCCGAGCGGCCAGGTTTACCGCACCAAGGCCTTCTCGCTGCAGGCGAGCACGTTCCGTCCGGTGACCGTCGACCAGACGAGCGTCACCCCGGGGGTGTCGAACCGCTTCTCGGGGACCGCGACGCCCGACGCCACCTACCGCGTCTTGAACGTCTCCGGGACCCAGATCGTCCCGGGCACGTTGACCATCGGTAGCGACGGCAAGTGGCAGTTCGACCGCGTCGTCTCGTCCACCGCGACGAACTTCCGGTTCAAGCTCGAGGTGACCAAGAACGGCCAGACGGAGACCAGCAGGCTCTTCGAGCTGCGGGCCAACTGACCCTCGACCACACCAGGAAGGCCGCCCCGCAGTGGGCGGCCTTCCCCGTGCCCCCCTCCCTCTCCCACACGACCCGAAGGACCCGAAATGCGCACGATCCGCACACTCGCCACCGCCACCGTCGCCGTCGCACTCGCACTGGGCGCGACGGCCTGCTCCGGCGGAGACCAGAAGACCCCGACGCCGTCCCCGACGGCGTCCATCGTCGACACCGTCTACAACGAGTGCATCGACGGCGCCGTCCAGCTCTGGGACGAGGACGGTGATGACGAGCCCATCACTGCGAAGGACTGTGACGCCGCGAACCTGATCAGCTCCGAGCGCTCGTACCAGCTCGACGGCATCAAGGTCATCACCGTCGAGGCGAGCAAAACCACCATCGACGTCTCCGACGCAGAACGCGTGGTCATCACCGGCGACGACAACACGGTCCGGTGGACCGGCTCCGAACCCGCGGTCGAAGACCAGGGTCAGGGCAACACGGTGACGCCCGCCTGAGACCCCACTCGACAGAACCTGCCCGAATGCGTTCGAGAGCTTCCACCTCGAACGCGTTTGGCATTTCAGGTGCAATGTATTAGTATGTGAGCACCAAACAATCGGAGGTCCCGTGAATCCGTTCATCATCGCTCGCGCACTCGCCTCCCGCTGGTGGCTGGTCGCTGGCTCGCTCGTCATCGGCACCGGCACAGCGGCCGGGCTGACGTGGATCACACCACCGACCTTCGAAGCATCGACGTCCTACTACGTGTCGGTCGCGGGCCAGACCGAGACCTCCGCGGGCGAGATCGCCCAGGGGTCGACGGCGGCCCAGCAGAAGATCAAGTCGTACGTCGAGCTCGCGTCCTCGCCGCGCGTCCTCGCCCCGGTGATCCGCGAGCTCGATCTCGACACGACCGCCGCCAGTCTCGGCCAGCACGTGCGGGCAAGCGGTGGGACCGGCACGGTCATCATCTCGATCACCGTCGACGACCAGGACCCGGCCCTCGCGGCGCGCATCGCCGAGCGCGTCGGCGCCACCCTCGCGACGGTCGTCTCGGAGATCGAGCCGGAGACGTCCGCGGGCCAGGCCTCGGTGCGTCTCGAGGAAGTCACCCCCGCAACCGAGCCGACCGCGCCCGAGTCTCCCCGGATGTCCGCGAACACAGTGGCTGGCGGAATCGTCGGCCTGGCGGTCGGGGCGGCTCTGGCCATGCTCTCCGCCTCGCTGGACACGCGTGTCCGCCGTCCTGAGGACCTCCGGATCGAGAGCCCGCTGGTCGGTGAGATCGCTCTGGACCCCGCCGCTACGACCCGACCGCTCATCCATCGTGACGACGTGAACAGCGACCGTGCCGAGACGTACCGGAGTCTCCGCACGAACATCCAGTTCCTCGGTTCCGGCTCGGCCGCGGGGCGGGCCATCGCCGTAACCAGCGCCCGGCCCGCGGAAGGCAAGACCACGACGACGGTCAACCTCGGTATCGCGTTGAGCAAGAGCGGACTCAGGACGCTCATCATCGACGCCGACCTCCGGCGCCCGAAGGTCGGCACGATGCTCGGCATGGAGGACGCTGCAGGCCTCACCGACGTCCTCGTCGCACGCGCGGAACTCGACGACGTGGTGCAGGACTGGGGCGTCGAACGGCTGGCCGTCCTGCCCGCCGGGACGATCCCCCCGAACCCCAGCGAACTCGTCGCATCGGAAGCGATGCAGCGCGTCGTCGAGCAGGTGAAGTCGTTCTACGACGTGGTCCTCATCGACACCCCTCCGGTCCTCGCGGTGACCGACGCCACGCTCGTGAGCAGGATCGTGGACACGACGCTCGTGATCGTCGCCGCTGGTCAGACGAAGCAGTCGGACGTCCGTGCGACCGCCGACGCGCTCGCACGGGTCGGCCGACGCCCGGACGGCATCATCTTGACCAAGGTCCGACAGAGCCGTCTGCGGGACGCCTACCGCTCGGCCTACTCGTCGCGGGAGGACGCGCAGTGACGTTCCGAGACGGTCATCACGACGGTGTGGATGGGTCGTCACGCCGGATCCGCACGCCGCGGATCAAGCGGCTGCTCGACGTGTTCGGCGCCGTACTCTGCCTCGTCGGCCTCAGCCCGGTGCTCCTGGCCGTCGCAGCGCTCGTGGCCCTCCGCCTGGGCCGTCCGGTCCTGTTCCGCCAGGAGCGCCCGGGGCTCGACGGCAAGGCCTTCACCATCCTGAAGTTCCGCTCGATGCTGCCCGTGGACACCGCTCGCGGTATCGAGACGGATGCCCAGCGCCTGACCCGCTTCGGCGCCGCACTGCGGGCGAGCAGCCTCGACGAGCTCCCGAGCCTGTGGAACATCCTCCGCGGTGACATGAGCTTCGTGGGGCCTCGACCCAGCCTGTGCCGCTACCTCGACCTCTACACCCCGGAGGAGTCTCGGCGTCACGAGGTCCGTCCCGGGCTCACCGGCCTGGCCCAGGTCCGCGGCCGCAACGCGCTGCCATGGCCCGATCGTCTCCGATCCGACGTCGAGTACGTCGATCGGCTGTCGCTCCGACTCGACGCGGCGATCCTCGTGCGCACGATCGGCGTCGTCCTCCGCCGCGAGGGGATCAACACTCCTGGCCACGTCAGTTCCGACATCTTCCAGGGCACCACACTCGAGAGAGAACCGAATCGATGAAGACGCTCTGGATCGTCAACCACTACGCGCACCACGCGGAACGTGACGGAAGGGCGACGCGCCACCAGCACCTGGCTGCAGGCCTCGCACGGCTGGGGTGGCGGACGGTCGTCATCACCGCCGGCACAGACCACCCGACAGGTCGATCGCACCTGCGCGGCGGCGTCCGGCTCCGCGAACGCTGGGCCGGCGACGGGTACGAGTTCTGCTGGCTCCGCGGCGTCGACCACCAGGGCAGCGGTCCGGCGCGAACCGCTCGCCGAGTCGCCGACATGGTCGCGTTCACCGCTCTGGCACTCACCCCCGGGATGCTCCGCGGCCTCCCCCGTCCGGATGTGGTGCTCGGAGGCTCGTTCCACCCGTTCGCGGCGTGGGCCGGTTCCGCCCTGGCCCAACGGTACGGAGTCCCGTTCGTCTTCGAACCCCGGGACCTCTGGCCGGAGTCTGCGCTCGGACTCGCCGGCATGACCGAACGGCACCCGGTGATACGACTCCTGCGCTCGGTCGAACGACGAACCGTCGGGCGAGCGAAGCACATCATCTCGCCTCTCGAGGGCGTCGGTCGATACTACGAGGCGCGCGGACACGACGTTGACTTCACGTGGATCCCGAACGGCGTGGACCTGACCGAATCGGCGACCTGCGAGACAGCCGCCCCCTCGGACTCCGACGAGCACGGACGCCCGTTCACGGTCACGTACATCGGCTCGATGGGGCCGGCGAACGCCCTCGAAGCAGTCATCGACGGCTTCGACCTCGCCTGGCGACGAGCACAGGCAGATGGGCGACCTCCGATCGCACTCCGTCTGGTCGGGGACGGGTCGGACGTGACCCGTCTCCGGGAACGCGCTGCGCGCCTCCCGTCCGCCCCGGCGATCCACTGGGACGGACGGGTGCCGCAGGGCGAGGCCCGCCGGATCGGTCGCCAGGCCGGTTGCCTCGTCGTCAACATGCACGACCTGGACCTCTACACCCACGGGGTCTCCATGAACAAGCAGTTCGAGTACATGCTGCTCGGCCGCCCGTTGCTCGTCGGCGCTCCAGTTCCCCTCGAACCCGTCCGGGCCTCCCGGAGCGGCATCCACGTGCGGCCCGACGACCCGACGGCCCTGGCGGACGGCATCCTCGAACTCGCCGCCATGTCCCCCGGAACACGTGCCGAGATGGGCGACCGGGGCCGTGAGTACGTCCGCCGCGAGCACGACTACTGCGTCCTCGCTGCGACCGTCGCCGGCGTCCTCGACGCGGTGACTGCCCAGCCCCAGCACGACGCCGACGACCACGCCGGAGGAAACCGACCATGACCCCCCACATCGTCCACGTTTCGAGCGCACACCCGTGGGTCGACAACCGCGTCCACCTCCGGGAAGCCGCAGCCGCCGCCGCTGCCGGCTACCGCGTGCGGTTGATCGCCGTCGACAGCCCCCTCGCGGCACCGGAGACGGGTGTGGACGTGGTCCGGATCCCGTCCCGGCACCGCCTGCGTCGCATGATCCTCTCGACGACACAGGCGCTGGTGCTGGCTCTCCGGTCCCGCGCACCGCTGGTGCACCTGCACGATCCGGAGCTCATCTGGACCATTCCGGTCCTCCGGCTCGCCGGGCGGACCGTCGTCTACGACGCACACGAGGACCTTCCCGACCAGGTGTGGGGCAAGGACTACCTGAGCCCTCGTCAGCGTGCTGTCTTCGCATTCATCTCGCACGGGCTGCTCAGGTTGGCGGGCACCGCGCACCGTGTGGTGACCGCGACGGAGTGGACGGGCCGACGGTTCCCGGTGTCGCGACGCGTCGCGATCCACAACTTCCCCCTCGCGCGACCGGAAGACGACCAGCAGCTGCCGGTACTGGACCGTCCCGCAGTCGTCGCCCACGTCGGTGTGCTGAGTCACGACCGCGGGATCGACGTACTCGCCCGCACCGTCTCGGAACCACACTTCCCGGCCGGTTGGCGCCTGGAGATGGTCGGTTCGATCGACCGCGCCACCTCGACCGAACGACTCCGGGCAGCCCAGGAGACCGGTCGTGCGCACCACGCCGGTGTCGTGGGGCCGATGGAGGCGAGGGACCTCCTCCTGCACGCCCGGGTCGGAGTCGTTCCGTTCCGGCGGACGCCCGTCACCGACCAGATCTTCCCCACGAAGCTCTTCGAGTACCTGGCTGCTGGTCTCGCAGTGATCGCGACGGACATGCCGTTGTGGGGCCACCTCCTGGACGGGATCGAGTGCGTGACCTTCGTCCCGGCCGACGACCCGGCGGCGATGGCCCGAGCCATCAGCCGGTACGCGGACGACCCGGCGCTGCTCGCACGTCACAGCGCAGAAGCACGTCGTGCCGCACAGCGCTTCTCCTGGGCTCCGGAAGCGGCACGTTTGGTGGAGATGTACGACGAGCTGCTGCCCGACGTCCGTTCTTCCGCCCCCGCGGGCGACGCCGGATGACGGCCACGGCAGCAGAAGCGCGTGGGCTCCGACGGTGCGTGGCCACGGTGGGCGGCACGCTCGTCGTCGTCGCTGCGCTCGCCCTGACCATGAACTGGATCTCGGAAGAGCTCGTCGCCCCGCTCTTCGGGTACCTCGGGTACGGGTACACGCCGACCCCGTGGCCGGCGACGGCCACCGCGATCGGGCTGACGACGGTGACCGCGCTGACGCTCCCCCGCCGACTCCGACGCCCCTCACACGTGGCCCTCTGGACGATCTTCATCGTCTGCGTCGCGCCCACGATGCTGATGAGCGTCTCCACCGGGCACCTCGACACGATGACCGCTCTCGCACTGACCACCGTCGTCGGCGCAGCGTTCGGAGTCGTCGCTGCGATCACTCCCCGAGGGCAGGCCGCACCGATGGAGGGGAACGGTGGCGCGGACGAGTTCAGGCTGGTTCGGTTCCGGATCGACCGAGCGACCGCCACGTGGGTGGTCTGCGGCGCGTACAGCCTGACGACGTACGGGCTGATGGCAGCGACCGTCGGCGTGCACCTCCGGTTCGTCGCACTCGACGACATCTACGACGTCCGCGCCGACTACGCGTCCGAGGTCGGCACCGGGGGCGCGCTCGGGTACCTGCTGACCGGCCAAGCGTACGTCGTCAACCCGCTCCTGCTGGCACGCGGGCTGTTCCAGCGGAGGCCATCCCTGGTGGCGCTGGCCTTCGGCGGTCAGTTCCTGCTCTACTCGAGCACGGGGTTCAAGGCCGTGCTCTTCTCGTTCGTCGCCGTCCTCGGCATGGCGCTGCTCTTCCGCCGAGGATCAGCTCCCCGCGCTGGGTGGGTCTTGCTCGCGCCGCTGACGATCATGGTCGTCTCCGCGATCGCGGACGAGCTGCAGGGGAGCATCACCTGGACGTCCGTGTTCACGCGTCGCTTCATGCTCACGCCGGGGCTGCTGTCGTCGGTGTACGTCCAGTTCTTCTCCGAGCAACCGACGGCTGGGTACGGCTACTCGTTCCTTCGCTGGTGGGTCGACTACCCGTACGACCTCCCGCCACCGAAGCGGATCTCGGACTTCCTTGTGCCCGGGTCAGCCGGGTACGCCAACGCGAACCTCTTCGCAGACGGCTTCGCGAACTTCGGGTGGGGCGGTATCGCTGTCGCGGCCACCGCGCTGCTGGTGTGGACACGATTTCTCGACCGCGCCGCGAAGGGCCTGCCGATGCGGGTCGCAGCGATGGCGGTCGTCATGCCGAGCATCATGCTGTCCAACACCTCGATCTTCACCGCCATGCTCTCGCACGGCCTCCTGATCGGAACGCTGTTGCTCGCGCTCGCGCCGCGCACCGGATGGGCCCCCGAGGGTCGCCGCACGCCGCCCTCTCCAGAACGGCCGTTGGTGTCGGGACGCCCTCAGCCGTCTTGGAACCGCAGGACACCCGCGCCGGCCTCGACCGCTGATGTCGTCATCGACCAGTCGTTGGCCACCGAGAGCAGACTGTTGGGCATCGGGCGGCACTGCAACCCGTAGACCCGTTCAGCCGGCGAATCAGACGGAACGTACCGGTTCGCGGACACCTGGCCGCTGTTCGCGATCGAGCGCACATCGACCGCTACCGAGGTCGTGCTGACGGTGTCCGCGACCGTCGAGATCGTGTTGGCATGAACGACGATGCCCTCGTTGGAGTGGTACAGGCTGACCCCTCGGCGGACTGAGGCTGAGCAGTCGTTGTGTGCGATCACGAGACCGCGAGTCAGGTAGGCAAGGATGGCGCCGTCTCGCTCGCCGTCCCCGTAACCGTCGATGCTGTTGCCGGAGATGACGCCCGTGGCACGTTCGACGTCGGCCCCGACCGCCTCACCCGCACCGCGTACGACGATCCCCGAACCTGGCCCGGTCGATGCACGAGCGATCTGGTTGCCGACGACGTGCACGTCGACGGGGGCGTACTTCGTGCGTGTGGCGTCGTCTTCGTCCTTCGAGGGCACGAGGGCGACGCCCACTCGACAGTCGGTGATCCGGTTCCGCGCGATGACGATCGATGATCCACCGTGCGTGTCGATCCCCTCCCACCGCGCAACACCGGACACCTCGTTGTCAGCGATGAGGATCCGAGACGACCGAGGAGCCACGTCCAGGCCGGTCGCCGTCGCGCGCACGGCTTGGATGCCGTAGGAGTTGACGTACCCCGTGGGCTGCAGGACCTCAGCGACCCTGTTCCGGACGACCTCTCCGTCCGAACACGAGAACAGGAGCACCCCTGCGTAGCCGCTCTGCTCGATGACGCAGTCCGACACGGAGAAGGACTGACAGTGCTCGAGCAGGATGCCGTCGTGTGACATGTCCCGGATGTCCGCCTCGATGATGTGGACAGCGCGGAGTGGATGGGCCCAGGTCCCGGCGACGCGGATGCCGCGGCCCAGCCCGCGGTGCTCCGCGCCCGCACCACGGAGGCGAGCACCCACCAGCGCGACATCGGAGCTGTCGATCCGGATGAGATCGATGTCACGTGCGGTCGACAAGGACCCACCGAGGAAACGGAGGACGATCGGCTTCCGGACGACGATCGACTGGTCCACGTCCCAGCCCCGCGTCACGGTGACGACGCCACCCGGCGGTACTTGATCGAGGACCTGTTGTAGGTCGTCGGCTTCGTGATCGGTGTGTTCCGCAGACGTCGGCTCGCTGGCCGTTCGCGTCAGGCTGGCCGTCGCAAGGCTGATGCCAGACAGCAGCGCTGCACGCCGACTCACCGGGACCATCGGCTACCTCGGCAAATACGTGGGATGTGCCGTGAACAACTCGCTGTACACGGCGAGCAGCTGTTGCTCTTCGTGTTCCCACCGGAACCGTGCGTGTGCCGCACGACGACCGGCCGCCGCGTGCCGCGACAGGAGCGCGGGATCGTCCGAGTAACGACGGAGAGCTGCAACGACCGCGGCAGCATCATCCGCCGGCACCCATGTCACGCAGTCGACACCGTCCAGGAGTTCCCGCCATGCGGGGATTTCCGTCGCCACGACCGCCAGGCCAGCCGCCATGTACTCGAAGAGCTTCGTCGGGATCGATCGCGAGTACGCAGGCGTCGGGAGCAACGGAAGGAGCCCGACCCGCGCGGTACGCAGCAGTTCAGCCGCGTCGACGGGGTGGAGCACGCCGCGGTGCTCGACACCACGATCTGATCGCGACGAGGCCGCGAGCACCCGTTCGGCATCGGCGTCAGCGCGTCCGGCTGTCGTGACGACCCAACCGTCGGGCAGGTCCGGAGCAGCCGCTGCCCCGACCAGGACGTCGACGCCCCGGTCGGTGCTCAGCGCGCCGATGTACACCGCCCGGAGCGGACGGTTCGTCGGCTCGTCGACGGCTTCCCCCACCGCTCGCGGGAAGTTCCGGACGACCGTGGTCGGCGTCGGGTGGAGACGCGAGGCGATCTCGGGCGTGGCGGCGATCACGGCGTCGGCTCGACGAGCGATGGTCAGCACCACGCGAGCCAGTCCGACACCCGCTGCGCGGAGGGCGGGACGCACGTACGGCTTGCTGCGGACCTGGTCAGGCAGGTCTTCGTGCGCGTCATAGACGACGCGACGCCCGAGTGCACGGAGGACCGGAACGGCCCAGACGAGCTCCGGGTCGTGGAGGTGCACCACTGCCGCTCGACTGCTCAGAGCACAGCCGACTGCCTGGACCGTGGAGCGGAACACCCTTGCCTTCCGCGTCCGGCGGGGAATGCGCCGGACGTACACCCCGGTGTCCTGCTCGGGAAGACTCCAGCCGTCGTCGGGCTGGTCCGCAGGTTCGGCGACCGCCACGAGCGCCGTCCGGTACCCGGCAGCTGCCGCACTCGCGGCTTCCCTGCGGTGGACCCGGTTGTCGGTCCAAGGGTGGGCGCTGGAGACGTGCACGACGTCGAACGGGACACATGGAGAACGCATTCCGAGACACTAAGCAAAGTACAGTCCGTACCGCAAGTGTTCTACATGTTGCTTGTGGAGTGTGCAGAGCTTTGTCGACGAACGGTTCCGATCACGAGCGCGAGCATCGTGCCGTACGCAGCGACCATTGCGCCGGCGAGTGACCCGAGCACGATCGGCATCGGTGCCCCGAGGAGCGACGGCACGGCGACCGCGGCGGAGGCGAGGACCAGTCGCATGACATCCCAGAGCAACTGGACGGTCTGTCGGCCGACCATCGCGAGCAGCTGTGTCAGCGGCGAGACGGCGACCTGGACGGCGAACGCGGGCACCAGGATCCGCGCGTACTCGCCAGAGACGGACCACTGCTCGCCGAAGAGCGTCTCGAACGCGGCCGGCCCGACTGTCATGACCAGGACGACCCCGGCAGCGCCAGCGATCGACAGCCGACTGACGAGCCGTGTCACCAGGGGTGCCAGCGGGTCGCCGCTCCGCACGAGGCGCCCGAAGGCACCGGCTGCGTACTGTGCAACGGCGTCAGCGAGCACACCGACCGGAGCCCCGAGCACCCGCATGGTCAGGGCGACGAACCCGGCAGCGGACGCGCCGTGCAACGCGGCGAGCAGCAGCGACGGGGCCTGCTGCCCGAGCACGTTCGCTACGGCAGAGCACGGCGTCAGCAGGAGGAACCGCCGGTGGTCCGCGACCGCACCTCGGAGCGCGGTGCGAGTCGACCGCCGAGGACGAGCCAGTCCGACGCCGACGCCGACGACGGCCACGATCCGGCCGACCGCGACGCCGCCGACGAGTCCGATCGGGCCCGCTGTGGCACCGAGGACGTTCCAGATGGTCTGTCCGATCCCCTGGACCGCGTTCCGCACACCGATGGCGCGGTGCCGTTCCGCGCGCGCAAGGAGGGACGACGCGATGCGCTGCGCGGCGACAGCGACGACCGTCGTCGGGAGGATCCACCAGTACACGGTGAGCACCGACGTCCCGAAGAGTTCCGCCGAGCTCGCTCTGGTCACCCAGGCGGCCACCGCCGTGGCCGCCCCGACGACCGCGGCCGTGAGCGTGCCGATCCAGACGAGCGCACGGACCGCGCGGTCGTCTCGGGCCACGATCAGCGCCCGATCCGTCCCTGCCGTGGCACCCGCGCCGATCACCGATCCGATCGCAGTGACGACTGCCAACGCGCCGAAGTCCTCGGGGCGGTACAGCCGCGTGAGCAGCGGCGACACCGCGATGACCAACCCCTGCCCGACGAGGGACCCGCTGAGGATCAGCGCGACCGCAGGCATCCGGAAGCGGGAACGCTGACGCCGCCGGAGCTGCGCCGGTTCCGTCACGGAGTCGGCGCGGCGGCGCCGCTCCCGATCGCCACCACGGTGGCGCCGGTCCACGAACGGACGTCCAGAACCCGACGACCATCGATGATCGTGCGGACACCGGGCAGTTCAGCAGGACCCATCGTCGCGTACTCGAGGTGATCGGCTTGGACGATCGCGGCGTCGACCGACTCGCCGATCGTGTGGGGTCGTAGGCCGAGCCCCTGGAGCTCCTCGTCGGAGAACAGGGGGTCGGACACGGTGACCACCGCTGCGCGCGCCTCGAGTGCCGCGACCGTGGCGAAGACGCCGGAGAACGCCGTCTCCTTGACCCCGCCGCGGTACGCCGCCCCGAGCACGACCACCCGCTGTCCCGCGAGGTCCCCGTGTGCGCGGTCGAGTAGTTCGACGGCGTAGGCGGGCATGACGGCGTTCCGCTCACGGGCGGTCCGGACCACGGTCGCCTGCGGGTCGTTCCAGAGGTAGAGACGCGGATAGACCGGTATGCAGTGTCCGCCGACCGCGATACCGGGACGGTGGATGTGGCTGTACGGCTGGGAGTTGCACGCGTCGATCACCGATGCCACGTCGATGCCTCGACGGTCAGCGAACTGCGCGAACTCGTTCGCGAGTGCAATGTTGACGTCCCGGTAGGTGGTCTCCGCGAGCTTCGCCATCTCCGCGGCCTCGGCGCTACCGAGGTCCCAGACACCGTTGGGACGCGCGAGGTCCGAGCGGTCGTCGAACTGCAGGACGGCCTCGTAGAACCGCCGTGCTGCCGCTGCCCCGGTCGGGGAGAGCGCACCGATCAACTTGGGGTACCGACGCAGGTCCGCGAACACCCGACCGGTGAGCACCCGTTCCGGCGAGAACACCACGTGGAAGTCGCGCTCGGCGACCAGCCCTGAAGCGGCCTCGAGCCGCGGTACCCACCGGTCGCGGGTGGTCCCGACCGGCAGCGTCGTCTCGTAGACGACGAGGGTCGCAGCGCGCAGGTGACGTCCGACCGACAGCGTGGCGGCATCCATCAGTGCGAAGTCGGGGACTCCGTCAGGAGCGACGAAGAGCGGCACCACCACGACCACGACGTCAGCGTCCGGGACGGCCTCCGCCGCGTCCAGCGTCGCGCGCAGTCGTCCAGCGGACACCACGGAACGCAGGCCCTCGGCGAGCTCGGCTTCGCCCGGGAAGGGTTCCGACCCAGCGTTGACCATCGAGACGACCCGCTCGGAGACGTCCAGCCCCACCACGTCCGCGCCGGCCCGCGCGTACTGGACCGCCAGTGGGAGGCCGATCTTGCCGAGACCGACGACGACGACCTTCATGCTGCTGCTCCTTGGGCTGCGGTGGGACGGATGTACGCGGTGTTGCCGGTCCGCGCGGACGCGATGACCTGGTCGGCGACAGCGACGGTCCGCATGCCGTCTGCCAAGGTCACGATGTCGTCGCGACGGCCGAGGACGGCGTCGCGGAACGCTTCGTGCTCGAGGACGAGCGGCTCACGCTTGGGGATCGCGAACCGCGTCGACGCGCCCTCAGCTACGCCGCGGAACGCAGACACCTGTTCCCAGTCGGTCTGCACCGTGCCGTTCTCGTGGAAAGTCAGGTCTGCGGTGAGCATGTCGGCCACGAAGGCCCCTCGGACGCCCGTGACGACGAGGACCCGCTCCTTGAACGGGGTCAACCAGTTCACGAGGTGCGACGTCACGGTCCCGTCCTCGAGTCGGCCGGACACCGAGACGAGGTCCTCGTGCGGCCGTCCGCTCTTAGTGCAGGATTGTGCGCTG
>Ga0265798_10008241_pt1 | contig 13321 bp, 15 predicted proteins | sample P3T30metagenome_FD_192430 | JGI IMG/M metagenome (GOLD analysis project Ga0265798, IMG submission 192430) | Plant litter microbial communities from East Loma Ridge, Irvine, California - P3 T30 | ecosystem: Environmental > Terrestrial > Plant litter > Unclassified | place: USA: California...
TCTTTAAAAACTACCGCTTATTACCAAAAAAAAAAGCCCCCCCCCCCCCCACCCCAATCGCCCTCTCACAACCTCGTTATCTGTTGTTGTTGTTTGCACTTGAATTTTGAATCTCTGGATTGATTTGTTGTCAATCTCAAACAATCTAACCTCAGACCGAACACCCCCACGCTATAAACAATGGCCCACTCACAGCTACAACGAGACAAGGTTAAATACTACTCAGTTAAGCAAAAGACTAAAAAAAAAGAACAAGGAGAGTTAGTGAGTTGGACTAGGTTAAGCAGCCAGCTAGTCAGGTAGCCAGGCAGGCGCCAAAATACGGGCAATCTTACCTCCGACTCGCTGGGCTGTTGATCCGATAGTTTCTACCCAGTAACAGTGCGTCGGACTTCTGTTGCAACAGGACGGTGCTAGGAGGTGTGGGTGGGTGGGGAAACAGAACAAGCTTTCGTGATTACTCAAGTTGCGAACCCAAAGAACCGGGCGGCCCCGTTCTTCTTCTCTTTTGCTTTTTCCTTATCCAACTCTCACCTGTTGTGTGTCCTTTTTCTCCTCTCTCACTTCATGCAGGAACGGGTGTTTACTGGTTGTTGCGGGAGGATGGGGGTTCTTTTTTTTTTGCTAAGATGTATTGGAAATAGGTTCTGCTTGTTTGGGTTTTCATTCGATGGAACCGGGGTGTGGATATATGTGTGAGTGGTCAAGTGATGTAAGGGGCTTGGAGAGTTTGGGACGACATGGTGAGGCAATGGGCAAGTGTGTCGGATCGAGAAAATGGACGGCCATCGACTCAAAGGTGGAACAAGGTGTGAATTATCATGGTATAACATGGGCTTTTGTACATGGAGGACCGTACAAAGATCTGAGCGCTTGCTAGGAGGTGACCTTGATATCTCTGCCTTCCTTGGTGCGATGGCTCTCGTGGTTGCTGACTTCGTCCATTTTGGTAGCCATTTCATCGGCATCTTCAAGACCCGTTTCTAGCGTCTCGGCTGTCTCGTCAACGCGCTCTCTCGACACGGAGTTACCCACGCGCGTGTTAAAGTCGCTTGTCACTACGGCGGCGTCTGATGCTGCGCCATCGACTTCCGCGCCAGCTTTTGTGAGACCTTCGGCGGGTTGGTAGGTGATTTCGCCTTGGGCAGCAGCAGCGAGGCGTTGTTTTTGTCCTGTTTCACCAGCTCGGCCCAGAACGCCTGCGATGACTTGTATGCAGCGAAGACTGTATTGTGTTAGTTGGAGCAATGGTGCTAGTGTATGAAAGTATGCTCACCTGTCGTCGTTGGCTGGAATGGGGTAGGTGACCCAGGTGGGATCCGCATTGGTATCAATGACGCCAATCGTTGGGATGTTGTTGAGAGCACACTCGTGGAGCAGGACGTAGTTTTCGAGTGGGTTCATGCAGACGACGAGATCGGGTCGCAGCACTGGCCTATCAAGGAGTTGTTCTTCAAAGCCAGGAACTTCTTCGTCGAGCTCGTTGACCACCTTTGTCCTGCACCGACCTATAATTTGCTGGCCGTTGGTGATGCTTCCGGGGATCCAGCGCTCGAACAGATGGTAGCCCTTGGCCAACTCGGCGGCGCGCGCAACGGCCCTTTCCTGTCCGTCGCGGGTTCCCACAAACAGAACCATGCCTGCCCTTCTCGAGACCTCCTGGACGACCTTGGCGGCACGGCGCAGGTGGGCGGCCGTCACCTCGAGCGAGATGATGTGCACGCCCTGCCGTATGCCGTGGATGTAACGGGCATTTGCCGGATTCCAGAGGGAAGTGACATGGCCCTGGTGGGCTTCGGAGGCCAGGAGAAGTTCGAGGGTGACGTCGGCGGGGGAAGGAGGGTGGTTCAGCAGGGTGTGGGGTTGGTAGTGAGGCATGACGACTGTTCCCAACTTGCCCATCTGCCTCGACTGCTGCTGGTACATGCGGTACTGTTCCGCGACATTGTCAGTGGCCGCGGCGGGCGTGCCGTGGGTTTCGGGGTCGACCGAGGGCACTGGCTGGGCGAGGTGAGTGTTGAGCTGGGCCTCTATCGACTGCAGCTGCTTCAGGCTGTTCTCGGCTGAAGTATGGATGGACTCGGTCTCGGTGGAGAGAAATCGTCGCAGCGGGTGCGGCGACTGTTTCTGGGCGCGGGCGCGGGCGTGGGCGCCTGGCAGGTGAGTCAGCAGCTTCAATTGGGACTCGACAGGCCAGAAACTCACAGCTGCGGGCTGCTACACTCCTCAATATCATCTTGTGGTGCCCGCGGTGCAGTCAGTCGGCCTGGCCCCAAAATGTCGAGCCTGCGTGCCAAGCGATGGGCACGTGATCGCTTGCCAAGGCCAGATCGGCGCTAGCCCCTTTGATCGCTTCCCCATCGAACACCAGCGCCCATCGGACTTTGGGCGGCGCTCCACACGCCTTCGGGCTTTCATTCGGAGGTGCCCAGACAGCCACGGCATGCCCAATCGCCGTCAGATTCGCATGGTGGGTGCCAGAACAGAGACTCGCATTCCAGGGTTTTTTGCGCACATCGGTCCCACCCGCCATAGGGCAGCGAGCATGGCATTGTTGAATTGCCATAGATGGTCCCTGCTTGCCAACTGCCCCAATGTTTCGCGTGAAAGCCACTGACATCTTTCCGTCATCTTCTGCAGCTATCCCGCACCCGGCTTTTGTCTTGGCAGCTAGCGCATTCCACTGGCGCTGCACACCTCATCTCATACTGCGCAACCTTGCCCAACAGACGACGCCAGACTAGACCGCTGCCACCTACAAGCCAGAGCCGAAGCCGCGCCCCAACAGTCGAGCTGGTTGTCTGTCGCCTTCGAATGCTGGCTGCCATCCGCCCCGCCGCCGCTGCCACTCACCTCCGCAGGGACGAAGCGATAGCGCACAACACCGCCTGCGGGCGCCGACGACACCCTTTGATGCCCACGACCCGGGGCCAGACGACCACCGCAACTGCACACGACGCCCGCGCCGCGGACAGGTAGCCATCATGAACGGCTATCCCTACCCCACCCGGCCCTACAACCAGCACCCCAACGGGAACATGATGATGGACATGAACGGAGACGGCATGGACAACTACGCCATGGTCGAGGGCCAGTCGCTCGACTCAATAGTCGCCCAGAACGACAAGGACAACCGCCGCCGCAGCATGCCCGTCTTTGCCAGGCAGTCGCAGCAGCGCCAGCAACTGAACCTGGGCAGCCCCGAGACGCGCAGGCTGAGCATGATGAATTTCGGCGACCCCAACGGCGGAGATATGGAAGAGTTCCAGTTCGACATGTCCACAGTCGCCATGGACAACATGATGCGCGGCACCACCGCCTTCCCGCGCACCACCGCCGACATCCAAACCGACCGCTTGCCCACTGCTGACCTCACCATCAACAGCCAGTTCCAAGGTCAAACGTCGCCCTTTCCCTCCATGGCCGCTCCCGGCTCCAGTTATGCTTCGCCCATGCACCAGAAGAATCCTATGGACATGGACATGGGATCGTACCAGAACGGCCTGTCTATGCCACTGGACATGGATGACTCGATGCACATGATGCCCACTGACATGAACCTGTTCCCAGGAAGTCAGTTCAACACCCCCATGATCGACTCTCCCCTTCCCCAGGACTTTTCGGGTCCCATGCCCGCCGCCCAGCAAGGCAATAACACGCCCTCGGCCCAGTCTCAAGATCAGTTCAAGCGGCCCTCGATGAGTAACACGCCTGATGCCAAATCGGGCAGGTCCAGCTTCCTCGGTCGCACCCCCAGCCAGGAGCAGGTCAGCATGCGGTCAAGCTCAAGGCCCCAGAGCGACCAGCACTCTTCCAACAGTGTGCCAACACGCATGACCCTGGCCTCCCTGCAAAATCAGCAGCCTATTGCACAAGACCCAGCCCAGGATCTGCCAAAAGAAGTCATGAACAAGCAGTTGCAGGATTTCAAGATCCCCTGGTCGACGCCTGCCGGCGGGTTTCCGTCGACCAAGCACCATAATCCTCACATGAAAACTCAGTTCAAGAACGCCTACTCCTCAACCGGCTTTGACATGCTTGGAGTGCTGGTACGTCCTGGCACCTCTTGCTGTCCATGCCGGAAAGGCTAACAAAAAGACAGATGCGCGTCGCTTCACGCCCGGACCCGCAAATTGATATCGGCTCTGTCGATCTCTCGTGTGCTTTCGTCGTTTGTGACGCTGAACTGGACGACATACCCATTGTGTACTGCTCGGAGAATTTCGAGCGACTGACCGGCTACACAAGACACATGATTCTCGGGCGAAATTGTCGCTTTCTCCAGGCTCCAGACGGTAAAGTCGAGTCTGGAATCAAGCGTAATTATGTCGATGATGACTCAGTCTACTACCTGAAGAACATGATTGAGTCTCGTGCAGAAGCCCAAATCAGCTTGATCAACTACAGGAGGGGTGGCCAGCCGTTCATGAACCTTTTGACAATGATCCCCATTGCCTGGGAGCCTGGCGGCAAGATGAAGTTTTTCGTTGGTTTCCAAGTCGATCTAGTGGAGCAACCGGGAGCAATGACCAACAAGAACTCAGATGGGTCCTATCGAGTCAACTATCAACGCGGCATGTCAATACCTAGCTACGTCTTCAGCGATCACCACAAGCCCCAACACGCCGAGCAAGGCCAAACCATATCCAAAGACGAAGTATCCAACGTCCTGGCTGCGTACAGCGGAAACGGGGACTCTGAGATGACAAGACGCATTTGGGACAAAGTCCTTCTTGAAAACAGTGACGACGTCGTTCATGTATTGTCACTCAAGGGGCTTTTCTTGTATCTGTCGCCTGCAAGTAACCGAATACTCGAATATGATCCAAGCGAGCTCGTTGGGACAGCACTGTCATCCGTCTGTCACCCTAGCGATATTGTCCCGGTAACACGAGAACTGAAAGAAACCACAAGTGGCGCATCAGTCAACGTTGTCTTCAGGATACGGCGGAAGAAGAGCGGATACATGTGGTTTGAAGGCCATGGCTCGCTGCACACCGAGCAGGGCAAGGGTCGAAAATGTATTATCCTGGTCGGGCGTGAACGACCGGTCTACACTCTCAGCAAAGCCATCGTACGCGAGTCTGGTGGCGTTGGTGATAATGAGCTGTGGACAAAGATGTCTACGTCTGGTATGTTCCTCTATGTGTCGTCTAATGTGCGTCAGCTGCTCGATAAGCAGCCAGAAGATCTTGTCGGCACCAGCATCCAGTCGCTCATGCGCCAGGAGTCTAAAATAAACTTTGGGCGTATACTAGAGCTTGCCAGGGGAGGCAGGAAGGGTGAGGTCAAGCACGAAATGATCAATAAACGTGGTCAGGTGCTTCAAGCCTTTACGACAATCTATCCCGGCGACGCAATTGAGGGCCAGAAACCTACTTTTGTTGTCGGACAAACGCGACTACTCAAGTACTCGCGAAATAGCAATGCTGGTCGCCCGTCCATGTATACCAACACCAAGCATGAGCGCGACTCTCACAACTCCATAAACACGCATATCTCAGGAGCAGCATCACCTGCTGCGGGATCACTAAACGGCAATACTGGATCGTCCACTCCAATGACAACAAACACAAATCCTCTATTCATCACTACCGAAGAATCTCCGGCCACGTATGCGGGGCACAACGGCCTGCAGCTTGGACATCAGGATCAAAGCCTTGCCTCTGACGATAACGTCTTTGATGAACTCAAGACAACAAGGAGCACTAGCTGGCAATACGAGCTACGACAAATGGAAAAGAGGAATCGTTACCTAGCTGAAGAGGTACAGAGCCTGTTGGCCGCCAAGAAGAAGCGGAAGCGCAGAAAGGGGGCGGGTCAGTTGCAGAAGGATTGTGCAAACTGTCACACGAGAACAACACCAGAGTGGAGAAGAGGTCCCTCTGGAAATCGTGACCTTTGCAACTCTTGTGGACTGAGGTGGGCTAAACAGGTGAGTCACTGCCCATCTTACCGGACTCGACAAGGACTTGAAACTAACGGTTGATGCTCGCCAGCAAGGACGAGTTTCACCAAGAACATCTTCTGCCGCAAGCGATAAGAGCAAGAAGAGCGCTTCACCACGACACTTCACAACAGGTCATCAGGGCCACCAGACTATATTGCCACATTCGATTTCCGAGTGTGGTCAGCATGGCTCCGGGTCTTCATCAAAGGCCACACCCAGCAAGCGATCCCCGCAACATGGAAGCATCAGTGAGACGCATGCCGCAAAGGCGGCGCGTACAGAAGTAGCTAATTCGCATGGCTTCATTCCACCGCCAGCCATTGACGAAGTAACGGAGCCGGGCTCATCGTGAGCACGACCAACTGGACCACTCATTCTACATGTTCTTTCTTCTTTCTCTTCTTATCACGTGTCATTCTGGTCAAACGATACCCCCCATTAGTCATATTCACTTTAACGAACACCACACTCGCTTGACGACAGTGCCCGCGATAAGCCAAGGCAACTTGGTCGCAGAATTTCCTATGGCTCTGACATACATTCATGCTTCACGATCTTGGGTTACAATAAATCGGATATGCTTGGCGCCTGTTCTTGTTTTTATTTCGTCCTTTCAAACTTACCACGCTCTTATGGTAGCCGAGAGACTGGTGCGAAAAACCTGTTGTAGAGCGAGAAATGTTTTGCTTCTTTTCGGAGGCGATCGCGTTGTGCTTTGTATACTGTTTATTTTTTCCTCCTTTTTTTCCTTTTGGGCCAATGAGCAAATATGTACATATTAGAAGAAGCTGCAGCGAGGGAAGGGAGGGGGGAGTCAGTGTTGTTGAAGGTTCGGGTTGTAGAAAGAAAGCGCGCGCACTCGGGGGTTGTTATGCGCATGATATCACGCAAATAAAATCGTCTCTCAAAAAACTCCAAGCGAATTTGTTACATGTACAGTGAGGGGCTAGCAAGGATTGCAGATTGAATGCATTACAAGAACTTGCCGGCATAGATTGCTCCCGTGGAAGAACCGCGACAATGCCTACACTTTGAAACAGGCCCTAGAAGGTTGTTGCATGCACCGGTTTGCCCTGTGGATGGAGGATTACGTACATACACAATCGCCCAAAATTTTCTTACTTTAACCCATGTCTACCTACACATTTGCCGATCGACTTGGTCCATACCAAGACCTTGCAAACCCAAAGGACTAAGAGGAGGTAATTACCTGGCCTCAACATTCCCGTCATACGAGAACAGTTGAACGATTCATGCCGATAAAAAATAATTAACGAGCACACACACACACGTGATGTACGTCACGTTGGCCTACCCCGCCTACCTATCTGCCTATCTTCCTACTAGTCCCAGCACGCCCCGTCCCGTAAAGCAGGGCGCTATATAAAGTTTAGACAGATTGTTATTGTTTTTCATTGCTGTTGTTTGTTACAGATAACGCTCTTTCTCGCACATGAAGGTCTATTACTGTAGGGGATTGAATGGATGGGGATGGTCCTTGTAAACGCAAACGTTCTTTTTTCTTTCTGCGCCTTGGACCTCTCTAAACACTACGGGCTGCCTTGTTTAGGTTCTGTCACGTTCAAATTCATGCATTGGAGATTTCCCGTCGCTTCTTCTTTGCCTTGATTCTTTCTTAGTTTGGCTTTTGTTTTGCTTTTTTTCTCTCTTTCTTCTTCTTTCCGTCGGACTTTGCGGGCGCTGCTACCGGTTTAGGGTTTGGGGTTAGGGGTTGATTTAATTTAATTGGCGGACTTAGAGAACAATTGCTCCGGCGGGAAAAGAGGGAGTTTGGCAAGGCAGATTTTTGGTTGCAAATGGTTGGGATGAGATGGGTATGGGTAGGGGAGGGGGGATAAATAAAAAAGGTTCGGTCAGGAACCGTGGCGTGGGTTGGTGACGTCATTGTGGCGCTTTTGACCCGGCTGGACCTGCATGCTTGGATTCTTGGTCTTCTTCCTTTGTCATGTGGCTCCTTTGCTTGGCTTGGGACCGACTGCTGGCTGTCAGTCTGTCTATCGTGTCTGTCCCAGGACCGGATTGTATTCTTCTTTCCCGCATCCTTCCCGGAGTATATACGCATGTAGCTTGTACCGCAACTGGGTAAAGGGTGCCTTGTTGCGGCTGTGTTTGGCCTGTTGGGTTGGTCCCGGGAGTTGCTGGGTAAAGTCCAGTCTGACTTGATCATGTTTCGGGTAGAATTCAACGCAGAGTTGGGTGCGGAAACGGGAGGAAGGGGAAGGGGAAGTTTGTGCGTAAAAAAAAGAGTGAAAGATAATGACTTACGTAATCGTATTGGTCTTATATGTGTGTGTATTGAGTGTTGTCTTGTAGGCTGTAATATACCGAGTTGGTATATTTATATATAGACCACGGCAGTGGATATAGGGTTGGGTTGATGACGACGCCGTGAGACGCAGATACGGGCAGCAGAAAAGGTATGGTTGCGCAACCTGTTGGTTTTCCCGCCGCGTCCGGCCGCGGTTCCTAGCTACTACATAGCTGTAACTTATCTGCAAGGTACACATTCCTTTGCCTACAACCACCGAGGCTGAAAGCTAGGCAGAAAAGACGGCGCCTCCCAATCAAAACAAGTGGGACCACCCGGATCCCGGGACTCACGTTCTAACCCGTATTTCTCGCGTTCCGCTTAGCCTTGCTCTGGGCCCAAGCGCTCCTTGTTCACAGGCTGCCCCATTCCAGGTCGTGGGTGACGAAAGTCAAGGCGTGGGCTTGGGCCAACATACAAGGGATGTCGCCGTACCCGCCAGGTTTGGAAGGGCGAGAAAGATTGGTTAGGTTGCGACAGGCAGGATATGGGTGTGTGGCACGCCTCGTGGGAAGTGTGCTACTGTGGCCAGACCTCACATCCAGGGGACGGGACGGAGGGGGCGGGCGATCATCGTCTCATTTCCTTTTTCTACCGTGGTCTTCATGCCCGATCACTTTCTTGCTTTTGACTATGTATGCACGCACACCTCTCGCCTGCTTGCTAGTTCCGTGCCCTCGTTCTACCAATGCAGACGATAACGCGATCGACTTGACTGATTGAGCGCCGAAAGAGAAACACACGAGACTCCGCGACTGTGCGCTTCCTTTGCTTCTTTTTGGATCGGCCCGCAACTCTACTCTCTTTTCAGTCGACCGCCGTGTTTTAACTTTTGACGTTTCTTTTTTTGCTTCATAGGAAAAAGGTCTGGGAGTCCGAGTTCGTGACAGAGGAGATCCTTGCGCCGGTATCATAGGTTTATTTCTTTGCGAGTGGGCCTATTGTCTGTGTGCGTCGGACTAGGGGCCATTTGGGACTTTCTTGGGCGAAAGGAGGAAGTTGGGTTTGGAACGACTACCATTGCGACGCCGCGGAGAAGAAAGGACGACTGCGATTTGCGAGATACGTTTACCGAACCCTCGGATCGCGAACCTAGGAAAGAAGCAGCGCGCATAGCTGTGCGCATCGACGTTGCGCTAGAAGAGGGACAATGGATGAGAACAACAGGATAACGATTACCGTGTGTGGAGATGGTGGTTGCGGTATGCACGATACGGGAAGAAGTCACAGAGGATAGAGGGCTGATCGCGGCACAGGAAAGAGTTCGATCACACTACGGCTTGTGAGAAGTCAGTGGACGTCTGAGTGAGTGGCGACGACTAAAGAGAAGAGAGTCATTGCTAATACACAACCTTCTAGATATGATCCCACAATAGGTACTTTACCTATGCGCCCGCGCAAATGCCCTTGGCCCCACTAACTCCCCTCCAGAAGACTCCTACTCCGTAACCCGTACCATCGATGGCGTCCCTTACTTCCTCATGCTCACAGATACGGCGGGGCAGGAAGAGTACCGCGGTCTCTGGGCCGCCTCCAACCTCCAATCCGATGCATTCCTTCTCGTGTACGACATTACATCGGCCAACTCGCTCGACGCGCTGGACTACTTCATGGAGATGATTGACATGGAAACCGACAACCGGCTAGACAATGGCAAGATACCGCCAATCAAATGTGTGGTGGGAAACAAGTGCGATTTGCAGGGCCAGAGAGTAGTAGAAGCAAAGAAGGGGCTCGAGTGGGCGAGGCAAAGGAAGTGCGGCTTCATGGAAACCAGTGCGAGAGAAATGGTGAATATTGAAGAGACGTTTGCTTGTAAGACTTGGCCCTAATGTGGAAGGATTTCGGATTGAAATTGGACAGGGCAAACGCTAATTGTTGCATCTAGTGCTCGTACGTCGCGTTGTAGAAGCTCGAAGATTAACTGCAGGAGACGGGGCTGCGAATCGGAACGCGGCGCATTCCATGTCGAATAACCTGAATGCAGCGGGAGCGTATCCCCAACACGAAAAAGACGACGAGGAACCAAAACAGAGCTGGTGGAGGAAACTCAAATGCTGGTAGCTGCAGTCCTGGTGCTGTAGCATTACGAGTTCTTGGGATCACTTCCCCGGGAGCATGAGAACATGAGCATACGTATGAAGTATCGTGTCTGGGTGTCCGGTTACGTTTACGCGTTTACTAGGCGCGCTGCCGTGTTGCAATTTGTTCTTTTGCTCTTTAGTCCAGTCTTTGAGCTGCTTCTTTTTTTCCTGTATCTGTTTTTTCTTGTATACCAATTCCTTGACATGCGCTTCCATGTGCGTCAAGATTCTTGTTTAGCGGGTTGGGTTATGGGATACACGGTCACCTCTCTCGGTCCTGACTCTTTCTTTTGTGTAATACCGTCCGTTTGTCTTTTCTCCTTACCTCGTATACCTCTGCTGTTAAGGCTGCCGTTCAACGCGCTCGTACTTTTCGTATCGTAACTGTAGACAAGACACCATTTTAGAAGATCGGACTTTGCGATGCAATACCTCAATATCTGATTCGTAGTAGGATACTGACGTCAGACTACTAATGACCTGCGCGTGAAGTGAAAGTTATATCATGGGAGTTATGACCATCTCGAGGCATGGAATGCAGCTAATTGTCGGCTATCGAAGGACATTGCTAGCGCGTCTGTGCGCAAGCACGCCATTGGCTTTCGGTACCACTGCGAGAGCCTCGAAAATGCGTCTTCACGTTTTACCTCGAATAAAATTGTCATTGGCAAGGCAGAGCATCGTTTCCTGTTTGCTCTCATCGAAAAGAGCGCAAGAGGCGTGTCGAGCCAAGCAGATCACGATTGCCCCTCCATAAGGATCGTGTCTCCGGAGATAAGAGAGTGAGCCGCGAACAAGTCGTCGAGAAACCAGAAAAGAGCGGGCTCAAAATGTCAAAACCTCACATCGACCAAGAGGCAGACCAGAGTGGTCTGTCGCGTACTCTCAAGGACCTCTTTGCCGGTGCAGTGGGCGGAGTGGCACAAGTCCTCATCGGTCAACCATTCGACATTGTCAAAGTACGATTACAAACATCATCACAATACTCTGGCGCTCTGGATGCAGCAACCAAGATCTACCAGAATGAAGGAGCACTCGCTTTCTACAAAGGCACTCTGACCCCTCTCATCGGCATTGGAGCTTGCGTTTCGATTCAGTTTGGTGGCTTCCACTACGCACGCCGCACCTTCGAAGCCAGTAACCTGGCCAAAACCGGAAATGGACAACTATCGTACTCGCAGTACTATGCCGCCGGTGCATTCGCTGGTATCGCCAATACAGCCTTCTCAAGCCCTATCGAGCACATCCGTATAAGGCTCCAGACACAGCCTCACGGCGCAAACCGCCTCTACAACGGCCCGATCGACTGCGTCCGCAAGCTTTCAGCACATCAGGGTGTTCTTGGTGGCGTCTACCGTGGTACTGCTGTCACGTTTCTCCGAGAGGCTCAAGCTTACGGATGCTGGTTCACCGCTTTCGAGTACCTCATGAATGCAGACGCTGCCCGCAATAACATTGACCGATCTCAGATCTCTACCCTAAAGGTCGCAGCCTATGGTGGTCTTGCTGGCGAGGTACTCTGGATCAGCAGCTACCCGTTCGATGTGGTAAAGAGCAAGATGCAGAGTGACTCGTTTGGCGCGGAGCAAAAATACAAGAGTATGAGAGACTGCTTCGCTAAGACGTATAGGGCAGAAGGCTTGGGTGGGTTCTGGAGGGGTATTGGACCAACATTGCTTAGGGCAATGCCTGTTTCAGCGGGCACATTTGCAACGGTTGAGGTTACTATGAGGTTGATTAGTTGAACTGGAGATGACAATCTTCTGTATCTCGAGTCGCGGGGAAGGGCGATTTCTTCGGATGAACAAGCATGCGTTCTTCACAACGAGTCCGGTTATTTGATAGTCAGGAACGGCCATTTCAGGCTTTCATGCTTGTTCCTGTGGATCTAGAGGGACGTGTTCTGGACGATGTTGGGGGTCACGGACTTTGCCGTCAGTATAAGAGTTGAGTATTTGTATACCAGAGTTTAACACTTTGGTGACACTGTACTGGTTTTCTGCAACTTGGTGTCTGTTAGAATTCTGCACCAGATGTGACGTACCTCTGCAAGGCATCCGGCTTATCATACTTGACAAGCTACATCCGAAAAAAGCCAGCAGAGAAAGACTTTGTTTTCACTCTTACACGATGTTGCGCTGACCACCAACCAGCGAACCCACCCCTTAGCGTGCATTGTAGGTCTAGACGCACGACCCTGTCACATGTAATCTCACTGTGCCGAAAGTGGTGTCGAGGCCGTTTTGCTGTTGTCGAATCTAGCACCCCTGCACCACCGCCGACCGCGCCACTCATTTCAAATGCATCTTTCATCTTACGATGATCTTTTGTTGGCCCGTGCCCCGAAGCGCCGAAGAGACCGATGACTGCCAGTGTCAAGGTCAGGCTGCACGGGCCCCTGCCGGTGAAATTATTGGGGTTCCTTGTGCACATTACTCGTCCCGTTGTCTCCGCAGCAAACATGTGGATTCCTTAATTGCCATGAACTATTACACTTTACCGTAGCTCCCATTCGCTCTCTCTCCGTCCAACCTTACAATGGCGAATGGTGGTTAAACATTGCTTACTGTCAGAGCAACAGGAGTCAAGATTATGACATTCCACATCATTCCGGGTAACTTACCTTGTTTCGCAAGCAACTGACTTATGGCACAAACTCGTATCGCCCTCACCACACTTGCCTGAAAGAAATACTTCCGTAAGCAGTCCAGTCCCCAGTCTACAAGGGGGCTGAGGAGCCATACGGAGCAAAAGGCGAAAACGTGGGATTAGACCATGAAGGTGCCATCCTTGTAGCACACGTTTTTGATGCAAGTGATCGACCGCCTTCTACCCCACCACACCTTCCCGCGACGTCCTCCGCATATGCTAATTAATATACCGATCTTTTCTTCTTTCCCTATCTCCCTCCCCCTCCCTCTCTCTCTCTCTATCCCACACACACTCTCTCTCTCTACA
>Ga0265798_10008242_pt1 | contig 13321 bp, 15 predicted proteins | sample P3T30metagenome_FD_192430 | JGI IMG/M metagenome (GOLD analysis project Ga0265798, IMG submission 192430) | Plant litter microbial communities from East Loma Ridge, Irvine, California - P3 T30 | ecosystem: Environmental > Terrestrial > Plant litter > Unclassified | place: USA: California...
GCCACCCAAGCGGATCAATTTTGCTTTGACCTGGTCTATACGCAGCATGCCGCGCTTCTCAATCGACGATGAGGACAGGCTGATAGCGACCGCCAGACAGGATCATTGGTGGCTTGCCGATTTCAACTTTGCGAAAGTAGGCGGGAACAGCTTTCCAGTCAGCCTTTTTCATGCGGATGCCGGTAAAATTGCAGGTATTCATTTCATACTCCGATTCAGTGTGAACTTGATAGAAGCCCTCTCCGGTTGCCGCCGTAGTGGGCTTCGCTATTTGCGAAAGTGCGAAATGATTATGGTGCACAAGTGCACCATGACGCAAGTGTTTTTTTTAACCGAGCTTTGGCTTGAAACGCTTTATCGCTGGGATGAAATTGGCGCTACCCACACACAGAGCAAGGAAGCCACCTGCTGTGAGAATGATGAAGCCGATAGCAGCGGACCATACCTGGCCGAGAGGTTCATAGCGCACCGTGTGTTGCTGGAAAACCGTCTCGAGCACTACCTCACGCGGAATGATGTATTCCTTCTTATTCGCGGTGATGATGGCATCCCCAGACCAGAGCTCATGTCCGAGGCTTCCCCTCACCAAGCACACCTCCTCTGGGGTGCGATCGACTGGACAACTGTATGCGTCGTCGATCAGAACCTGTACGCTGTCGTACACCATCATTGCGTTCATCGTTTGGAACGCGATGATGAATGCCAGTGTCAAAACGCATAGCGACAACGCAAGCTTCAAAGTCCCGAATACCAGGACCTTCATGCCGTATCATCGGCACGGATCACGCTCTGGGCATGTGCTAGCACGTTGTCGGGACATGGGCGGCGCCTGACGCTGTCTGACGCTGCCAGATAGGCCTTCCAAGTACTTTGTGCTATGGGAAAAGCCTGCCCCTGATTTACAAGTTCGAGGCCCCTGCTCTGCGTAATGCCGGCAGCCTCGATTAGCTGCCTTAATGCTGTGCCATTGTCGACCTTTACGATGCGTTTGGCGCGTGCTTTCGAACTGGCTTTAGGTGTGTTGATAGGCATAGATAGATGAGTAGGAGGGTGGTTCAGGCTTTCGCCTCATCATAACAGAAAAGCGCATTATCGGTGCACAAGTGCACCAGGTCAACATTGCAGTTCACTCTATCGATGCTATCTCGGGCGCGGTATCCTCTCGTCTTATTCTATGGTGCACAAGTGCACCTCGCCTAGTGCTCTATATTGCGCTAAAATGTTTCGACACAGAAACCCTTTGAAAATCATGACATACGCTCCTAAATCGACAACAGTTCCTGAATTAGAGATTTCCTGCTCTCGCGATATCGCAGCTGCGGCTGTCGGTCTGGTAAGCATCAAAGATGAATTCGATTCCCTTGGTCGTTGCGCTGCCGGCAATGCAATTGTCGGACAGGTCTTCCCCGATTGGAGAGGGTACCGAAGCCTCGGCCCCCACTGCTTCGCGGCCCAGGTGCTCCCGTTTTACTGGTATGCGCGTTCGATGGGCTCGCCCAGGGCCGGCAGTGGCCGGTATAAGGCGCTGGTACCGACGTCTGCCGTGATCGGAGACAGTTGGAGATGGTGGCCAGATAACCTGGACGACGCCGAGCAGCTGCGAATCGTCGACAAAGTCTTCGCTGCGTTCGAGGCCTCCACGCCCGCGCATGCGCAGACTGAATGCGCCCAGTATTGTCATGTGCTTCCGCTTGGAATTGTGCTCGCTCATGAAGGCAAGAATCGCGTAGCACTATTCAAGGCCCGCTCGCTCTCACACATTCCTGCTCTGGTCTCAGATGAAGATTATCCGGATCCAGAACGCCTGCAGATCTTCGAGCTGCCTAACGCATGCTTGGCGGTTCTGGATGGCCGCTTCGTCGAACGTGTACACGCGATTCATTTGGTGCGCGAGCTTATGGAGACCTATGGCGTGTCGATCGAGCGCGGCTGGCCATCCGAGTTCGCGGATCACCGCCAGGTGATCGCCGATCTGGATGATTCGAGCATGCGAAATAGCCACGAGCCATATGCGGTGGATATGGACAAGCTGAAACTGGACGAAACTTGCCGGGAAACCGAAGTCGACGCTACCTTGCTCGATATCGATGCCGTGCGCCTGCCGGCGATGCGCACTTTTCTACAGGCCGGTGCCGTGCTGGCGACACTCTTGGTGGGGATGAAGCTGACTGCGACCCGCTGGCCAGAGTTGCAAATTTATATCGCATTCGTTGCGGGAGCATTGGTGATGTTGATGTGCGTGCCTATTCTTCCAATTGTGCGTTGCAAAGTCAGGCACTTGAAAGACCGTGAAAGAATGAACCATTTCCACCAGATCCAGCAACGCCGGGCACGCGAACTGCGTGACACCGCTACACAGGAAGTCTGAATGACTACGGCCGTCGGGGCGCAAACCCATTCACTGCTGCCTGCTGGCACGCCAGGATGCGCTCTTTAAAGACGCTGATGGCATGTTCATAGCTGGGCGTGTAGCTTATAGTCTCGATCGCATTGAACTGCTGCTTGAGAGAAACGCTGTTGCTCTCGAGCTGCTCCAACATGGTATCGATATGCCTGATGAGGAATTCGCCTGCAGCGTCGAGCTCATCGGGTTCACGCTCCGCCACGAGAGCGAAATCGAATATGTCGCGCGCCGTCAACCGGTTGCCCCGATGCCAGAATTTCTTCGCGATGATTTCGGCCGAGGTTTCCACCTTGACCAACCTGCCGAGCAGCTCCTGTAGCACGAAGGGATCGTCCGTGAGATTGGGTGAAGCGACAAAGTCAATCTCACCTTCTGGAAGGTCCAGCTTCACAAAATTCGCTGTTTCCGTGTACGAGGTGGTCAGCGCCTCGGCATGAGAACTCAAGCGCGGCGTGACGAATCCAAGAGCCTGTGGATCCGGTACGAAAATATCGATGTCCTTGCTAAATCGGTGGTTATAACGGAGCATCAGCACCGTTCCACCGCCGAACGTCCAGTATAGATCTTTGGTACCGTGCTCCAGTACGTCGTCGATCAGCGAAAGGGCGTGGGCGAACAGGACCTTCCAAGTTTCTGCCCTCGTCATCCCCACACCGCCCGGTGCGAACGGAACTCGGCAGACCACGCTGCCATGTGCTGCATCATCTTCCGTGGCGTTGCTATCGACGAGCGCTGCGCCGCCTCTTGGATGGCCTTCACTACAACTGGCAGCGGCGTCTCATCCAGTAGCGTCATTAGATGCGGACGGTACTCGGCCGGCGCGTGGCCGGATTCCAGCATCTCCACCAGCACATCAGGTGCAAGCACATTTCGATAGCTCGTGCTCGCGGTTCGCGCGGCGAAGATAAGGGCGTGCCCTAGACCTTTGGCCGGCTGGGCTTGCAGGTCCAACCCCAGCACCCCCAGCAGATTGGTCAGCTTGGCATAGCCGAGATCGACCAGAGTTCCGTTCTCCAATTGGTTTATCGTTGTCCGCGACAACTCCCCCAGCTTGGCCAATTGGTCCTGCGTCAGCCCCATTGCCATCCGCTGCTCTCGAATCCGTTTTCCGATTTCAGGTAAACGCATGATTATTCCTTGATGTTCAGTATATTAAACATTACCTGTTTTAGATGGCTACTGCAAGCGAGATCAGCTACTTCTTTCCATGAAGCCGCAAATGTGCTGTTAAGGCTTCAAAACGAGCTGCCCTCGTCGACAGAAGAGATAGAAAGCATTGGAAAGGTTCACTCAACCTTTTCTAACCGGACAAATCAAAGGTAGAAAAAAAAGGATAGAAGTAAGCTACACTGAGAATCGCCTTGTCTGGCTGAGCATCCTGTATTGGAGACAAGGACCTAGCAGGGCGCACTGTCAAACATATAAATTCAAGGACTTAGCACATCCATGGCTTCTCCCCTCGGCACAGTTCTATCGCGGGATGACGAGCTGTCCCCGGCCGAGCAAGCCGAGCGTGCGGCCTGGCGAGCAAGGCCCGATCGCGTCGGCGAGAGTTCGCCGGCGCGGGCCCTGGCCGAGCACCTGGCGGAACAGGAGCAACATTCAGCTTGGCTATCCCGTCATGGCCGGCGCGCGACCAAGGACGAACAGGCACTGGAGGCACTGCCTGGCGACGAGGAGGATGTATACCTGGCGCGGCCGCAACGGGCCACGGTACGGGCCAAGCTGCACCGCGGGCATTTCGCGTTCATGCGCAGCTACGTGGAAGGCCTCGACCTACGCAACAGCTGGGACCGGTACCTGTCGTTGCACGGCGTCGTGAGCGACCCGCGTGCAGTTAAAAGCGCGGTGGTTACGCTCCGGGCCGATCTGTCAGCAGCGGCAAAGCGGCTTGCCCGCCCCGGCCTTGCCCGCCTGCTTCGGTTCGATGTCAGCACTGTTTCCGACGTGCAGCTCGCTCCGCCAGCTGCAAACCCGTCGTTGGAGGAATTCGCTTTCGAGCACGGCCTGGAAGACTTCTCCCAGGCTGAGCAAATGCAGGCCTACGAGGCAGAATTCGGGAAGCCGACCGCACAGCAAACGCGACGCAGCGAGCTGCTGGCCAAGCAGCTCGCTGCGCTACGCTGGCTGGAGGATATCGCCGCCGAGCTCCCCTCACCGGATGACGCAGTCGCAGCGTGGTTGATCCCTTCGCTGGCGACGCCGCTCGAGGAGGCCGGCGTGCATACGCTGCGCGCCCTGGTCGACCGGATTAACGGAATGGGTATGGGCTGGTCGACCGGCTTACGCGCGATCGGCTCCGGAAAAGCGAGTCGCATCGTGGCCTGGCTGCGCGATCTCGACCACGATCCTGCGTTTGCGCTGGGCCGGCACGCCGAGATACCACGGAGAAAGGTCACACCTCAGCAGCTGGCCGACGTTGTCGCACCGTCCAGCGGGGTGGTGCCCATCGAGAAATTCGTCATCCCTGCAGCGCTCGACGGATCGCAGGGACGCTATCGCGGCCCGCGGGATCAATGCATGCTGCGCGCCGACGGCGACCAGGAAGCGCTGTTCGCCTTCATCCGGTCCAAGCCCGGCCCGCCGCCGGGCGAGATCGCGCGGCGGCGTGATTCCGACGTCGCCGCAGGTCGGATTTCGCCGGCAGACGTCGGTCCCCTCGTCTGGATCCGCTACCTCACGACGACCCAGCGCGCCTACCTGGACGAGACGCATCGTTTCATGCTGTGGGCAGTACTGGAGCGCAGGAAAGCCGTCTCCTCGATCGACTTCGAGGACGCCGCCGCTTACCGCGATTTTCTCGTGGATCCCCAGCCGTCGACGCGCTGGTGTAGCCAAGCACGTGGTAGGGAGCGCTATGGGCCGCTGTGGCGGCCGTTCGCGGGTCCGCTGAAGCCAAGCGCGGCCGCGTTGGCTTTGACGCGTCTGCAGGCCTTCTATGCCTTCCTGCACGCCAAGGGCTACCTCATGGCGAACCCGTTTCTCGGCCTGGCCGCGCCGCGCAGTATCCCGACAACGGAAGACAACACGCGCAGCCTCACCACCACCGAATGGGCACACGTCATGCGCACGCTCGACCAGTTGCCACCGACATCCGCCAACATGCGGCTTCGTTTTGGCCTACGCCTGATGTACGCCACCGGCCTGCGGCGTGCTGAAGTGGTTTCCGCCCGCATAGGGGATCTGCGATGGGTTTCCTACCCACCGGATCTGGAAGATCCTGCAACGCTGGAAGGATGGGAACTGTGGGTGGTAGGGAAAGGAGGCGTTCTGCGCAAGATCCCGGTACCCAACGAGGTAATCGCGGACCTAATCGTCTATGCCCGTTCGCGAGGCCTCGATGCCAACCTGTCCTCGCCCAGCAACAAGCAAGCGTTTCTCCTTGGCCAGGCGGCGGACGTCGCGATTCGTGCACCGAACTCGCCGGCGGCGCGATCGCCGTACGATCCGCACGCCGGCATCGGCGCGCAGACCTGGTACGATCAACTGGTCGGATTCTTTGACCGCTGCGCTTCGCAGCTCGACGGTGTCGACGTCGAAAGCGCGGCACATTTGCGTCGCGCGAGCACACACTGGCTCCGGCACACGAAGATCACCCATTCTCTCGCCGCCGGTACCACACCGCATATCGAGCGCAGTATCGCCGGGCACGCCTCGATCGATACCACCAGCGGATACGACAATCCGGAGGGAAAACGGCGCATGCGCGGCAGCGCGGCGTTCTTCGCCTCCGCCGGCGTGAAAGGCCGCGGGACCGAGAGATAGCCTGCCGTTGTCGCTTCAGCCGCTACTTGGTGATGGACTGGCCCAGGGCGAGCCGGCGCGAGATGGAAAATAGGACACTGCGCTCCGCGTCGAGGTCTGCCTCGTGCTGCCACTCGGACCAGCCGGCGAGGTTCGGCTTCGCACCCGGCCAGATGTTCCCGCGGGGCCGCGCAACCTCGGTGACACGCTTTCCGTCCACGTATAGCAATCCCCACCGGGCCGGCAGTTCGTCGACGGAGATCAACCCGGACGGGCAGATGTAGAAGCGGTACAGCCCGATCCCGCCTGCCTGACGATGCGGCTTCCTCCGATCCGCCAAAAAATCGCTGCGACTGACCTTCGATTCGATGGTGGCCGAACATTGCGAACGAAAACCGACTACGTCCGCGCGCTCGCGGCATCCAAGCGCGGCCAGATCGGTCGCTACGACGGCGAACCCATTCCGCTTCAACCAGGCCGCGCCGATCGCGGCCAACTCGTTATGCAGATCACTCGGCATTTTGGCGTGCCGCTTCCAGAAGCTCATTCACTTCCTGGTGTGCGTGGATCTCCCGTGCGAAGCGCAGCTCGTTGCCGGCGAGGTTCTCGCGGACGATGAGCAAATAGGCATCGTTGGCCGTGCAGCCGGCGAAGCGCAGCGCCTCCTTTACCAGTTTCCTGCCAGTGCGATCATGCCCCTGGAAATGGAGCAGGCACCCCATCGCGAAGAGATCCGCGATTGCCATGTAGTGATCCTTATGCCGCGTCTCGAATATCTCGCGCAGGCGCACGACCGAGACGACTTCACCAGTGGAATTCGGGGTCGGCATCACGCGGCGCTCCCTGCCTGCCGAGCGACCGCGCCGGATCGCATCCGGTCGGCCTGGCCGAACTCAAACTCGTCGACCATGTGGGACCGGTGCAAGCCCACGCCCTCCCAACACTGCCTCGCCGTCGGCCACATGCCCTTGCAGATCGTGCGGATCTGGCCCAGCAATCCTGACGCTTCCCGCGCACGGCAATAATCGGCGTCCGGATAGGCCGCTGCCATCGCGCGCACCGCCGCGAGGATCTGTGATCTCGCGGCTTGGCGATCAATCATTGGCATGGTTTCCTCCCTTGAGAGTGGTAAGCACGGAGTCGTGCGCGGAAGACGGCAAATTGAGGATGACGGAATGCGAGTCCACCAACACCAATTACGGCCGCGATGCACACGCCCATCGCCGTGTTCATTTTTCTTGACACCACATTACTCCTTTTCGAAATCTCACGGGGACAATACTAGGTGCACTTGTGCACCTAGTCAAGCATTGTCGCTTTATGGTCGCGGAGCTGCGGCTTCGGCGTGGTCGAGATCGTGCTCGACCAGCAATGCGCCGGCGGGAGATGCCGAACTCGACTGGATCGAGCAACCGGGTAGCGACCCCGGATCGAGGACCATCACCAGACAGGCCTCGATGTCGACTGAACCGTCGCTGGCAAGAAAGGTATCGTCGGGCTGCGCATCCTCATGCTCCAGCGCAGCCGCACGCAGGATCGCCGAATCGTGGACGGTTAGCCACATGCCGAACTCGTAGTCGTCGTCTTGTCCGTCCTCGGCCTGGGTCGCTCCGCTGTGCTGTATATCGCATCCCTGGAGGTGGCTGGGATCGAGCAGCATGACCAAACACGAATTGACATCGACCATCCCTTCCTCGGTCAGGAATGTTTGTTCGATATCGGCATCCTCGTGTGCCAGGGCGGCGCGCCGCAGCGTGTCCGGATCGTATGCGCGCGTCCACAGCAAAAAGTCGTAGTCCGTCTTCATTGCACACCCTTGTTCGGGGTCGCACTATCCTTTTCGAATTCGCCCCACGCTTCCTTCAGGGCTCGCATGACGTCACGATGCGCCCACCGGGATTGCAGGTAGCTGCGCCACGCCAGGAAGGATTTGCGGCCACTCGGCGCATTCTTGTCGTCACCAGCGTCGCGTGCGAAATCGCCCACCGGATCGTTGCGCTGCAGCTGCTGTTGGAGCCAAGCCTTGAACGAACGGCGCGGTACTACAGCCAGATGCGACTCGTCCACCGTGACGCGCGCGTTCCCGATATGCAGGTCTCCATCTCCCAGTGCGTGAATACCGAGCACCGCGTCCTGGATCAAACGTCTCAACTCCTCCTGGTCGATATCCTCTAGCCCCTCGTCGTCCATTTCTAGAATAAATCGCATCGCCTTCCCCATCATTCTTCGTTATCTTTACCGGCCCGCGCTCAACGCGCGCATCTTCTCGAGGTGCGCTCTTGTCGCGCGCTCCATGTCTGCGGATGCGCGTTGGTAGACGACCTTCATACGCGCGTTGAAGGCGTCGTCGCTTTCATTCGGCATCCTATCGAATTGTGCCAATACCTTAGGATCTGCGTTGATGAGTAGAACCGACGATGCAGCCGGCGGCGTCGCTGGTTGGTACTGCGGCATCGGAGCGGGAACCGGGGCGACCGGTACGCGCGCTGGCACTACCACGCGCGGTTCCGGTTGTTGGATGTTGAAGATGCTTTGCGCGCAGGCGGTACCTGCTGCTAACGTCAATGCTGCTGCGAACAGGGTCTTCAGCGTCATGCTGCCATCTCCATTTGTGAGTGCCGCTCCATGATTTCCTTGATGAGCTCGTTGATTACGCCATCCTCATGCGTCCCGCCTATCAAACCGGTCTCTTCGAGCCTCCGCTTGCGACGCTCGAGCTCGTCCGTGATTGTCCCTCCAGGATATAGCTTGGCCAGCAGCTTGCGTGCTGCGGCCGGGCCCAGCTTCCCATACAGATTGTCGCGTACGTAGCTATCTTCATTGGTAGTCGAGAACGCCCACAACTTGATGCCGCCCAAAGTGTTGTTCAGCAAGTGCACCGCGTCGCCGCGCTTCGTAGAGAACATGCCGACGAACGTCGCTCCTTGCGGACCGGGCGGTTTGATCAAGTGCTTGACCGCGTACTCTGCGGTGGCGGACATGTTAAACATCTTGCGCATGATCTCTGCATTCTTCTCGTTTTGCTTCGAGATCACGATTTTACAGGTGGCAAATTCCAGCATCACGTCATCGAAATCGGTTACTGATTGGGAAATCAACGTGACAGCGACCCCAGCTTTGCCTCCCTCGCGCATATCGACCTTTATCTGATCACGCACTGGAATTGCTTTGCGCGTGCGATGCAGCTCGTCAAACTGCACGAGTTTCTTGTCTTGACGAATCTCGTGGATCCGCTTCTCGTGGTATTGCCGATACAGCGGCGGGAAATTGACAATGTGATCTTCAATTAGATAGAAGTTGCGGGCGGCAACATAGCGGGCCAGCATGTAGCAGACTGCGGTCTGGTGGTCAGCGGCATCCGATCCGGTCTTCGCAACTTCGTCGAGGTCGATCGAGACGACACGGGCATCACCCAGGTCGAACCGGGTCGGTCGCGCCAGGATCGGGTATCCGCGCACGGCCTCCGACAGCATCCGAATAAATGCCTGCAGCAGCGGTTCCCCATCGGGGGTCGACTTCTGGCCGTAAAGGTCCTGGAACTGAGGTTCACGGCTGATCGATGCGATGTCTGGGACGGTCGGCACAGCGAAACGCTGTGCGAGCATTGCCTCGTGGTGCGCCCCTTTCTCAAACAGGGCGTCAACGATTTCCCACCAGGTGGTCTGAGCGTCGACGTGCAGGCCATAGGTATGGATGGCTGCATCGACCTTTTCCGCACCCTCAGTATTTGGGCTATAGGCCTTTGCGTTCTTCGAGTCGCTGTAGTACTTGTAGCTGGTCTCAATCGACAGCTTTACCAGACCGACCATGCCATCGGGTGGACCTTCTTGGCCTATTGGGGTGACCAGCAACGAAATGAAGTTGATCAGGAAGGCTTCTTCATGGGGCAGCGGCTGTCTGCAGCCCAGCTGGGTATCAAAGACGTTAATAGCGAACTCCGGCAGCATGCGCAGGCGGATACTGGCGACCAGATGCCGCTGTGACTCCGGCAGCGCGTGGTACAGGAGCGAGATCAGTCCCGAGCTGGCCTTGCCGACGTCGATGATGGCAACTAGCGGCAGTCGCGTGATCCCCGGGGAGACGCACAGGGCGAGATTATCCTGGTTTGCCTTGACCGACTTACCTGACCGCGGCTCCGCGACGGTGACGTTGATACTGCCAACCTGCACTGGCGAGTTCGGCTGATACGGCCATGGCTTGCCGTCCGGCGTACGGTAGATGACCGCGCCGCCATCGCTCCAAGGCGATGCTGGCCGATACAAGGGCAGCATCGTCGTGACGTCGGATAGGATCGCGCAGGACGGCGTGGCGACGCTGTTCATAGACAGACCAAGGCAGCTCGACATGAAACCCTGGGCGGCGTCGCCTGAGACTTCCTTGACCTCACAGCTCCCCCAGCCCTGCACGGCGCGCGCCAAGCGTGAAGCCCGGGTGGCGAGCAACTTACCCTCGCCCTTGGGTGCCCAAGTAGCGAAGTCGACCCGGAAACGCACATCATAGGCCCCCTGGTTGCGCACGGCGCTGCGCACTTGCTCGATCGCGCCCTTAATCATCGAGTTCTCGCTGCTGCTCCAGCCAAACAGGGCGGTCACCGCGCTCTTGTACGACATTATGCCCAAGCCCCCCGACTCGATTAGGAAGGACATCCGCCAGGGCATGCGTGCTTCGACGACGCGCATGAACAGCTGCTGGAACGGCTTGAGTTCCTCAGGCTGAAGGTCGATGTACATGGGGGCGTAAATCCGGTCGCCTACCTCAACCGTTTTCAGATCAAGCGGGATGACCGCGCGCGGAACGATCTGCCGGTCTACGCGTGGCCAGAACGAACCGGACATGTCCTGGGGGTCGCGTCGCGTTTTTCGGTGCGGGATCTTGTCGCCGACCAGGCAAGCACGCCAGCCCTCGGCCGTGAAGTCGGGATCGACTGACATGCGCTGCGCGCGGATGGCGTCATGCACTTCGAGCACCTCAGCGGCAATGCGTGTATTTTTCAGATCGCCCATGATCGCTGAAACGAACGAGCTGTGGCGGGTCCGCAGGCTTGCCATCGCAGCGAACAAGTTCGGTGCGTCCTTCAGGCGCGGCATAGGATTCGCTGTCAGTAGCTCGACCTTTGCCTTCACGTCACGCTTCTGCTCGGCCGCAGTGATCGCCGACGGGCGCGTGAACATGACCGCGAACACCTTCTCGTTCGCACAGTACTTGGACAGGTTCGCGATATCCTCGTCGAACAGGTCGTCCAGGTCGAGGTTCAGCCGCTTTGCCGTCGCCATCGACGACGCAAGCGCCTCGCGGATGTCGCGTTCGGCCGAGTCGGGATCTCCGCTGAATACGAACTGGACGGCGTGGCCTCCTGAGCTCAGATAGGCCTTCAGGCTACCTGCGATAGTGGTGTCGACCTCCGCAAATTCTTCAGCACCGATCATGCGGTAGGACCCATGGATCTGGATGATGGTCAGTAGCGTGCCATCGCGCATCGTGATGGTCTGCTCGTCGTCGACCGATTCGATGTCGCAGTAGTTCGCACCTGCTTGCTTGACGCTGGATCCTAACCAGGCGAGCAGGCTTTCGACGTTGTCGATCACGCGTTCAGCGAAATTCATGGGGTTCCTCTCTATTCTCGGTTTTGCGCGGCGCGGAAGTGATCTCCCATCGACCGCCCGTGTTCCACGAAGATCGCGCGCGCCGGCGCGCGCAACCGCTCGGGAAGGTGTTCGTTAATAAACCGCTTGACGATATCCAGGTCCAGCATTGCCGCCTGCAGCGACGCCTCGTTGTCAGGCATCAGAAACAGCCGGTCGAGGGCCATGATGACCTCAATGTGGCGGGAATCGCGCAGAGCCACTTCGATTAGCAGCAGGTCGTCGGAATTAGCCATGCGTCTGCAGTTCATCCTGTGTTTCGATGTCGGCCACCAGGCCCGGCGGCGCAATCAGCCCGATCGACGTCGCAATCTCGTATGCGTCGCGGTAGTTGTGTTTCGGGACGATCACGGTCACCGCGCCGGCACCGTACCGGCGGATGGCGATGCCGGCACGGTGCAGCTGCAGGGCATAGGTGAACATCACGAAGCGGTCGATGGCGGTCATCCAGGCCGCCCGCGGCGCGATAGCGCGATATTCGGTGCTCTTCGGCTCGAGGCGGAAGCAGTTCTCCCGCGCCAGGCCGATCCAGTGGTTTGACGCGATCACTTCCGCACTCGGCGTCATTGCCTGCATCGCCGTGAACGACGGCAGCCTGGATGCCGGCGGCAGCGATTCGTAACCGCCGAACAGAAACAGTCCATTGATCTCGACCTTGGCGTAGCGCGACAGCAGCAGCAGCTCGGGTTGTGAGATCCAGGCCCGGTTGCTGCCCGCCTTGGCACCGTTGGCGAAAGCGATCACGTTCACGTAGTCCGGACTGATATTCGAAACCGTGACACGGACCAGGGCCGGACGCGGATGGTTGATGACCCAGTCGAGACGCTGCTCGGCTGGCGGTAGCTTTTCGGCCGGTACAAATTCCACTTGGTCCGTCGGCACGATCGCATTAAGCATCTCGGTGGCGTAGGCCACTGCCGGCACCGCAAAGCGGACCACTGCCGTTTCGTCGCGGTTGGCGTACGGGGTCAAGCAGTACGTGTAGTACTGGTGCGCGGCCCAGAGCGCGCTATCGACTTCCGGACCGATGTGGGGGTCCTTGTCGGGCAGGATCTTGCAGCGCAGTTCGTCGGCAAGATTGTCATGGGTCGGCACAGAACGCGAGAAGTCGATGCCGTAGGTACCGCCCGCAAAGCTCATCACCCGGGTGAAGATGCCCGACAGGGATTCCGTGATCGCCTTTTCCGTATGCGAGCGGCGCAGCAATCCCCAGCCGTTACACACCTCCACCTGGCCATCCTGCAGCCAGGAATTGAGGTAGGTAGTTCGCTTGATGTACGGTGTCTTGTTGAGGTTCGCGCCGTGGACTGCCTTGAACGACAGGTTGGTCCACCAGAGGGTGTCATTGTCCAGATTGCCCACCGACGAGATCCGGTAGGCCGCCTGGCCGTCGACCGCGGCCCAACCGCCCAGGTTCGGATCATCGGAATCGAAACGGACACAGCCAAAATGCTTGACGCCCATGTTACGCGCTCACTCCAGCGACGCCTTGCCACGCGGCCAGGTCGAGCCGGCTGAAGGCCGCTCCGTG